>ERZ791875.606-NODE-606-length-36108-cov-4.665603_pt1 | contig 36108 bp, 29 predicted proteins | sample MGYA00510278_ERZ791875 | MGnify/ENA primary metagenome ERZ791875 (study PRJEB30046, sample SAMN00792078) | human gut metagenome | study: EMG produced TPA metagenomics assembly of the A metagenome-wide association study of gut microbiota in type 2...
CACCGTACTCGATTGGTCTTACAAGATAAGGTGTTGCAAATGTATTATCTACAACAAGCGGGATTTTATGCTTATGTGCGATATTTGCAAGAGCTTCAATATCAACTACATCAGAGTTCGGGTTTCCAAGAGTCTCGATGTAAACTGCTTTTGTATTTTCCTGAATTGCATTCTCAACTTCTTCCAGATTGAAGATGTCTACGAATGTTGTTGTGATTCCGTAGTTCGGAAGTGTATGCTCAAGAAGGTTGAAAGATCCTCCGTAAATGTTCTTTGCAGATACGATATGATCTCCCTGCTGAGCCAGGTTCTCGATTGTATATGTGATAGCTGCTGCTCCTGATGCAACTGCAAGTGCTGCTGAACCACCTTCCAGTGCTGCAATTCTCTTTTCAAATACATCCTCTGTCGGGTTTGTCAGACGTCCGTAAATATTTCCTGCATCTCTCAGTCCAAAACGGTCTGCTGCATGCTGGCTGTTCCGGAATACATAAGAGGATGTCTGATAGATCGGTACTGCTCTTGCATCAGTTACCGGATCCGGCTGCTCCTGTCCTACGTGAAGCTGTAATGTTTCAAATTTGAATTTTCTGTCTTTTCTCTCTAATTTTGCCATTGGTCTGTTCTCCTTTTATCTTTTTATTTTGTCTGTTATAAGGTTTCTTTTATAATCAATATTCTGTAACAATCTTCGTATCACTTACTCTGTAAAGAGTGGTGTAGAGTAGTATCTGTCTCCGCTGTCCGGCAGCAGGGCTACGATGGTCTTACCTTTGTTCTCCGGTCTCTTTGCAAGTGCGATTGCTCCTGAAAGAGCTGCTCCTGAAGAAATACCTACGAGGATTCCTTCATGCTTTGCCAGAAGTTTCGCTGTTGCAAATCCTTCTTCGTTATCTGCTTTATATACTTCATCGTAAACCTTTGTATTCAGTACATCCGGTACAAATCCTGCTCCGATTCCCTGAATCTTATGTGCTCCGGCTTTTCCCTCGGAAAGAACCGGTGAAGATGCAGGCTCAAGTGCTACAATTTTCACATCCGGGTTCTGAGACTTCAGATATTCACCAACACCTGTCAGTGTTCCGCCTGTTCCGACTCCTGCGATAAAGATGTCTACCTTTCCGTCTGTATCGTTCCAGATCTCCGGTCCGGTTGTCTCTCTGTGCATCTTCGGATTTGCCGGGTTTGCGAACTGTCCCGGGATAAAGCTGTTCGGGATTTCCTTTGCAAGCTCCTCCGCTTTTGCGATCGCTCCCTTCATTCCTTTTGCTCCTTCTGTCAGAACGATCTCTGCTCCGTATGCTTTCAGGATATTTCTTCTCTCAACGCTCATCGTCTCAGGCATGGTAAGGATGATTCTGTATCCTTTTGCCGCTGCGATCGATGCAAGACCGATTCCTGTATTTCCTGATGTTGGCTCAATGATAACTGAACCTTCTTTTAAAAGTCCTTTTTCTTCTGCGTCTTCGATCATGGCTTTTGCTACACGATCCTTTACGCTTCCAGCCGGATTGAGATACTCAAGCTTAACAAGAATCGTAGCTTCCAGTCCCAGCTCTTTTTCAAGGTTCACCGGCTCAACGAGCGGTGTATTTCCGATCAGTCCTAAAGTTCCTTTATAAATAGCCGCCATAATATATATCCTCTCTTTCTTTTTCTTTCCTACTCGATTGGTATGTTTTATGAGTTGCATTATACACTGCAAATACCTATCTGTCAACTATGTTTTATATGTTTTTTAATTTTTATGATGTCAGGGTCAAAAGGTCTGAAACTTCTGCACTTAAAAAGCAGCCGTTCCTGCTCGGAAACGACTGCTTCTTTCTTCACCCTACTTTCAGGCGAAACTTCTGTATCTCTTTTTCACTGGATACTTTCTCGATGATTCCACCGAGACTTCTCAGTTTTTCTTCAAATCTCTCATATCCACGCTGGATATAAACAATATCATCCACGATCGTAATACCGTCTGTTGCAAGTCCGGCAATACATAACGCTGCCCCTGCACGAAGATCGGGTGCACTGACTCTGGCTGCTGAAAACTTCTCCACGCCCTCGATCGTAGCAGAATTACCTTCCACCTTGATATTCGCTCCCATACGTGCAAGCTCATCAAGATACTTAAAGCGATTCTCAAAAATACTCTCTGTGATCGTACTTGTTCCACTTGCAAGTGCAAGTACTACACCGATCTGCGGCTGCATATCTGTAGGATACCCCGGATATGGAAGTGTCTTCACCTGCGTACTCTTCAGCCTGCCCTTTGCCACTACACGGACTGCATCGTCAAACTCTTCCACTTCACAGCCGATATCGATCAGCTTTGAAATGGTCGCGTCAAGATGCTTCGGGATCACATTCAGAACCGTCACATCTCCACGGGTCGCTGCTGCAGCAAACATAAATGTACCTGCCTCGATCTGATCCGGGATGATAGAATACTCTGCTTTATGAAGTGACTTCACTCCACGGATCTTGATCACATCCGTTCCTGCTCCTCTGATATTCGCTCCCATACTGTTCAGGAAGTTCGCCACATCTACTACATGAGGCTCTTTTGCAACATTCTCCATGATCGTGATACCATCAGCCATTGCTGCTGCCATCATCACATTGATCGTAGCTCCAACCGTTACCACATCAAAATACAGATGCGTTCCTTTCAGATGCTCTGCCTCTGCAACGATCTTTCCGTACTCAATATCCACATCTGCCCCTAAAGCCCGGAAACCTTTCAGATGTTGGTCGATCGGTCTGCTTCCGATATTGCAGCCTCCCGGAAGTGCCACTTCCGCTCTCTTGTACTTGCCCAGCAATGCTCCCAGAAGGTAATAGGATGCTCTTATCTTCTTTATATAATCATAATCAATGCTAAAATCTCCGATCGTGCTTCCGTTAATCTTCACCGTATGCCTGTCAATACGCTGAACCATAGCTCCGATCCCCTCGATTGCTTCCAGCATAACGTTAATATCATTTACATCCGGAAGGTTCTCGATCAATACCGGCTCATCTGCCATGATTGCTGCTGCAAGGATACCTAAAGCGGCATTCTTGGCACCACCAATCTCAACTTCCCCTACCAGCGGATTCCCGCCCTTTATGATATATTGTTCCATTTCACACCTCAATAATCTTATTTTATTATCTCCCCATAGGTCAATGCATACCGTCCGCAGCCTGCTGCCGCATTCCCCAAGTCCCTGCTGCCCGACTCCCTCAAGACGGGTCCCATCGTTCACTGCAAATATATAGCAGGAACTCTTAACGGTCTATTCCATATATAACTATACCACAAAATCGTTCTTTATGGAATCCCCCTTTTTCCGGTGCATCATTCCTGTTGCTTTTCAGGCTTCTCCCTCGACGGCCCGGATCACATTATCGATCGTCTCTTCGATCTGACAGCCATCCTCATCAATCGTGATATCCGCATACTTTTCAAAATAGCCCACGCGTTCATCATACAGATTTTTCAATGTCTGTCCTTCTTTCAGCACGACCCCTCTTTTTTTCGGATTTCTGATCCTCTTCTTTATTGTCTGATAAGAAGCCTTCAGATATACAATCTTTCCGATCTCTTTAAAATGTTCCATCGCTTCTTCACAGTAAATGACACTTCCGCCCGGTGAAATCACCGCATGCTCACACTGAATATCCCGGTTGACCTGATTCTCAATCTTAAGGAATCCGTCATCTCCCACCTCTGCAATGATCTCCCGGAGCAGCTTTCCTTCTTGTTCCTGTATCAGAAGGTCTGAATCAATAAAGTTCATTCCAAGCCTCTTGGCAACTACAATACCGACCGTACTTTTTCCTACAGCCGGCATCCCGATAAATATAAGATTTTCTTTCATATGTATTCTGTCCCTTCCTCCCGGTCACGCTCTTCCTTTTCAGGACTGTTATCTATAATATGATGTTGGGGTCAAAAGCCCCCAACTATGATGCCTACGGATTGTTCCGTGCGTTGCACTCCCACAATCCTCCCAATTATTCGCATATCGTGGGATTGTCATCCCACTTTTAGGCTCATATTGGGGCGGGTCCCAAGGCCTTTCATCCACTTATGAGCAAGCTCATGTGGATTTAGACCTTTTGACCCTGGCATCTATATATAAGCGGATTATAGCACATAATTCATATTTCATACAAGTATACCGCCCGGCTGATCCTCCGTTTAAACGGTCTAAAAACTGCCGTTTATATAAAATTGATTCCGTGTCCTGCGATTCCGGCATCTTTGATTGTACAATTCCTGATATAACATAAGCTCGATCATATCTTTCAACTGTGCATTTTTTTCAATTTCAAGATATCTTTCCTCATTTTTTCTTACATTTTCATAAATTCTTCCGCACATCAGCTGTAATTGCAGCCGGTCCGGATACTCATCATAGATGACACTGTTCCCATATTCCATCCGGTCACATTCCTCTTCTATATAAGGAAGAATCCTCTTTGCAAGAGCCGGATAAAGGCTCTTCATATATTCCAGATCCATTCTCTCCACCCGTTCATCATCATAAGCAAGCGGCATTGGATAAGCCATATAATAAGGCAGTTTCTGATTCATTTCATTCACTCCCGGTCTGACATTATATTTCACTATATGCAGAATACAGCCAAACGTTCTTTTATGCCAGCGGGGCGGTAGACAACACTTTCACCGGTTCACTCAGATATACCGGTGACAGTGACTTCATCTCGACCAAACATAAGGGACATGGACTCGGCACGCAATCAGTGAAAATCATCACAGAAAAATACCACGGTGTATGCAGACTTGAATCCGGGGACGGAATGTTCTACGCTTCAGTAACGTGTCAAAGGAAATAAAAAGGGGAGAGCCTTATTCGCTCTCCCGTAAAATATTCAATATCTCAAGTCTGGTTCCGCCAAGCCCGATCACATCATCCTTCTGAAGAACAACCGGCCTTGTCACCGCTTCCCCGTTCAGATAAGTTCCGTTCCTTGATCCTTCATCTTTCAGATATAACTTATCGCCTCTGTGAACGATCACACAATGCTTCTTGGATACTCTTCCATCTTCTGATAATGAAAGATATCTTTCATAGCCCTGTCCCGACTCTGCTCTTCCGATCCCAATATTACTGTAAAAAATAAAACTGTACTTTGTCCACGAATCCAGGTCTTCCAGGATTACTTTCCACTGGCGGCGTTTTTTCCGCTCTTTTCTCTGCTCTGCCTGCACCCTGCGTGCTTCTTCCCGACGTGCCTGTGCATCCTGCTGCCGCCCGTTCTCTGCACCCTGGCTGCTCTGCCGTCCACCATCTGCTCTTTTCCGTCTCTCTCCCGGCTGCTGTGCTTCTTCTGCATCTGCCGGTTTCTTCCTCTTTTTCTTTCTGGCTTCCGCCCGCTTTGCGGCCTCCTCTGCCTTATTTTTCTTTATACTGAAAAATGTTCCGCTCAGTAATGCAATACATCCGATCACCAGTACTGCCATTACGATCCAATACCACATACGAATTTCTCCTTCCCATTCTAAATTTAAATGGTACTATATTTTTTGCTGTACGGCAAGCATTATATGACTTTTCTGTCGAAAAATGTCAGATTCTTCCTTCTGAATCTTTCAGAAAAAGCCTGAATTGGGTATACATTTTTCTAACTTCTTGGTATGATATAGATTGTGAGAGTAAACTGCAACTAACTCATTGAACAGACCACAACAAAAAGAAAGAGGAGATCCTATCATGGAAAGAAATGAACCATGTTGGTGCGGCAGCGGCAAAAAATATAAAAAATGCCATATGCCCATCGATGAAAAAATACAGCTTCACGCAGACCACGGGGAGATCGTTCCGTCAAGAGCGATCCTCAAGACTCCTGCACAGATCGAAATGATCCGCAAAAGTGCTGATCTTAACACAGCAGTTCTGGATGAAGTAGCAAAGCACATCCGTATCGGAATGAGTACAGCCGAGATCGATGAAATTGTCTACCGTTTTACGACAGAGCATGGAGGAATCCCGGCACCTCTGAATTATCAGGGATTTCCGAAAAGCGTATGCACTTCACTGAATAATGAGATCTGCCACGGAATCCCGGATGAAAATATCATGATCCAGGACGGAGATATTATTAATGTAGATGTTTCTACTATTTTAAATGGATATTTTTCAGATGCATCCCGGATGTTCAAGATGGGAAATGTCTCTGAGCGTGCCGAGCGTCTTGTACGTGTTACGGAAGAGTGCGTCCAGCGGGGACTTGCAGCCGCAAAGCCATGGGGACATCTGGGCGACATTGCCGATGCCATCAATACGCACGCACAGGCCAATGGTTATTCCGTTGTAGAAGAGATCGGTGGTCACGGGATCGGACTTGAATTTCACGAAGATCCTTTCGTAAGTTACGTTACACCAAAGGGAAGTGAGATGCTCCTTGTTCCGGGTATGATGTTTACCATCGAGCCTATGATCAACGAAGGCAGTCCTGACTTTTTTGTGGACGAGGATAACGACTGGACAGTCTATACGATCGATGACGGTCTTTCCGCACAGATCGAGTACATGGTACTGGTAAAGGAAGACGGCGTCGAAGTACTGACCAAATAATAAAAACCCGGCAGGAACTCGCTCTGCGTCTTTTCTGTGTTTTAACATCTTTATCGCATCACATTAACATTTACTAATTTTTTTAAAAATTTTACTTATTTTATGGTAAATTATTACAAGAAATAGTATAATGAAATGGAAGTATTATGAAAGAGAGGGCTTTATATGAAACAAGATAACATGTTGGCTATGATTTTAGCAGGAGGACGTGGTACAAGACTTCACGACCTGACAAAAAAAGTGGCCAAACCGGCCGTTTCATATGGTGGAAAATATCGTATTATTGACTTTCCGCTCAGCAACTGTGCAAATAGTGGTATTGACATTGTCGGTGTCCTCACTCAGTATGAATCTGTTCTCCTCAACAGCTATGCTGCTGCAGGAAGAAGATGGGGACTCGATGCAAAGGATAGTGGAGTTTACATACTTCCTCCTCGTGAGAAAGCAGATACAGGACTTGATGTATACAGAGGAACTGCCGACGCGATCTCCCAGAATATCGACTTTATTGATTCCTATTCACCGGAGTATCTCCTGATTCTTTCCGGAGATCATATTTACAAAATGAATTATGATAAAATGCTTGAGTACCACAAAGCAAATCATGCAGATGCAACGATCGCAGTCATTGAAGTACCACTGAAAGAAGCCAGCCGTTTTGGCATCATGAATACAAATGAGACAGGCCGTATCGTCGAATTTGAAGAAAAACCTGAGAAACCAAAGAGTAACCTTGCATCCATGGGTATTTATATCTTTAACTGGAAGCTTCTTCGCAAGATGCTTCTTGCTGATATGAAGAATCCTGAATCCAGTCATGATTTCGGTAAGGATATTATCCCGACCATGCTCGCAGATGAAAAGACGCTTTTCGCCTATAAATTCAAAGGCTACTGGAAAGATGTAGGAACCATCGACTCCCTTTGGGAGGCAAATATGGATCTTCTGAACAAGAATAATGCACTGGATCTGAACGATTCTTCCTGGAAAATCTATACAGAAGATGTCACTGCTCTTCCACAGTTTGTCGGTGCTGATGCTGATATTGACAGAGCTTTCATCACACAGGGATGTGTCATCAACGGAACTATTAAGAACTCAGTTCTCTTTACAGGTGCAAAAGTTGCTGCCGGTGCAAAAGTCATTGACAGCGTCCTGATGCCGGGTGTTGAAGTAGATGAAGGTGCAGTCGTAACCCGTGCACTTGTTGCCGATAAGGTAAAGATCGGAAAGAATGCCGTAGTCGGCAGTGCAGACAGTGAGAATATCGAACTGGTTGCAAAACGTGTAAAGGGGGAAGAGTAAGATGAGTAAAGCATTTGGAATTATTAATTTCGCAGGAAATGACGTACAGGTAAATGGTATGTTGGATTATCGTCCGATCGGAGCTTTTTCTTTCCTCGGAAGATACCGCGTGATCGACTTTCCTATTTCTAATATGAGTAACAGTGGGATTGATGTAATGCAGGTTTACGTCCGCAGAAAACCTCGTTCCCTCGTAGAACATCTCGGAACAGGACGTCATTACAACATCAACTCCAAGCGTGGAAAGCTGAACATTCTTTTTGCAGAGACCATTGAAGAGAACAATGTCTACAATACAGATATTGCCGCTTACATCGAGAACCTTGACTGCTTTGATGAGATTGATTCCGAATATGTAATCCTTGCACCAAGTTATATGGTCTATACAGCAGATTATAATACATTCCTTCAGTCTCATATTGAATCAGGTGCAGATATCACACTGATGTATCACAGCGTAGATAATGCAAAGGATCATTTCCTGAATTGCCATGCACTGGATATCAACAAGCAGAAGGGAGTTCTTTCCATTGAGCCGAACCATGGAAATACAAAGAGCAAAAATATCTTCATGGATACTTATGTAATGAAGAAAGCTCTGTTCCTTGAACTGGTTCAGAAGGCTCATAAGCTTTCTTCCATGTATACACTTGCTGATATCGTACGTGAAGAATGTGAAGAACTGGATGTTCGTGCTTATTCTCACCGTGGATTCTTTGCTACGATCACTGACTTCAACAGTTATTATGATGCAAATATGGAACTGATCAACCTCAAGAAAGCAACAGATCTTTTCGATGATAACTGGCCGATCTACACCCGTACAAATGATTCCTGCCCGACGCAGTACTTTGATGGAAGTGAAGTGAAATCTTCCGTTATTTCCAACGGCTGCCTGATCGAGGGTACGATTGAAAATTCTGTTATCGGACGTGGCTGTATCATCAAAGAAGGAGCAGTTGTTAAGAATTGTGTCATCAATGCCGATGTAGTCATCGGAAAGGGTGTCCATGTTGAAAATCTCGTAATAGACAAGCATGCCCGCCTGATCCGTGGAAAGCGTGTCATCGCAGCACCGGAAAAACCGGGATATATCAAGCGTGGCGACCGCCTGTAGGGCAACTTTGATCCATTGATCATTTATAAAGATTATTTTGTCAGCAAGACTTTTGTCTTTACATAATAAACCTTCCAAAGAAACCCGCTGCTTCATGGAACTTCCATCGCAGCGGGTTTCTCATAATTTATCTCTTTTCTTCTCTACTCTTTTGAACTTTCCGGTTCTTTCTGTAAATAACCGCCAGTCCTTTCAACAACAGATCATCATCCAAAATAATCTCTCTCTTACAATACGGCACAATCTTCTTCGCAAGTCCGCCTGTCGCAATCACGGTGGCCTCCCCTTCCAGCTCATCCTGCAGTCTGTCAATAATTCCATCGATCGCTGCGGCACTGCTGTAGATAATTCCACTCTTCATGCATTCTACCGTATTCTTTCCTATGATATGCTCCGGTGCTTCAATCCCAATCCCTCCAAGCTGGGATGCACGAGCCGTCAGTGAATCCAGTGACACTCCGATTCCCGGATAGATCATTCCTCCGATATAATTTTTATTTTTGTCAATCACACTGACTGTATTGGCTGTTCCAAGATCCAGGATCAGAAGCGGTACAGGATATTCTGCGATCCCGGCTACTGCATTCACAACCAGATCACTTCCAAGCTGTGCCGGATTATCCATACGGATATTGAGTCCCGTCTTAATCCCTGCTCCTACTACCAGCACTTCTTTCTTGAGGATCTTTTCAACTGCAAGCTTTACAATATTCGTGATCTGCGGAACAACCGAGGAAACGATCCCGCCCTCTATATCACTTCTGTGAATATGATAGATATCCAATACATTTTTAATATCGATCGCATATTCCAGTTCGGTCTTCGTACGCACTGTGGACAGACGTTCCACAAATAAACATTCATCCCCGTCGATACATCCCAGTACAATATTTGTATTTCCTACATCAATCGCTAATATCATTTTTCTCCTGCCCCTCTCTGAAACTCAGGATACGGTCAAGGATCTCTGCCGCTGTATCCTCTTTTGACATCTTGCCGAGCTGCTCATCCCGATCCTTCGTGATAATCGTTACAATGTTCGTATCACCACCGAATCCGGCACCTTCCACCTTCAGGCTGTTCGCAACGATCATATCCAGGTTCTTTTTCTGCAATTTCCCACGGGAATTTTCAAGCATATGCTCCGTCTCCATGGAAAATCCGCAGAGGAACTGTTCTTCTTTCTTATGCATTCCAAGATAAGCTAAAATATCGTCCGTACGCTCCAGCTCCAGTGACAGATTGTCTCCCTTCTTCTTTACTTTCTCATCACTGATATATTTCGGACGGTAATCTGCCACAGCCGCCGCTTTTATGATGATATCCTGTTCAGCAGCCCGTCCTGTCACTTCATCAAACATCTCCTTCGCTGTCGTAACCGGCACAACCTTCACAAACTCCGGCTTCTTCAGTGCTGACGGTCCTGTGACAAGCGTAACCTCTGCACCTCTCTGCATGCAGACCCGTGCGATCGCATATCCCATCCGTCCCGTAGAATGATTCGTGATATAACGAACCGGATCTACCGCCTCCTGCGTCGGTCCTGCGGTCACAAGAACTTTCAGTCCTCTCATGTCCTTTTCCCGTGCCACTTCCTTTAAAATATACTCTAAAAGAAGCTCCGGTTCAGGCATCTTTCCTGCCCCTGTATCTCCACACGCAAGATAGCCGACTGCCGGTGAGATTATTTCATAACCATAACCCTCCAGTTTTTTCAGATTATCCTGCACGATGGGATTCTCGAACATATTCGTATTCATTGCCGGTGCAATGATCTTTTTGCACTTGCACGCCATCACCGTCGTTGTCAGCATATCATCCGCAATTCCACCTGCAATCTTCCCGATCACATTCGCACTTGCGGGTGCGAGCATGACAACATCTGCTTTTTTTGCCAGCGATACATGCTCCACACTATATTGAAAATTCCGGTCAAACGTATCAACCAGACATTTATTTCCCGTCAGAGTCTCAAACGTGATCGGATTGATAAAGTTCGTGGCATTCTGCGTCATCAGCACATGCACATCTGCATCCAGCTTCTTTAATGCACTGGCAAGCGATGCAATCTTGTATGCTGCAATACTTCCCGATACACCTAACAGAACTGTCTTCCCCTTCAGCATCGAGTTTTCCTCCTTTTGTCCGCCTCTTCCAATATTTACGCTTTATTATAGGGCATTGAATATGAAAAATCAACGGCTGTGTATAAAACTCCCTTCCCAGGGAATGCTGTTACTGTTCCTGAATTTTCTGCTGGTGAAGATCTCTTTCTGTCGCAGATCCAGAATCAGAAACAGCAGTCAATATCAGTAAATCAACAAATCACAGGAGGTTTTTATCCATGGACGAACAGACCCGTAAACTTTTAGAAGAGTGTACATCAGGATGCAAAATGGCTGTCAGCAGTATTCAGCAGATCCTTGAATTTACTCAGGACTCAGCACTCCAGAAAATATTGAACAAATACATCGAACAGCATACACACCTGCAGCAGACAGCAGAAAGCCAGTTGTCAGCAGACGGTTTTGAGCCAAAAGATCCGGGAATGCTTGCTTCAGCATTTTCCTGGTTTACAACAGAAATCAAGCTGGGCATGAACTCTGATAATTCTGAGATTGCCAAGGTTCTGATCGATGGATGCAGTATGGGGATCAAAACCCTGGGCGAGCGTGCCAATACACTCTGCCAGGCAGATAAAAGTGCTGATTCCATTGCCCGCAGGATCATAAAACTTGAAGAAGAAATGATCCGTGAACTGGAGCCGTTTTTATAACTTGTCCAATCCTCGCCTTTCCGATATAATATAATTTGGAGGATTTTATATTATGATATGCAAATGACGAATCGTTTTTTGTTATATCTGACTAAGGAAAGAGAGGAAAAAGTATGAAAAATGCAAAATTTGCAGGTGTCCAACGGCTTCTGTCTGCTGTATTTGCTGCTACGGTAGCACTTACTTCTGTGCAGATCCCGGTCTACGCGACACCTCAGACGCAGGCGGCAGAACAGACCAGCCAACTGGTCAATATTGCCGGTGACTGCGAAATTACTGTCCCCAGTTCCCAGAGCGGCCGTGATGCGGCATATCTGACTGACGGAGACAACAGCACATTGTGGATTCAGAACGGTGGAACATGGCCAAGTACCGTATCCCTGAAATTACCCGCTGACAATACAAAGCGGATCAAAAAAGTCGTATTAAAATTTGAATCCGGTCATAGTGCGTGGGGAGTTGATGTAAAGCTTTCTCATGCACTGAACAACGTTACCAGTGACCTGGTTCTCGATGATACCTCTACGGTCACATCATTCGATGACGGTTATGAATTTACTTATGATACTGCCTTAAGTTTTACGCATACCTTCATTGAACTGTCAAATCCGACTAACAATGGTGCTGCCGGAGGATTCTGGCCGGCACTTGCAGAGGTGGAGATCTGGGCTGAAAATGAAAGTGGTGAGGAGTCTCTTACCAATGTAGCCCCTGCTGCAACGATCACCTCGGTTGGCGGAGATTACGGCACAAAAAGCAACCTCACAGATGAGGACTATAGTTCTCTCTATGTATTTAATGGTGGCGGAATGTCCGGTCTGTCAGACGGTGCATGGATCGAAATGGAACTGGATCGGGAATATCCGGTCAAATCCATGGAGGCTACTTTTGAGCATCTGTCTTCTGACAAAAACAATTTCCAGTTTACCTTTGATGTCTATGGAAAGAGTTCAACTGACACGGAATGGCAGCAGCTCTTTGCCGGAGTGAATGCAACCCGTCTGGATGATGGCTATCTTCAGACACTGACATTGGATACCATCAAAAATCTCAAATCCGTCCGCATCGTCATCACCAAAATCACCTGTACAGCAGGTGACCCATGGCCGGCACTTGCGGAATTTAAGATTTTTGCTGATACAAGCGGTTCCGGTTCAGAGGATACGGAAAGTATCGCCTGTAAAAAACCGGTTCATACAAATGCCGGAGGAGTTGTATCCCGTATCAATGATGGTTCTACCACCAATCTCTGGACCGGTGAACGTTATCCGGCTTATGTAGATATTGATCTGGAGGCCAATTATAATCTGGACGAGATCCAGGTTTATACTCCTTCTGCCGGTTATTCCCAGTACTCTGTCTATACCAGTATGGATGGACGGGATTTTGATAAGTTAGCTGAAAAGTCTGACAAAGAAAGCTGCCCTGCAGAGGGTGAGTCTTACGAAGCAAATAAAAAAGAAGCACGGATCGTACGTGTCTATGTGGAATATCAGTCTGAATCCTCCAAATCACTGATCAACGAGATCCGTGTGCTTGGAACTCCAAGTGGTACACCCGTTCAGGAAACTCCTGCGGTACAGGTTGAGGATTTTAAAGACTCCAAATACAATGTAACGGTTACCGATCAGGATACGATCAATGAAGTAAAAGGAATCATCGAAAGAAGAATCGGTGCAGCTTATAAAGACTGGTTTACTTTTGAACTTGCAGACGCTGAAAATGGATATGATTATTATGATCTTTCCCAGAGCAATGGAAAGATCCATATCAAAGGAAATAACGGTGTATCTCTTGCAACCGGTCTGAATTATTACCTGAAATATTTCTGCAATGTCAATATTTCTCAGGTTGGCGATCAGGTCTCCATGCCGGAAAGCATTGTTCCGGTTGAAGGAACGGTACATAAAGAAACCACATTCCCGGTTCGTTATTCTTATAACTACTGTACGCTCTCCTACTCTATGGCTTTCTGGGGCGAAGAAGAATGGAGAAATGAGTTAGACTGGCTTGCACTGAATGGTGTAAATGTCGTTCTTGATGCTACAGCTCAGGAAGAAGTATGGAGACGTTTCCTTACTGAACTTGGTTATACACATCAGGAAGTCAAAGATTTCATTGCCGGACCTGCCTACTATGCATGGGCATATATGGCAAATCTTTCCGGTTACGGCGGTCCGGTTCATGATACCTGGTTCACTGAGAGAACAGAACTCGCAAGGAAAAATCAGCTCATCATGAGAAAACTCGGTATGCAGCCTGTTCTTCAGGGTTACAGCGGAATGGTGCCGGTAGATATTACTTCCAAAGATTCTTCAGCAGAAGTGATCAAGCAGGGAACCTGGTGTTCTTTCCAGCGGCCAAGTATGCTGAAGACAGACAGTAAGTCTTTCACAAAATATGCTGAACTGTTCTACAAAGTACAGAAAGAAGTTTATGGAGATTCTGCTCATTATTATGCAACAGACCCATTCCATGAAGGTGGAAATACCGGTGGTATGGATTCTGCTGTTATTTCACAGAAAGTCCTTGCAAGTATGATGACTTCTGATCCTGAGGCAACCTGGGTGATTCAGTCCTGGCAGGGAAATCCGACAACAGCCCTGCTTCAGGGATTAGGTAACAACCGCGATCATGCCCTTGTTCTGGATCTCTATGCGGAAAAGACACCTCACTGGAATGAGACCAACCCTGGTGCCTATGGTGGTGCAGAAGGTGGCGGAGAATTTTTGAATACTCCATGGGTTTACTGTATGCTGAACAACTTCGGTGGACGTCTCGGACTCCATGGACATATTGATAACTATGTTAAAGGAATTGTAAATGCATCCAGACAGGCTGACCACATGGCAGGAATCGGCATCACCCCGGAAGCATCCGTAAACAACCCGGTTCTCTATGATCTTTTCTTTGAAACAATCTGGGCTGATGACGGAGACAACTTAGAGACGATCGATCTTGACAAATGGTTTAAAAATTATGTAACAAGACGTTACGGTGCAGACAGCGACTCCGCTTATCAGGCAATGGAAATACTGCACGACACCGTATACAATCCTGCATACAATATGAAAGGACAGGGTGCTCCTGAGTCTGTTGTAAATGCCAGACCGGGACTGGATATCGGTGCAGCTTCTACATGGGGAAATGCTGTTGTTGATTATGATAAGAAAAAACTGGAAAAAGCAGCCGAGCTGCTCCTTGCAGACTATGATAAGCTGAAGAACAGTGCCGGCTATCAATATGACCTTGCCAATGTACTGGAACAGGTATTGTCCAATACGGCTCAGGAATATCAGAAAAAGATGGCGGCAGCTTTCCGCTCTGGTGATGCGGAAGAATTTAGTACCCTTTCCGATAAATTCCTTTCTATTATTGATATGGTAGAAAAAGTAACCGGAACACAGAAAGAATTTCTTGTCGGTACATGGATCAACGGTGCAAAGAAACTGGCAGAAAATTCCGATGATTTTACAAAAGAACTTTACGAACTGAATGCCCGCAGTCTGATCACCACATGGGGAAGTTACGACCAGGCAATCAGCGGTGGACTGATCGATTATTCCAACCGTCAGTGGGCCGGTCTGACCAACGATTACTATAAAATGCGTTGGGAGAAATGGATCACTGAACGTAAAAAAGAACTTGCCGGAGAATCTTATACCAATTACTCTGCTCAGGACTGGTTTGAGATGGAATGGGCATGGGCAAGAGGTACAAATAAATATTCCGGTACTCCGAATGGTCTTGATCTTCAGGGACTCGGAACCGATGTCCTTGCTAACTACTCACTCACCAATATGCCGAAAGATCCTGCCGAGGATGATTCCAGAGATCTTCCGCTTGAAGGCATGACTGCTACAGCAGGAAGTGAACAGGCAACGACCGGAAGTGAAGGACCGGCATCCGCTGTACTGGATCAGACTACAGGTACGATCTGGCACAGCAAATGGAGCGGTGATGCTCGTGAAAATCTCTGGATCGATATCGCTCTTGGAGAGAGTAAGACGGTAACCGGACTGCGTATGCTTCCAAGATCCGGTGGTGGGAATGGAACTATCACTTCCTACCGCATCGAGATCAGTAATGATCACGGCAAGACTTATCAGAAAGTTGCCACGGGTACATGGAACAGCAGTGACAGTTGGAAGATGGTAGAGTTCCATGCCATCCAGGCTACCAATGTACGCCTCTATGCGGTAGAATCTGTATCAGACACCAGCAATATTTTTGCATCAGCAGCCGAGATTCGTATCATGGGACCAGCTACTGCAATCGTTCCGGCAGAGGAAACTATAGTAAATATCGCAACTCCTTCTAAAGAAGCAGATCTGTCATCTGCACAGGCTGCAAAGGAGACTGATAAATACACCGTCTCTACAGTCTGGAAAGATGCAACCGGAACAACAGTAACGGCTATATCAAAGGATAAGAATGCGACTCATGACTATACGGCGAAGATTACTCTCACCCCTGTCACAGGATATTCCTTTGACAAAACCAGTGTACCGGATACATTGACATTGAAACTCAACGATCAAAGAACCGTTGAAGCTATTCCGGTCACAGACAGTGTTCTCAATGATGATGGAACTGTCACAATTACTTACCAGTTCAGCAATATGTTCCAGGGAGGCTCATTACGAATGGATCAGTCTTCTCCTGAAAAATCTACGAACATGAGATTTGGATATGACTTTAAGTTACCGGAAGCTTCATCCGAAAAAGATGAGATTAGCTTTAAAGGCTGTACCTGGTATTATGGAGTAGCTGAGGATGACTTAAAGAATACCTTCTCTCCAGACAAAACAAACTTTATAACGAATCCTGATAAAAAAGGAGCTGAATACTACAGATCCAATATCGTATTCACAAATCTTTCATCCGGTGCTTATAAACGCTCTGTATATGCCAGAATCCTGGTAAAATATACAGTAAATGGAAAAGAACGCAGTGTGATGGGAACATTTGTAGATTCAAGATCCGTCAGCATGATCGTTGAAGGAATCCTTGCCAATACGAACGCAGATCAGACGGAAAAAGATTATGCACAGAAAATCAAAGATGCAATTTTAAAGTAATCATTTTTCTTCAATCATTAAAACAGGTGAAGCCGACGCATTTGCGTCGGCTTTATCTGACCTTATATCTTTTTTCAGAATTGACCATTTTTAACGGTTCACATTTGTTGTATAGTAGAGAGAGTTTGAAAGGAAAGAGGTTTAACTATGAATACAACAACAAATTCAAAACTGAAAAAGATCGTTCTTACCGCATTGTTCGCAGCACTTTCCTGTGTTGCAACTATGTCGATCAAGCTTCCTACACCGGGAACCGGCGGATATATTCATCCGGGTGATGCAATGGTAATCCTCTCAGGTGTCGTTCTCGGACCATGGTGGGGACTTCTTGCAGGCGGAATTGGTTCTGCAATGGCAGATCTCCTTGGCGGATATTTCGTGTATGTTCCGATCACTTTTGCGATCAAAGGACTGGTAGCTGTCTGTGCCGGACTCTTATATCAGAAGATCGGTCATACTTCCAAGTCACGTTATGCCGCTGTCATTCTCGGCGGTATAGCTGATATCATCCTCGTAGCCGGTGGCTACTGCTTCTGCGAATACTTTTTCCTGTATGGTTCAGGTGCATTCGCAAGCGTACCTGCCAACCTGATCCAGGGACTCGGCGGACTCATCATTTCAGCAGTCCTTTATCCGATCCTTATGGCTGTCCCGGATGTAAGACAGACTGCCAATGCGGTAAATGAATAAGGAAACGAACAAGACTTAAAATTCCTGACAGCAAAAAGAACCAGTCATTTGCATAAGCAAATAGCTGGTTCTTTTTTATATGCTCATTTCACTCCGTCCACAGTTTCGTTCATCTCAACGTCAGTGTATCGATCGGTTTCAATACGATCGCTGAGTATGCTCCCATATTCAGCACGATCTCTCCATCCTCTACAATGTACTCATCATAAGCTGTTGTATATCCTTGCTCGTAGGTATAGATCAGACGCTTCATTCGCCCACTCATCTCCATTCCTGTCAGCCAGACAGGTACTGTTACTTCTTTCAGGATACTGCTGTTATTCACAATAATAACCAACTGCTCATCCTTTTCAAACCGTCCATATGCCAGCAGATTCTTCCCTGCGGCAAGCAGCTTGATTGAACCTTTTCTGAGCGGTTTTTCCGTCTTATGGATACGGATCATCTCTTTATGAAATGCAAGCAGCTCCTGATCTTCGTGCCCCCACGGATAAGTCCTTCTGTTATCCGGGTCAGTAAAACCACACAGTCCCACTTCATCTCCGTAATAAACCGTCGGTGCACCTACCCACGTCATCTGCATCACAACTGCTTCACGCATGACCGCAAGGTTTACACCCTCTTCTGCTCCTTTTGTGCCATGCTGGCTTACCCGTCCGACTTTATGGTTCGTCCTTGTAAGGAACCGGGAATGATCGTGGTTGGATAATTCATTCATTGCCACCTGCAGAGACGGGGTCAGCATACTTGCCATAAAATGTCTCATTGCCCCGATAAAATTATCTGCATTGCCCCACAGATCCGTTCTACGCTCATCACTGTGCTTCTCCATACCGGTCAAAAACCAGGTCACCGGCTCCATAAATGCATCATAATTCATCACACTGTCCCACTCGTCTCCCTGAAGCCAGTCCTGTGGATCTCCATAATGCTCTGCAAGGATCAGTGCATCCGGGTTCACACTTTTGACCTCTTTACGGAAACGTTTCCAGAATAAATGATTATATTCATTGCTGAATCCGAGATCCGCTGCGACATCCAGTCTCCAGCCGTCAATATTATAAGGTGCAGACACCCATTTCTTTCCGATCCGCATAATGTAATCTTCCAGATCCGGTGACTCCTCATACGCCAGCTTCGGCAGTGTATCATGTCCCCACCAGCCATCATATGTCCCATTGTACGGCCATGCTGAATCCTGGTTATTATGGAACAAGAAAAAGCTGCGGTACGGACTTTCCGCACTCACATACGCCCCCTTCGGGTAATCCGGCTGCGGTTCATAGATTCTCTCTCTGTCCATCCATTTATTAAAAGAACCGCAATGATTAAATACCCCATCCAGGATCACTTTCATTCCCCGCTGATGCATTGCATCCACCAGCTTTGCAAATAACTGGTTGCTGGCTTCCAGATTCCGCAGGTCTCCGGTTCTCTGCTGATACTTCGTTGCATGGATATTGTCCTTTGCACCCTTCGGAAGTACTTCTCCGTCATCCACTACGATCTTTCCGTAATGAGGATCAATATAATCATAGTCCTGTATATCATACTTATGGTTCGACGGAGACACGAACAGAGGATTAAAGTAAATCACCTCGATTCCAAGATCCTGCAGATAGTCCAGCTTATCTATGACTCCCTGCAGATCTCCGCCATAAAAGTTCCTGATATCCATGGATGCCGGAGCCTGACTCCAATCCTTAATTTTTTTACATGGAGCTCCGATATAAATATATTCATCCTCTTCTACGTCATTTGTCGGATCTCCGTTATAGAAACGGTCTACAAAAATCTGATACATGACTGCCCCTTTTGCCCATTCCGGTGTGGAAAATCCCGGCTGGATAATAAAGGAATAGTACTCTTCTGCCCGGTAGGTCACACCATACCGGCTGAAATAGCAGATCTCTGTTCCTTTCTTGATCTCAAAATAATAGCGGAACGGCTCAGTTCCCAACTGATATTCGATCTCATAAAAATCAAATTCACCCGTCGTCTGCATTTTCCATAAAGTATAGATCTGTTCTCCTGCATGGAGCTTCACCTCATCCACATCATTGTGGGCTGTACGAAAACGCAAAACCACCTTTTCATTTATCTCCGGTTCTGCCGGAATGACATAATCGCCTGTTCCATCACAAAATAATGCTTCTCTGTTCATTCTCCCCCTCCTCTTACGATCCTTCGTATTCTGGATCCATAAATGTCAGAAAACCCCCGGCCGTCAGTTCCTTCTGGCGACAGAGGGTATACAGTAAACCTTTTTCAGGCATCCGTCTCACTTTCCTCAAACAGTGCTTCAAATTCGCTTTTGGTTATCTTCTCTTTCTCAAGCAGCAGTTCTGCACACTTTTCCAATACAGGATGGTATTCCTGTATAATACTTCTTGCCTGTGCATAACACTCATCTATGATCCGCTTGACTTCTTCGTCGATCGTTCCGGCAACCTTTTCTCCGTAACCTCTTGAAGTATGACCAAAATCTCTTCCGATAAAGACTTCATCACTGTCATTGTCATAATTGATCAGTCCCAGTCTCTCAGACATACCAAACTTGGTGATCATTGATTTTGCAATCGCTGTCGCCTGCTTGATATCCTGTGACGCACCTGTTGTAATATCATCAAAAATCTCTTCTTCTGCGACACGTCCTCCAAGAGATACTGTGATTTCCTGAAGCATATGTCCCTTTGTATTGAACATATCATCTTTTTCCGGAAGCGGCATTGTATATCCGCCTGCTCCACCCGTTGGAATGATGGATACACTATATACCGGTCCTACATCCGGCAACACATGGAACAGGATCGCATGCCCTGCTTCATGATACGCTGTGATCCTTCGTTCCTTCTCTGAAACGATCCGGCTCTTCTTCTCCGGTCCGATCCCGACTTTTACAAATGCATGACGGATATCGGACTGCTGGATGAATACCCGGTTCTCCTTTGCTGCGAGGATTGCAGCTTCATTGAGAAGGTTCTCAAGATCTGCTCCTGAAAATCCTGCCGTCGTCTGTGCGATCTGCTTCAGATCCACGTCATCACCCAGCGGTTTATTTCTTGCATGTACTTTCAGAATCTCTTCTCTTCCGCCCACATCCGGTCTGCCGACAATCACATCACGGTCAAACCTTCCCGGACGTAAGATCGCCGGATCAAGGATGTCTTTCCGGTTTGTTGCCGCCATCACAATGATGCCTTCATTTACACCAAATCCATCCATCTCTACAAGGAGCTGGTTCAATGTCTGCTCTCTCTCATCATGGCCACCGCCCAGACCGCTGCCTCGTCGTCTTGCAACAGCATCGATCTCATCAATAAACACGATACAAGGTGCATTTTTCTTCGCATCCTGGAACAGATCCCTGACACGGGATGCACCGACTCCGACGAACATCTCCACGAAATCCGAACCCGAAATGCTGAAGAACGGAACTCCCGCTTCTCCTGCTATTGCCTTTGCAAGCAGCGTCTTACCCGTTCCCGGAGGTCCCTCCAGCAGAACTCCCTTCGGGATCCTTGCTCCAAGCTGGGTATATTTTCTCGGTGCCTTCAGGAAATCAACGATCTCCTCCAGCTCTTCTTTCTCTTCTTTCAGACCTGCAACATCTGCAAATGTCACCTTGATCTCATTCTGTGTACTCATTCTTGCACGGCTCTTTCCGAAATTCATCGCTTTTGAATTTGTTCCGCCACTCTGACGGTTCATCAGCATAAACAGGAAAAAGATACCGCATAAAGTAATCAGTGACGGAAGGACTGCTGACATGATGATGGACTCTTTCGGAACATCCTCAAGACTGTATTTCACATCATTTTCCTGCAGAAATTCTTCCACCTTACCTACGTCCGAAACATTCAGGCTTCTTACAGATGAATCATCTTTCAATGACAACGTCACCCGTCCGGTCGGCACAGCACTGTTCTGTCTGATATCTGCCGCCGTGACATTCCCCGCTTCTACTTCTTTCACAAAAGTAGCGTAGGAAATTTCCTGCTGGTGCATCTGCACCTTGTTCGCCATCCACAGGATGCCTCCTATGATAAGGATGAACAGCAGGATCGAGCCCCAGTTCACGCCTCTGTATTTCTTCTTGTTCTCCAAGGCTTATAACTCCTCCTTATTCTACACCTTCCACAACTCCGATATACGGAAGGTTTCTATATTTCTGTGCGTAGTCCAGTCCATATCCGACTACAAATTCATCCGGGATCTCAAATCCCGTATAATCCACCTTTACATCCTTCACACGACGATCCGGTTTGTCCAGAAGCGTGCAAAGATGAAGGCTTGCAGGCTTTCTTCTCTGAAGTACATCCATCAGATAATACAGCGTATTTCCTGAATCAATGATATCTTCCACGATCAGCACGTCTTTTCCCTCGATGGACTCATCCAGATCCTTTGCAATACGCACTACACCGCTGGACTTTGTTCCGTCTCCGTAGCTTCCCACGCACATAAAGTCCATGGAAACCGGTACCGTAATTCTCTTTGCCAGTTCACACATGAAAAAGACTCCGCCCTTCAGCACACAGATCAGATGAATCTGCTTTCCCTCATAATCTTTGCTGATCTGCTCTCCTAATGCTCTAATTCTTGCGTCAACTTCTTCTTCCGGAACTAATACTTTTATACTCTCTGCCATGATCCTATTCCTCCACAATCTTTATCTTAAGAATCTTTGTTGTCTGATCCCCAATCTGATATGCCGCACTCATCCGCATACCCGGGATCCATACGATCTGTTCTTCTTCCGCGATCAGAAGTATCCGGTCCCTTTTTTCCTTTGGGACTTTCTCATTAATAAAATAAGACTTCAGCTTCTGCCGCTTTCCCCGGCTGTCAATCACCAGCTCATCACCGGGTCTTCTGTATCTTATACAGAGTCCGCTTTTGATTATATCATAATCAAAGCATTTCGTGTAGCTTTTTTGTGACAACTCTTTCCCTGAAACTGCTTCTTCTCTTCCACAGATCTCACAGCAGACTTTCTGCCCCGTTCCCGGGAAATAAGTTTCCCCCGGAATCTTCAGTTCCACGCTCTGCTGCCCGGTGCCTTCTTCTTCCTGAGCCTTTTTCTGATTCTTTTTCTGATCCCTGTCTTCAGATCTTCGCCGGATCTCAACTCCGGCATAGGTTCTGACCGCCCGGAGCTGATACGGAAGATCCCTGCTTTTTCCGACCTGCCTGCCAAATAACCCTCTTACTGCTTCCATATGCACTGCTTCAATATCTTTCTGTGCTTCTGCCATTTCACAGATACACCGACGGATCAGAAGAGACTGTAAAATGCCCGGAAGTTCTGCATATTCTTCCTCTTCAATCCTGAGTCCTGCCGGCTTTTCTTCCTTTTTCCCCTGCTGCTTTTCTTCCGGATTTTCCTCCGAAACATCCACCGGATGGACCATCTGTCTCCATGCCGCATCCGTCTGCAGGTTCAGATACTCCCATATTTCTTCTGCCTGTAAACTCAGACGGTTGATATGCTCTACTGTCTGACGGTTGATCTCCTGTTCCATAACCGGAAGAATCTTGTGCCGGATCCGGTTGCGGGTATACGCATCTTCTTCGTTCGTCTCATCAGTACAATAGGAAATCTGCTCCTCTTCCAGCCACTCTTCAATCTCTTTCCTCGTCAGACAGAGCAGCGGACGGATCCGGTTTCCGTAAACCGGACGAATCCCGCACATTCCCTGAAGCCCGCTTCCCCTCGCCAGATTCAGAAGTACTGTCTCTGCATTATCATTTTTATGATGTGCCGTTGCGATCTTATTCGCACCGGACTCCCTGCATACAGTCTCAAAAGCATTGCTCCGTACGATACGGCCTGCTTCTTCAAGAGATTTTTTCCCATTTTTTGCAATTAATTCCACATTTTCATGAAAAATCCTGCAGGGAACATCAAGTTTTCTGCACAGCTCTTTCACATAAGCCTCATCCTGCTCTGCCGCCTCTGCTCTCAACTGATGGTTCACATGGCAGACGATCACCTCAAACCCAAGCTTTTTCCGCAGTTCGCAAAGCACAAAAAGCAGGCATACCGAATCTGCTCCACCCGATACACCTGTCACGATGCGGTCACCCCGCCCGATCATCTGATACTGTTCAATATACTGCTCTACTTTTTTTCTTTTTTTATCCATCATATGTAAACTATACCGAAATACTTTTTAATTGTAAATCCCTGCTGTTTAACTTTTCAGACTTTCCTGATACCTATTCCATACCGGTCGCCATCTCGTCTAACATCTCAGCCTCTTCCTGTCACGCTTTCCATATCCCGACTGCAAGGACTGTCATATCATCCTCCGGTTCTCTTCCTGTCCAGCTCAGAACCTGCTGAAGAATATGATGTGCCAACTCCTTCGGATTGCTGATGGCAGTGCCTTTGATGATCGTCTCCAGGAGCAGATCCTGTTCTCCCACCGGCAGTGCATCCATCACACCATCCGTTACCATAATGATAAAATCTCCATCTTCCAGTTGCCGACGCACCGAATCGATTTCTATAGAATTGATCACTCCGATCGGAAGACTGGTGGAATTTAAATGTTCCACTCCGGCTTTGCTTCGGATAAATGTTGAAGATGCTCCCGCTTTGATGATCTCACATTCCCCGCTGTACAGGTCAAAGATCGTCATGTCTACCGTCGAGTAATGGATTTCCTCACGCCCCATCACCAGAGTTGTATTAATCATCTGGATTGCAGTCTTTTCCGGAAATCCCGCCTCCAGAAGTTCTTCTAAAAGCTCCACCACCAGGGTACTCTCCCTGCACGCGGTTTCACCTGAACCCATCCCATCAGAAAGCACCACGCCCTTTTTTCCACCCGGCAGCTCCATCATGGCAAAATTATCGCCTGAAATGCTGTTGCATCCCTTGCCGATCCGGGCAACTCCCGGAATTGTATAATATGCCGGTCCTTCCCTGCAGATAACAGTCATATAATTCTGCCCGATCATCTGGGCACTGTCATTTTCTGCGACAAACCGTCGTCCTGTTGCGGCTGATACGCACCGCACCAGTTCCCGGACAGTCATTCTCTTTTTCTGCATCGCTCTCGCAGTCACATGAACTTCGTATTTTCCTTCCCGGTTCATGAAAAACTGCGTATACAGAACCTTGACGCCACGCTTTTTCAGCTGCCCGGAGATCCGCCGCTCCATCCGTTCATCCGTAAAAATACTTTCCTCCAGTTCCCTTGCACTGCTCTGAAGCATATCCGCAAAAGTATCCAGTTGGATCGCACATCCCTCTCTGCTTCTTGCGATCCGGTTGATCCAGATCATGTTCTGTCTTGCATCATGAAATCCTTCCAGCATTTCCCTGAGAAACCGCGGTGCCATGATGCAACGCTGCATCAGTTTCCGCTTGGTTTCTGTATTCAGATCATTCCCGTAATGATCCACCGCAGACAGGACTTCATATCCCATCTGATAGGTATGGATAAAATTTTCTCCCCAGCACCATTCACATTTCTCACATTTTGAGCAGACTTTTTCTTTCAGACGACGAAACATCATCTCGATCTCCTCATCCGAAAAGGCTTGCTTTTTTTCTTCCAGCCCAAGAAATATCTGTGAAAGCTGCTTTACAGAACCCGCAAAACGTTCGATCTGTTCCACATAGGGGCTATTATGCAATGTCTGCCCGTCGTTCATATCCTGTATTCCGCTCCTTCCTGTCAGATGATAAAAGCTCCGGGAGAACTTCTCTCCCGGAGCTATCTTTTGTATCTCTCTATGTAACTGACTCTTTTATGCCTGTCTACTTGATCGGCTTGAAAATAATCTCATTCGGATCTGCCAGGTGCAGCTTATCCTCTGCTGTCTCCCTGATATACTCATCTGTCTGAACATATGCCTCATATTCTTTAATCTCTTCTGAACGGGCCTCCTCAGCCTCAATCTGTGCCTGAAGCTCTGCTTCCTGTGCTTTATAGGCATTATTCCTGCTCCAGAGACTGACAGAACCTGCTGTAACCATTCCGCCTAAAAGTACGATTACCAGCGTCGTCAGGACAATGCCCCTCTTATGCCAGCGAAGACCGCTGTTCTTACGGCTTTTCTGCCGTCTGTTCCTTACGTTCTTATTCTTTGCCATCCAAGATTCACCCTGCTTATAAATGATACTCCAAACTGCTACGCTCCCTCAGATCCGAAAACTGCTTTCCCCTTCAGATTTTCGGACAACATAATTATTTTATCTATTTTTTTTAAACTTTTCAAGGCTTTTTCTCAGATTTGATAACATTTTTTTCAACAATATTTTCACACTTTTCCAAAACAACATTCCCAGCAGGATTCCGGCTATAAAATACCATCGGATACTGCCATAAGTCGTCACATAAAGCTGACGGAAAAGGTAGATACTGACTGCGACAGAATAAAGAATATCTTCCACTCCGACCAGGAAATCGTGATGCCGGATGATCCGCCTGAACCACCGCAATACATCATAACCGGCCAGAACGGTCAGACCGGAAAGTCCTGCATATAGAAAGATCATTGCCTCTGCTCCAAGTCCCGGCATCTTTCCCTCCTACCGGAACAGCCGGGACAGGAAATTTTCTCCTGCTTTCTCTGCCGGAGTGGAACTGGAATAAGCAATGCTGTCGATATTTCCCGACAGATCAACCTCTCCCTTTTCCACACTGAGCCGATTTACATGCAGATCCGTTCCCTTGACCATCAACATTCCCTGCTCTGTTTCCAGAAGAATCTCATTGAGGTCAAAGGAAAGAACATCCAGAACCCCGGTCACCATACTCGTCTTCCGATTATTCACCACAAGCTTATGTGCTTTGGCGATCCTCTGCTCTTCCATCTGCGTACCTCCCTTTTTAGTCCAACACTCTGCACATCTGATATATATGACGGGTTGTACGCTTTTATGACTGTAAATTGAGAAGACAGCTTCAGATCACAGTACACTTTCCGGTCTTCCTGATCAATGAAACCGGTTAAATATAACGGAACAGCTCTTTTGCCTCTTCTTTCTTCGTTGTCTCCTGAAGATCAAGAACTTCCACTTTCACCGCTCTCGTTCCAAACTGGATCTCAATGACATCCCCCGGCTTTACCTTTACAGATGCTTTTGCAGTCTTTCCGTTCACAAGGACTCTTCCTGCATCACATGCTTCATTTGCCACGGTTCTTCTTTTAATCAGCCTGGATACTTTTAAAAATTTGTCTAATCTCATCTTTTCTGATTCCTTTTAGTGCTTTTTCATTGTATAACTTCCATTGCTTGCCCGGAATGCATGAATGATATACCTCGCCCCACATACAAAGGACAGAACATATCCGATCGCCAGATCTGTATAATAATCACCTGCAAGACCTGTCTGATCCAGAATCTCTCCCAGATACTGGTAACTGTCAAAAAATGTGAATCCCTGATCTTTCAATGCATCATATGCATCCCAGCTCCATGCGATCCGGTTTCCAAAATAGATCATCACAACCATGATCACCGAGGAAATGACCACTCCCTTTTTATCAAGATGGCCGCCAAGCATCTCATATCCTTTCATCGCACAGATTCCGATCGCTGCTCCTGCGATTCCTGCAATATAGCCCAGCTTATAGATCAGGATCCACAGAATGCATCCGATCAGAGAACCAAGTACCGCACCCACGATCCCTTCTGCTACGCGACTCTTCTTCGCCTGGACTTCCTGCTGGTTCTGCTGCAGATTCTGACCGATCTGCCCTGCACAATTTTCACATACCAGATGATGCATTCCATTGATCTCATAATCTGAAACCGGTACATTCTCTGACTTGCAGTACTCGCATCCGCTGGAATATCTTCCCATCGTCAGGTACTGGATCACCGGCATCACTGCCTCATTGATCGCTGCCGGACACTTTGAACCAAATGCAGACATCTTCACATTCATCAGAAGTGCTGTCGGACTGATCTTCGCATCCAGAACACCTTTTACCTTCGTCTTATGTTCTGCAAGAAAAGCAGCCAGCTTCTGATTATTCACATCGTCATCAGAATGGGCATTAATACAGATCTGATAGAATCCATTCATCTGGTTCACCATGATCTCATATCCTCTGTAACTTCCGCAGAGGCATTTTCCCTTATCTGTCAGTTTCCCCTCTAAGATCTGCACCCGTACTTTTTCCTTAAACATAACCTTTCTCCCTTCGTATCTCAATAATATTTGCTGCGTCAGTTGCCGGTGTCCTGTGCCTGTATAGCCACAGGCTCCGGCTCATTGCCCGCAGAAACAAAAAACAGACAGGCACTGCAACCATTTCCTTGCAAAAACCTGTCTGATCCGATTCATTTCATCCGCTCTTTCTGCAGAAGATTAGTTGATTGCATCCTTTAATGCTTTACCGGCTTTGAACTTCGGAGCTTTACATGCTGCGATCGTCATTGTCTCACCTGTCTGAGGATTTCTTCCCTCTCTTGCTGCTCTCTCGCTTACTTCAAATGTTCCGAATCCAACGAGCTGCACTTTATCTCCTGCCTTAAGCTGCTCAGCAACTACATCAACAAAAGCCTTCAGTGCTTTTTCTGAATCTTTCTTGGAAATCTCTGCTTTCTCTGCTACTGCTGCAATAAATTCTGTCTTGTTCATGGATTATTTCCTCCTTCATTGTACTTAAATACAATTTCATACTTATTTTTTCAAAGGCTCCATGTCCACTCGTCCGTCCACATGGATGCACCCTTATGTACTGTTATAACGGTTCAGTCCTTATTTGTCAAGGAATTTCCGTTTATTCCACCTTTTTCAAATTACAGGTGTATCCCGAAAATAGTTTTCAGAAAATTCGTCTTTTCTTCTTCCTGATTCACCGCAAGTTCCAGCTTCTCCACACTTTTTTCAGGCAGCCATGCCTTATTCGACCTGCAATAACTGCTGGCAGTCTTCCAGAACTTCTCAGGATAGGCAAGCTGAAGCCCCAGATACTCCCATTCTCCTGGCTCCAGCCGGCGTTGTCTTTCATACGCCCGGATGATCCCAACCCCCAGTTTCTGTTTCCAACGATATTTTTCCATTGCTTTTCTCAGAAAATAATACAGATCCTGCACCTGGATTCCAATCCGCATATGTTCAAAATTGGTGATCGCAGTATCTCCCGGCAGGATCAGAATATTATGATAATTATAATCTCCATGCATCATCCGGTTTTCCGCAACGTTTTTTTCATAAATCTGCATACAGCCTGACTGTTCCATCGCTGCGGTGATCGCACAGGCCTTCTCATACATCGCTTCAAAATGCTTCAGATACAACGCTTCAAACTCATTTTTTACGACCCTTTTTCTGATAAACGAACGGACTTTTTTCATTTCCCGGTTATGCCGCAGCATTTCATCCAGCGGACTGCGTGCAGCAGGCGGGCAGACCTGAAACTCCTCTTCCGGGAATTGTTGCTGTGGCACAGGCTCTTTCTCCTTCTTTTCTGATACCGCTCCATTTCCCGGTGTCGCTGCATTTTCTGACACTGCTCCATTTCCCGATACCGCTGCATTTTCTGACACTGCTCCACTTTCCGATACCGCTGCATCTTCTGATCGCACTGCATACTTGCAAAGCAGCGTTTCCAGCTCCCCTGCTGTCGGTTCCTGCCACTTCAGATGCATATGCAGAATCCCAAGTTTCTCAGCGGCAAGCAGGAGTTCCTGTTCCTTTTTCATATCACATTCCCGACCGGAGTACCACTTTTTCATCATATAACGGGTCCCGTCCCTGGCAGCAACGATCAGCTTTCCATCCCTTGAAAAAACCGGTGCATCTACTTTTAATTTTCCCGTCTTCTCAAGCCGGTTCAATATCAGATAAAGCAAGGCCGCTCTTTTTTCAGAAGCAAGGGTTTCTTTCATCAAGAATACTTCTGTATCTGCATTGCCAATGCAAAAAAACGCACCCCTTGTCCGACGGGTGCTTTTAATCTCTATCTCGTACTGTTCCCGCACTTCCTGTTCATACTCTCTCATGACATCCCCCTGTTCCCGTGTGCGGACGCTCTTTTAACGCCCGCACCTCTATTCAAGTTCTTTCTAATCTATGAACAGGTTCTTCCAAGTATGCCTGAAAGCTGCGATTAACTTAGAGGTTCAATTTATTTTTTACATATGCACAAAGGATTTCCTTATCGTTTCTTGCAGGATCATCCAGTACATATTCCAGTAATTCACTGAGCATACTGCCCAGCTCACGCCCCGGCTTCATTCCGAGATCCATCAGTTCACGACCTCCGACCGCAAGCTGTCTGAGTGTCACACACTCCTGCTTCTTTATGATCTCCTGATACAGCCGACGCATTTCTACGATATTTTCAATCTTTTCCCTTTTCTGATACGGACTCTGTGCCTTTACATCCGCAAGACGCACTGCCAGATAATACGGGAACAGCTCCACACCGATCCGGTTCATGGCTCTCCGCACATTCTTTGGTGTTGCCTCCACCCGGTAATCATGATAGCAGACCAGCTTCGTAACCGTTCGGATCGTCTCATTGTCAAACTTCAATCTGTGCATGATACTCCTTGCCAGCTCCTCACTGACCAGTGCATGTCCACGGAAATGATCCCGACCATTCTCATCGGTGGTCTTCATCATCGGTTTTCCCATATCATGAAACAGCATCGTAAGCCGGAGAATCTTGTCACGTTTCACATTTTTCAATGCCCGCAGTGTATGCTCTGCCACATCATATTTATGATGCGGTGTATTCTGTGCCACACCTTCCATTGCATCCCACTCCGGCAGAATCACCTTCGTCAGTCCCAGTTCGTATGCATCACGGATTCGCTCCGGGTGAGGCGATACCAAAAGTTTCACCAGCTCCGCCTGAATCCTTTCCGCACTGATATTCTGCAGATTCGGAGCAAGTTTGCGGATGGCATCCGCTGTAGCCGACTCGATCGGGAAATTCAACTGTGCCGAAAAACGTACCGCACGAAGAATCCTCAGTGCGTCTTCCGAAAAACGCTCCTCAGGATCTCCCACACACCGGATCAGATGATGGTTCAGATCCTGCATTCCGCCAAATACATCCACCAGACGCACCTGGTCATTATACGCCATGGCATTGATCGTAAAATCTCTTCTCCTCAGATCCTCTTCCAGCCGGTTGGTAAACTGTACCTCCTTTGGATGTCTGCTGTCCTCATATGCACCATCGATCCTGTAGGTCGTCACCTCAAAGCTGTCCTTACCGAAAAGAACCGTAACCGTTCCATGTTCGATCCCTGTATCAATCGTCCTGCGGAACAGCTTTTTTATCTCTTCCGGCTTTGCCGAAGTCGTAATATCCCAGTCCTGTGGCCGTCTTGCAAGGATCGAATCTCTCACGCAGCCCCCCACCGCAAATGCTTCATACCCATGAAGCTGCAGATTATTGATTATAAATAAAACTTTTTTTGGCAGTTCTATTTTCATGTATCTATCTTCCTTCCTGAAAACGTCAGCATCTTCTCAAAAATTCCATTTCTCTTCTCTGACAGCTTAATATTATAACTTGTCTTTCCTGCTGACTCAACCATTTTAGTACAGATTGCAGTCTTTTATCATCATAAAATGCAAAGGTTTCATCCAGGATCACCGGAAGTTCTTCCTCCTGAAGCATTTCGGCTGCCGCCATCCTCAGGGCAAAATAAATCTGCTCCACCGTTCCTCTGCTCAGCCGGTATGCCGGAATCCGCCTCATTCCGTCCCATACAGAAATTTCCAGTCTGTCACTGATATTGACTCCCGGATATTTTCCCTCCGTAATTTCGGAAAAAATCTCAGACACTCTCCGGTTCAGTCCTGCTGCTGTCCGCTCTCCAAGATGCTCTGCCGCCTTTTTCATTGTCTCTTCTGCCAGTTCCAGTGCCTCTCTCCTCTCATAGAGTCTTTCCTCTGCTTCATCCGGCTGCAGTTCTCTTTGCTGCTCTTTCAAATTCTCGTACCGGAGCTTCTTTTCTTTCCACTCTTCCCTGATCTGTTCCTGCTGCCACTGAAGCTTCTGTTCCTCAGGATCGTTCTGCTTCCGCCAGACTTTCTCACCATTCTGCTCCGGCTGTCCGGTCTGAACCTTCTCTTTTTCCTGCACTGTGCGGATTCCGCTGGATTTTTCTGTTTCTTTTATTATTTTTTTCTGTCCTGCCCGGTTACGGATTCCCACAACAAACAGCACACAGCCCGCGATCACTAAAAGTACTGCCAGCAGTACAAATGCGGAAGACCGCTCCAAAAGTACGTCAACTCCGGATTTATCTCTTAAAAATATCCCCCACAAAAGCCCTGCCAGTCCGGCAATGATTCCTAAAAAGCCACCAATGATCATTCCACGGCTGTTCTCTTCCGGTTGTTCAGAAGCGGATTCCGTTTCACCCGGATGTAAATCCGTTTCTTTTGAATCATTTTCCTTCTGTCTTTGTTGCAGCAGACGGATTCTCTGCTGATTTTCTTCATACTGTGCCTGAAACTTTCTCATATCTTTTTCCAGATAAGTACATTCCTGCTCCATGGAAAGATACTTTTTTTCTCTCTGTTCTCTTGCAGATCTGCACTGTTGCTCTACTGCTTTTTTCCGTTCTTTCAGATCTGAAATCGCACCGCTTAAATCCAGTTCCCCGCCACCGGTCTCATAATAATTTGCCGCATAATTTTTCAGACTTTCCGCCAGTTCCTGTCCCGGTCTGCTCTGAAACTGTCCGATTGAAACCGTATTGTCATACATCCCCGGAGTAATCCCTCCCAGCAGCATATCCAGATCCCCATGCTCTACCGAAAGCTCTTCTCCATCATCTTCACAGACCAGTGAAACCTGCTTTGAGATCCGGTCAAAACTCCGTTCCAGCCGGAAATTCCTGTTACCACAGCGAAACCGCATTACTCCGGCATAATAATTTGGATTTTCCCACGGCTGGTACTTACTGAAATCATCCTTTGCCGCAGCTTTTCCTCTTCCCCGCTCCATTCCGAACAGCATCGCCCTGATAAATGCCTGCAATGTAGATTTTCCATACTCATTTTCTCCGTAAATGACCTGAACACCATCCTTGATATAGAAATGCTGCTCTGAAAATCTGCCAAAATTTTTGATATATAATTCCGTTATCTTCATTTTCCGTTACCCCTTATTCTTAAGGAGTACTTCAACCCCCTCATACAATGCCTGATATTCTATGCTGTCCTTTTCGCAGTCTTTAAACCGACGGATATACTCTCCCAGCAGATTTCCTTCATTTTCCTGCAACAATTCTTCCATATCATACTGCGGAGCGGTCTCATCAATCACTTCCAGAAGATTCCCATCCCGGTCCATTCGCTCTGTATCAAACCGCAGATCCGGGTCTCGATATCCCGTAAGAATGATCTTATACATATTTTCTGCTCCATAGTCCTTCACGGCCTCCAGAATCTTTTTCCGCACGCTCCCCATTGTATCTTCCGTATTAACCGGAACTTCCAGATGAATATAGGATCTCATTGCACACGGAATCCACTGCGTATGAACCCCGGCTTCCGTAATCTCTCCCTTTACATAGCCGTGCGGCCCTACATCATTCCGGTCAATGGGTTCTAACGCTCCCGCATAAATGATCCGGTCTTTCATCAGTGCCTGCGGTCTGTGGATATGTCCCAGTGCAATATAATCAAATCCTGACTCTTCCAGCTTTTTCACCCGGAACGGACAATGCTTCTCATCTCCACCATGGGCGAGAAGAATCTCATACTCCTGGATTCCTCCCGCAAACGCCGATTCATACAGAGGCTCTCTGATCTCCCTGCTGTAATAACTCAGACCATACACTGCCGTCCTCAGTTCCGGGAACTCCACATATTCCAGTTCCCGCCCGAATAAAGGGATTACATTCTCATTCCACTGAAACGTTCTGTAATAAGAATCCTTTCTTATATAATCATGGTTGCCAGCGATCAAGACTACTTTTGTATGCGTCAGCTCTGCAAAATAATAATTCAGCTCTTTTAATTCCCTGCGAAGCGGCTGCCCGTGAAAAATGTCTCCTGCGATCAGCAGAAGGTCTGTCTGCTCTTCCTCGCAAACCTCAAGAACCGACTGTAGTGTCTCCCACAATTCCTGTGACCGGTTCTGACTGTATACTCTGCCCGCATCCGGCTCTGCACCAAGATGAAGGTCTGCTATATGAATAAATTTCATTTCCAATTCTCCTGCTTTCGTATGATAACCTGATAACTTTTACTTCTTGTTGCTCAGCGTCTATAGATATGGAAGTCATTTCACATCTGATAGAATCTGATACTCTATACTATAAGGCATTTTCTGAGCTTTTGGCAATCAAAAAAACAGACCACCGGCTCACGCACACAGAAATGTGCATCAAACGGCAGTCTGTCTTTATTTATGATGCCAGGGTCAAAAGGTCTAAGCCCACATGAGCTTGCTCATAGGTGGATGAAAGACCTTAGGACCCGCCCCGATATGAGCATAAAAGTGGGGCGTAAGCACCATGATATGCGAATAGCGGGTAGGATTGTGGGAGTGCGTAGCATGAAACAATCCGTAGGCATCAAAGTCGGGGGCTTTTGACCCCGACATCTATTTATTTATAAGCTCAAAAGGATCCATTCTATTACAGTTCACAGTTATTTACAGTTCTCGGGAACGGGATCACGTCACGGATATTCGACATTCCTGTCAGATACATTACGCAACGCTCAAATCCAAGTCCGAACCCTGCATGTCTTGTAGAACCATATTTTCTGAGATCAAGGTAGAAACCATAATCTTCCTCTTTCAGACCCAGCTCCTGCATTCTTGCAAGAAGCTTTTCATAGTCATCCTCTCTCTGACTTCCTCCAATGATCTCACCGATTCCCGGAACAAGACAGTCAACAGCGGCAACTGTCTTTCCGTCCCCATTCAGTTTCATATAGAACGCTTTAATCTCCTTCGGATAATCCGTTACAAAGACCGGCTTCTTATAAATCTCTTCCGTCAGATAACGCTCATGCTCTGTCTGAAGATCGCATCCCCATGAAACCTTATAGTCAAACTTGTCATTATTTTTCTCAAGAATCTCGATTGCTTCTGTATAAGTCACACGTGCAAAGTCAGAATTTACTACATTATGAAGTCTGTCCAAAAGTCCTTTATCTACAAAGGAATTAAAGAAGTTCATCTCTTCCGGTGCATTCTCAAGCACATAGTTGATGACATATTTCAGCATGGCCTCTGCCAGCTCCATATCATCTTCCAGATCTGCAAATGCAATCTCCGGCTCGATCATCCAGAACTCAGCCGCATGTCTTGTCGTATTGGAATTTTCGGCACGGAATGTCGGTCCAAATGTATAGATGCTGCGGAATGCCTGTGCATAAGTCTCGCCATTGAGCTGTCCACTTACAGTAAGGCTTGTCTCTTTTCCAAAGAAATCCTGTGTATAGTCTACTGTTCCATCTTCATTCTTCGGAAGATTCTCCATATCCATCGTGGTCACACGGAACATCTCTCCCGCACCTTCACAGTCACTTCCTGTGATCAGCGGAGTATGCACATATACAAAGCCTCTCTCCTGGAAAAACTTATGGATCGCATACGCTGCGAGTGAGCGGACTCTGAATACAGCCTGAAATGTATTCGTTCGCGGACGCAGATGGGAGATCGTTCTCAGATACTCAAAACTATGACGCTTCTTCTGAAGCGGATAATCCGGGGCACTTGCACCCTCCACTACAACTTCATCTGCCTGGATCTCGAACGGCTGCTTTGCCTGCGGTGTCGCTACGAGCGTTCCCTTTACGACTACTGCTGCACCTACATTTAATTTGGAGATCTCTGCAAAATTCTCCATCTTATCGTGATATACTACCTGAAGCGTCTCAAAATAAGATCCATCATTTAACACGATAAATCCAAATGTCTTAGAATCACGAATACTTCGGATCCAGCCCCCAACTGTCACCTGCTTGTCCAGATATTCTTCTCTGTTCTTAAATAACTCACGAATTGTTGTCAGTTCCATACCATTAAAACTCCTTCAAAAATTGTCTGCCAGACGCCGTACCTCTCATACTGCGATGGTTCTCTCATTCTGCCGTCCTTCTCTTCTTTGGACAGCCTTACAGATAATTATACCACTCTTATCCTCAGGAGTAAATATAATGTTGCTTGAGTTTCCGCTGTTCTTCTTTTCTGATTATCTATTGTACTTTTTCTTCTTATTTATAACCATTGATCCGCCACTGACAACCAGCAGAGCCATCCACAAAGCAAGATTTGCTGTATCGCTGGTCTTCGGACTCCTGGCAGACGTTCCAGCCTTGGTGCTGCTATTCGTTGTTGTATTTGGCTTTGTATTTCCCGGCTTGGTATTTCCTGGCTTTGTATTGCCCGGCTTCGTATCACCCGGTTTTGTATCTCCAGGTTTTGTATCTCCGTTGTTATCTTTAGCTTTTTCCCAAACAGCTACATAGGTAACATCTCCTGTTACTTTTTCAGCAACAGACGGCTCCCAGCCTTTGAAGACATAGCCTTCTCTTGTCGGTGTTCCCTCAAATGCAGGTGTAGCCACTCCTGACAGAAGATTTCCGTATACCTGAT
>ERZ791875.615-NODE-615-length-35513-cov-8.194258_pt1 | contig 35513 bp, 35 predicted proteins | sample MGYA00510278_ERZ791875 | MGnify/ENA primary metagenome ERZ791875 (study PRJEB30046, sample SAMN00792078) | human gut metagenome | study: EMG produced TPA metagenomics assembly of the A metagenome-wide association study of gut microbiota in type 2...
TTTTGTCCTTGGAGAGGGACCCTAATAACTACTACTTTATAATACGAGGAGGTTTATACATTATGAACGGTAAAAAAATTTTGTTTGGTGCAGCCTATGACGGGCTGCTTTTGTTTTTGATGAGGGGCGCCTATTAAGCACCTTCGCAGATCCGGCAAACGTCCCCATCGGGAGTTGTGCCCTTGATCAAGTTCGTAGATATGTTCTCCGGCATCGGCGGTTTCCGTGAAGGACTGACCCTAGCCGGGGGCTTTGAATGTGTGGGTCACTGCGAAATCGACAAATACGCCAACCGCAGTTACAACGCTCTGTTTGACACGAAGGGAGAGTGGTTCATTGAAGATGCCCGAAAAGCCGACCCCAGCACCATGCCGGACTTCCAGCTTCTCTGCGGCGGATTTCCTTGCCAGACTTATCCCGAATAAAATAAGAATCCCGAAGCCCAGCCGGGAATCCTTGCAGCGCAAGGATTTCTGCATAAAAACTTCGGGATAATATTTTCACTTGTATTGTTGTTTGCCTCTTAATTTAAGCATCATCTCCTCGTCATCTGTATTCCAGAGTACGTCCGGAATCGTATCGTTTAGCTTGTTTGCTGCTTGCTGAATGGCTTTCCGTTTCATTTCTGTATCAGCATGGGCATAAATTTTTGTTGTTTCAATCTGCGCATGGCCGAGGAATTCGGATACCATAGCCAATGGAACACCGTCTTGGTATAGGTGCATTGCCCGTGTGTGCCGCAGCATGTGGGGATGTACCCGTTCCGGAATGGATGTGCAGACGTGCCGTGCAGATTCTCCATATTTCTTTACAAATGCCGCAACCGTATCAGGAGACATCGGCCTTTGAGGGCCGCCATAAGCATAGAACACATAGTCGTCTCGTTTTCTGTTTTCTGCCGGATGGAATTTTTTCAGGTAACTGCGAAGGTGCTCCGCTGTTTTCGGCAAAATAGGAACAACCCGTGTCTTGTTTCCCTTACCTGTGAAATAGACACACGGTGAGGTTCTGTGCAGCACTAAATCCTGTATCCTTAAATCCAACATTTCCTGACACCGAGCAGCTGTATCGTACATTAAAACCAGAAACACCATATTCCGGAATCCTGTACGCTTTTTGCAGTTCGGCTGCGCGAGGAAAATAGAAAGTTCTTCTTTTGTGAGATAGCCAACCAAAGCAGGCGGTGGTTTTCGGTATCGAATTCTCTCCACGTCGGCCTGTATTGCAATTACGCGCAGATCTACAATGCCGCCATACCGCACAAAAGAGCGTATTGCGGCAAGCCTTTGCAGCTGTGTTTGTCTACTGCAGTTCCTGACTTTCTCCAACCAGTCCACGAATTCCTGTATGTTTTGGCGGGTGAAATGGCTCCAGCTTACTCGTTGTCTGGGAATATCTTTTGTGCCTTCCAAAAACGTAAAAAGCAGATTCAGAGCATCCTCATAGGATTTTACCGTATTAGAACTGCAGCTTCGGTTTTTCACAAGATAAACATTCAGAAACGAACTTACAACCGTAAAAAACTGAGCATCCTTAACCTTCATCATGCACCTCCGGAAGCAATTTTTCCCATGCAGTACGGTCTACTGTTCCAACACGCTCATAAAAATCAGGAACCATGTGGACATAGTAAAGCGTATCTTCATAACGGGCGTGTCCCATGTATGCGGAGAGAAACGGCAGCATTGCATCAATATCACGGCCTTCTCGCATCCAACGACAGATACATTCCGTTGCAAAAGTATGTCTGAAATCGTAACCATGACGGTTACGGATGCAGACGACGCACCGCACGAAATTATGGTTTACACGATGAACGAGCCGTACCGCGACCAACTGCTCCCCGTCAGCAGCCGCTACACTGCGGTTGTCATGCAGGGATGTCTGGATGCCGGTATCTCTCCGCAGCAGTTCTATGATGCTGACGAAAAATACCGCAAAGCCTACAAGGCCAGAGCCGCGCCCTGTCCAAAGAAACACGCTCCCGAACGCTAACCAAGCCCGCTGCAACCCGCAGCGGGCTTTTTCTTTTGCAACAAAAGGAGAACCAGTATGAAAAACAAACACAGAATAAAGCAGGGCTTGGCACTGCTGCTGGCGGGAGGGATTGCGCTCACAAATCTGGGCGCAGCGCTGCCCGCCTTTGCAGAGGATGCCCCCGCCACACCGGAGACAGCTTCAGCGGTCACCCCCGAAACTGCCGAAGCGGACACCACAGCACCAAACCTTGTGCAGATTACCGAGAATCTTTACAACGATCTGCCGGACGCGCCTACCGGCAGTTACCTTGGCAGTATGGGTCTGCCCGTGGCAACCGGCGAAACAAAAATCGGTATCTCCGCGTGGGTTTCCGACCTGTATGACGGCGTAGATGCCCATATGGATGCCGATGCGCTGAACGCAGATGAGAACACGGTCACAATCGGCAAAACTCCCGGTACAGACTATGCCATTGTTCCACTGCTGGCGCAGGTCGAATACCCGGCAGACAGTGCAGTATCTGAAATCATACTGCCGGACGGTGTAGAGCTTTTAAGCTACCGCTCCACCGATTATAAGCCTATCCCGGCAGACGAGCAGGAGCAGGCTGAAATCCTGCACCAGACATACTCGGAGCAGTCGGCGGCAGCAACCGGCTTGTATGTGAAAGCCTCTGCCGATTTTACGGCGCAGCTGGTCTATACGGATTCGGACGGCAGTTCGCAGTCAAAATCTATCCATGTACAGATCAGCGAGGATGCCGCACCCACACAGATGTATGCCGACACCGGCGATGACGGCATTACCGCCTATGCTGCAGGACCGACTCCGCCGTATGCCACCGGCAAAATCACAAGCATCGCCAAGGAGGGCGGCACATGGCTCATTTGGTTCAACGGTCAGGAAGCCTACTGCTGCAGCCACGGTCTGAACGGCCAGCCCAAGGGCTGCCCCACCTACAGCTTCTCTCATGTGTCCCGTCTTGAACCAGGCCAGTATACCCCCGGCAACCACTATGCAAACCAGGTCAACATCTGGGGCGGTCTTGGCCAGCTGAGTCTGGATATGCTGGATGACCGTCCTGTTGTGGCAAGTCTTGAAGATGATCCTGAAGGCTGTGAAGAACAGCCGGACATCCTTGGCAGCCTTTACGATGAAACCCAGCAGTGGATCATGGAAAACTATCCTGACAGCTACGCGGCGCAGACCTATATTGCTGCTGCAGAAGAACTGGTAAACGGTACAGATGCGCAGTCCGGGGAAAACGGCTACTACACCTACATCTATAACCCGCCTGCAGGGTATGCGTGGCAGGTTGTGGCGCTGGTCGGTGAAGAAATTGCGGGCGGTACTGAGATCCCGGATGTGCCGAGTGTTCCGGAGCCGAAGTACTATTCCGCTGCATGGACAGCTCCCGCCCAGACTGCCGACGGCAGCTTTGATCTGACATTCACCGTCAACACCGACAAGGTTCAGCTGAACACGCTGGAAAAGGTGGACGGGGCGGTCATTACCGTTACGCCCAGCCGGACAAGCGGCAATGTGGATGGCGGCAGCTGGCAGATGAGTCCTGCCGGAGCGCAGACCATTACCACAAGCGGTCACACGCAGGATGACAGTTTTCATCTGAATGGCGGCGACGGTTCTGCCACATGGACGGTTCACTACGAGGTGTCCAAGACCAGCACCAGTACGCTCAGCGGGCAGGAAGGACCGTTCACCAGCCAAGCCGAAGCAGACGCCGCTGCCGAAGCCGCCAAGAATGCGGCCATCGGGCAGCTGCAGAACGAAGCGCAGGGCATGGTGGACGCTGCCATTGCCGCGGCACGGGCGCAGCTTGCGAACATCACCTTTGCATACGATGAAGTCACCATCCCGCACGGCTTTGATTCCACGCCCGGTGCGCTGGGCAGCCACCAGACCATTACGGTTCCGGCTAATAGTTCCAATGACTATAAAATGCAGAATGATGAATGGTCGGTAAAGGTCAGCATCGACAAAATCGACAGCGAAACCAAGCAACGCATCAAGGGCGACGCCGAGTTTAAGATTTTCGAGTGGGATACCGTAAATCAGCGGTATATTCCATTCGGCGGTTACAACCAGCACAAGGTCGAACGCCAAGCAAATGGTACCTACAAGGTCATCAACCACAGCGACTATGCAGGCGGTTCGGACGATTTGTTCTACACCCAGCGCAACGAGGGCAAGTTCGTCATCGTGGAGAGCCGCGCACCCAGCGGGTACTACGGTGATTGGACGGATGTGAACACTCCCGGCGCGGCAGGCTCTGTTCTCGGCAAGCGGGCGTATGCCTTTGAAATTACGAAAGCGTTTGATGGTCAGACGATTTGGCTGGGAAACGCGGATTATAACGCTGACATTACTACGGCCAACAGCGGCGGTACCCTCATCGACACCGGTGAGGGCATCGTTACTATCACCTTTGGCATCCGCAATGCAGATAAGACCTACGCCACAGATCCCACCGGAATCGCCAACAACGAAAATTCCTACACCATGCACGCCAATGCCGACAAGATGCAGAACGACCGTGTTCTCGGCAATATTCTGCTGACAAAAGTGGACTTGGACGCCGCGCGGTATCTGGCTGCGGGCAGCAACGGAGATACTACGCTGGAGGGTGCTGTGTACGATCTGTACGCCGCTGACACCATTGAACACCCGGACGGCGTTTCGGGTGTCGTAGATTATTCGAAAATCACCGATGCCAACGGACAACCTATCTGGCACACCACTGTCCTCACCAACGGCGGCTGGGATACCGATTACCTGCCCATTTTGCAGAAAGACCGGCTGGTAGCGTCTGCCAAAATCACAGACGGAAAGCTGGCTTTTGCAAATCTGTACATGGGCCGCTACTATCTGGTCGAGCGTGCCACTGGGCTGGTGCTGCCCATCGACGGAAACGGCAAGCTGTATGTTACCGGGAAGTATCCACAGCTAAACAAGAAGCTGGAACGCACCGGCAAGTACAGCGATTTAGCGCGAAAAAGCAACGAATACGCCGACTACATCTATAAAAATCAGTATTCCGCCGTAGCCGAGAGCCGCAAGCTGAACGGTAGCAAGGCATGGGATGGGTATTACTTGTCCTACGCCAAGGGTTATCTTTGTGATGAGGTCAATCATTACAAAACCCCGTCCTATGCGGATGAATCGACCTACCACATCCACACCGAGCAAGAAAGCCAAGACGAAGTGCTGAAATCCGGTTTTTCTCTGAACAAACTGGTATCGACCACAGGCCAGCCCTCCCCGGCACTGAAGCTGGAGGGTGCGGGCTTTACCGTTTATCGCATCTCTAAACTGAGCAAGGCGGCGCAGTTCAAGCAGAACCCGGACGGCAGCTACGATGCCGCCAGCATCCTATCTGCCTACCGCAAGGACAATTACGATAACGCCACACTAAAATACGATTTCACCGCCGAGGGACAAGCCATTGCCAATATGTTCGAGGACGACACCGACACGGTCAATGCCTATAACGCGACCTTGACCGCAGACGGCGACTACGCCAACGGCAGGGGTAACGGCTGGATGCCCACGGATCAGCTCGCGGAATATAGGCTGGGAGAAATGTTCACCAACGATGAGGGCGTTTTCCGCGTTGAAGGCTTGCCCTATGGGCAATACCTTGTTGTGGAAACCACCATCCCCAAGGATGTGTTCCAGTGCGACCCGTTCATCGTGACAGCGGACGCCAACAGTCCGCAGAGCCGATTTACAGTTCCTGCGGGCAGCGTCACCACCCCCAGCAACGATTATATGACTTTTAACGTGCTGGACGAGGAACTGGAAGGCTATTTGCAGCTTATCAAGACCGATACAGAAACCGGCAAGGCGGTCAAAATTGCAAACACAGCCTTTGCGCTGTATCGGCTGGATGAGAAAGACCGCAAAACCCGCATTTCCATGATTGACCCAGCCAGCGGCAGCGCCACCAAGAAAACGGATGTGTTCTACACCGATGCAGACGGTCTTATGAAAACACCGGAAAAACTGCCGCTGGGACGCTATCTCATTGAGGAACTGCAAGGTCCGGAAGGGTACTATAACGATCCCGCCTACTCTGTGGAATTTGAAATCAAATCCGACCGTGTCTGGCAGGTCGTGGGCAATGCCACCAACGACATGGACGAGTACATCGTCACGGAGAAATACTGCAACCACGAAACACTCGGTCAACTTACGATCCATAAGCTGGGCAATGTTTTAACCGACTACCAAGATGGACAGTTCATCTACACGCAGGACAACCTTGTAGGCGCGGTGTACGAAATTCACGCTGCAGCCGACATTGCCACACCAGACCGCCAAGGCACCTACTGGTATAAGGACGGTGACCTTGTCGCCACCGTTACTACTGGCGCGGAGGGGCAGGTGGATGAAGTGAAATTCAGTCCCACCCGCACGCAGGCAACCTATGATTTCTTGAAAATTACCCATGATGGCACCAAAGGCGAAGTAACCGTGACCCTGCCGCTGGGTAAGTATACTGTTACCGAGGTAAAAGCACCTTACGGCTTTATCCTGACAAACCAGAGCTACACGGTCGAATTTGGCTGGGATAACCAAAAAAACGACATTGTGCTGGCAAAAACTATTGTCGGCCACGAGCAGGACGGCGACAAGGAATGTTCGTACAGCATTGTGAATGTCAAGGATGCCTCGGATGCCCACAAGAATGGGCAGACACTTGTGTTTGAAAATGCCCGTGTGCTGCCCACGCCCGAAAAGCCCGGCGATAAAGTCGGCAAAGTCGGTGTAGGCATTTACAAGCAGGACCGAAAGGCGCTGACCTATCTGCCCGGTGCGGTGTATGAACTCTACACCGTGGATGACATTTTCTCCGCAGACGGTATGAAGCTGCTGGACGCCGGTACAAAGCTGGCCACCAGTAGCACAACCAACGCCAGCGGCTTTACTTGGTTTGATGTGGACGTGCCGATTCGCGGCGAATATTACATTGACCCTGCAGGTCCGCGAAGCACCAGCCGCGAGAACAGCGGCAGATACCGCATTGTGGAAATCACTGCCCCTGCGGGTTACCTGCTGGACAGTACCCCGGTGGATGTAGAGTTCACCTATAAGGGACAGCAAATCGCGTGGCAGGTCGTGAACGGTACAAACACCAACCTGCGCACCAGTGTGGACATTTCCAAGCAGGACATCACCAACGGCAAGGAACTGCCCGGTGCGAAGCTGGAAATCCGCGATGCAGACGGCAATTTGGTCGAGGACTGGACCTCCGGCAAAACGCCGCACACTGTCCGTGGTTTGGAACTGGAAAATAAGTACACGCTGACGGAAAAACGCGCCCCGGACGGCTATGCCGAAGCCGAAAGCATCGTGTTCAAGCTGGTGCAGAACGGTACAGAGCAGGTCAATGAGGTATATGTGAAATCCGACGATGATTGGGTAAAACTCGACGATGCCACCGTCATCATGCAGGACGCGCCGGTGCTGGACATCGACAAGACCGACATTGCTGGTAATCTGCTGCCGGGTGCTACGCTGACGATCCGTGATGCAGGCGGCGAAGTTATTGATACTTGGGTGACGGACTACAAAACGCATAGTGTTCCCATTTCGGATGAATTTATCAAGCTGTCGGATGGCAACAAGGAGTACATCTACACCCTGACCGAAGATGCAGCCCCGGCTGGCTTTGAAATTGCCGAATCAGTGCAGTTCAAGTTGGAAACCGTTGATGACGGGATTTGGCTGTTCATCCGCGAAAATGCCGATGCCGAATGGGTGCGCGCCGACAAGCGGTTCATTCAGATGATAGACGAAGCCACACCCCGCGAGGATACGCCCACACCAACTCCAGCGCCCACACCGCAGCCGACACCCACTGCAACCCCAGCGCCAACTCCCGCGCCCACGCCGGTTATTGCACCGCGCAAGGTGCAGACCCTCCCGCAGACAGGAGATGGTTTCCCGCTGCTGTCTATTGTGGTCTTGTCTCTTGCGTCCGCGACAGGTATTGTGCTGCTGACCGTTAAGCAAAAAAGTGCGCTGAAAAAAACTTCTGATGAGGAGGACGCCGATGAAAGTGCTGATCGTTGAACCCGGAAAGTACCCCCGCGAAGCCGACATTGAACACACCCTTGAAGTCGAGCAGAAAATTGTCGGCGGCACCATCGAGGCAGTGTACCCTTGGCGGGATAGCGCCTGTATCGTTTGCAATGACAACGGCATTGCAGAAAACCTGCCGCTGAACCGTATGCTGGGCGACTATGACATCATCCATGGCACGTTTTTCATCTGTGGTCTGACCCGCGATGACTTTACCGACCTTACGCCGCAGCAGATGAAACACTACGAAGAAATGTACCACGATCCGCAGTTGTTTTTCCTGCTGGGCAACACCCTGTGTGTGGAACACACCACGCCGGAAGAATATACCCGCGTTATGGCTCCGCCGCCGAACGCAAAAGAAAGCTACGAAAGATAAGGAGAAAACACCTATGAACGACATTTTTGCAAACACCGAAACCATGAAAGAAAACGAGCATCCTCGCTTTTACACCGCAGAATCCGTTATGCGCGGTCATCCCGACAAGCTGTGCGACCTTATTGCCGACAGCGTGCTGGACGCCTGTCTGCAGCATGATCCTGCCAGCCGCGTGGCCTGTGAGGTAATGGCAACCCACGGTCACATTATTGTGGCGGGCGAAATCACGACCTCGGCAAAGCCCGATGTGTTCAACATCGTCCGGGATGTGCTGCGGGATGTCGGCTATGACCCGAAAGCCTACCAAATCGACTGCTACATCCACGACCAAAGCCCCGACATTGCGGGCGCTGTCGAGCCGGAATTGGCTGAGGGAGAGGACGAGGACACCCTCGGTGCAGGCGATCAGGGCGTTATGGTCGGCTACGCCTGCAACGAAACGCCCGAATATCTGCCCATGCCTGTGGTGGCGGCGCAGCGCCTTGTAACGCTGTTGGAAATCTCCCGCATGACCGGCCTCATCCCGGACATCGGTCCGGACGGCAAGGTGCAGGTCACGATGGAATACAACGGTGATACCCCCGTGCGCATCACCACGGTGGTCGTCTCTGTGCAGCACAAGGAGGACACCGACATCAATAAGCTGGCGGATTTGCTGGACGAATATGTGTTCCCGCTGGCCTTTGACGGTATGCCCGCCGATGATGCGGAAATCATCCTGAACCCCAGCGGTAAGTTTGTGCAGGGCGGCCCGGATGCCGATACCGGTTTGACCGGGCGCAAGCTCATGGTGGACAGCTACGGCACCTTTGCACCCCACGGCGGTGGTGCGTTCAGCGGCAAGGATGCCACCAAGGTAGACCGCAGCGGCGCCTATATGGCGCGGTACATTGCCAAAAACATGGTCGCCGCCCATCTTGCCGACCGCTGTCAGGTCACGCTGGCCTACGCCATCGGGGAAAAAGACCCTGTCATGGTGGATGTGAACACCTTCGGCACCGGCATCTGCGAGGATGACTGCCTGTCGGCCGCTGTGCGCAAGGCGTATGACCTGACCCCTGCGGGCATCATCAAGCAGTTGAACCTGCTGAACCCCATGTACAGCCGCACGGCGGCGGGCGGTCACTTCGGGCGCGAGGATTTTCCGTGGGAAAATGTTGAACATATGAGCGACCTCGCCGCTTACATTGTGTAATTGCCGCGCGTCAGCAAAGAGCAAATCAGTGCCGCCAACCGGATGACGGCTATCGAGTTCCTGCGGCGGTACCGTCCCGGCTCGCTGGTAAAAAGCAGCGCGCGGGGCGAGTACCAGCTTGCGGAACATGACAGCTTCAAGATCAACGGCGAATCCAGTGTGTGGCACTGGAAAAGCCGCGACATCGGCGGCAAGTCGGCGCTGAAATACTTGATTTATGTGGAAGGTGTACCGTTTGTAGAGGCAGTGCAGCTGTTATGCGAGGAAAGCCCGATGTACATCCCCGTGCAGCATGAAGCGGTGGAGCGCGAGCGCCCGCCGTTCCGTCTGCCGAACCCTGCACCGAATAATGACCGCGTAACGCGGTATTTGCTGGGGCGCGGCATCTCGCTGCCCACGATTCGCTACTGTATTGCGAGAAAAATTCTGTACGAAAGTGCAGAATATCACAACTGCGTTTTCTTGGGAAAAGACCCACAGGGCGTGCCGAAATATGCGGCTCTGCGCGGTATTTATGACTATGGAAAACCGTTCAAGAGGGAGGCTCCCGGCAGTCAGAAACAGTACGGTTTCTGCATCCCGCCGATGCAGCCCGGCACTACCGTGGCCGTGTTTGAAGCCGCCATAGATGCCATGGCAGAGATGACGCTCTGCGGGGATGTTGCAGATAAATACCGTCTGTCGCTGGGCGGGGTTTCATCCTCCGGCAAGGAGCCGCTGGCGTTACAGGAATTCCTGCGCCAGCACCCGGAAGTTACCACGATAGAACTGCGATTGGACAACGATGCCAAAGGGCGCATGGCGAGTGTCGGCATCCGGAAAATCTACGCTGACCGCTACACCGTGCATGACCTGCCGCCCAACATCGAGAATGGAGATTACGCTGATATGGCAAAAAACAATCGGATTGCAAGAACTGCCGCCCACCGCGCAGTTTGCCGATAGAGAGAAATCAACATGAAAGTCAGAAATCGTTCGCCCACTTATAGGGCATAAACAGGAGGTAAATCGTTATGGCTGTGTTCCGTGTACAAAAGACGCAAAATTATACCATTATGTCCAACCATCATCTGCGCAACAAGGCTCTTTCGCTCAAGGCGAAGGGGCTTTTATCTTTGATGCTGTCCCTGCCGGATAGCTGGGATTATACCACGCGCGGGCTGGCGTCCATCTGCAAAGAGGGCGTGGACAGCGTGTGTGCCACCGTGCGCGAGTTAGAAGCGGCGGGGTATATTATCCGCCGTAGAATCCGCGACAAGAACGGGCAGATGCGCGGTATGGAGTACACGGTTTTGGAGCAGCCGCAGCCACCGGAACAGGACGAGCCTAGCTGTGCCCAACCAAAACAGGCAGAGCCTAAACGGGAAAAACCTGTACAGGAAAATCCTGCACAATTAAATACTAAAGAAATAAATAAAGAAGAAACAAATAACGTATCGAATCCTATCCGCGCGGCGGGCCAGCGGGCAGAGTACCGCGCCCTGCTGCTGAAAAATATCGAGTATCCGATTTTGGCGCAGAATAACCCGATGGATACGATGCGATTGGATGAACTGGTGGAATTGATGCTGGATGTGGTTTGTTCCAAACGGGCGGCTATCCGCATTTCTGGTGAGGAAATGCCTGTAGAAGTAGTAAAATCTCGATTCCTAAAATTGGGCGCAGAACACATCCAGTATGTTCTGGATTGTCTCAAGGACAACCCGCCCCGCATCCGAAACATCAAGCAATACTTACTGGCAGCGCTGTACAACGCGCCGCTGACGATAGAAAACTACTATGCCGCGCAGATCGACCACGACCTGTGCGGCGGAAAGAGGTGACATGATTTGCAGATGAAATTTTATTCTCCGCTGACTGCGGACTTTTTCCCGAATGAACCTGATTGGGACGATGAATCCTATGACGAATTCGAGGGATACCCGCAGGACGGTCATGACCTGCTGCAATATGCCGACGCTGTTAATGAGGCTGTGAAAAAGAACATTGCAGATTTCAACGGCGACCTGATGCAGTATTACCACGAGGACGATTCTGTTCGACGCAAGGTGGTAAGTGCAGTGCCGTCTGTGGAAATTTGCAGCAACAAACTGTTCGGGTGTCTGACCGTGGAACTGAAAGAAACTCTGCTCAATGATGAGCAGACCGTCCTGTGCAACTACATTTTCGGTCAGTACAGCGACGGCTGGGGTGAGGGCTTTGAGCAGAGGGATATTCGTGTGGAGGATGGCACGTTGGCCGTGCATTTCTGGCAGGAAGATGGATTCAAGATGACGCCGTCTTTTGAGAAAATTCAAGACCATATGCAGATGACCCAGCGTCCCAAGATGCAGCTGATTGGGCAAGACGGCAACATTTTCGCCATTATGGGGCGCGCATCCCGGCTGCTGAAAAGCTGCGGGCAAGGTGACAAAGCCAAAGAAATGCGTGACCGCGTTATGTCCTGCGACAGCTACCAGAAAGCACTCAGCATCGTTTCCGAGTATGTGGAAACCGAACTGTCGCCCAGCTCTACGCCCAAGCGTGACCGGGGTGATGCCAGATGAAAAAATACGAGATCACCGACATTGCCCATCCCGACAATCCCAACCTGCACCGCATCCGCGCGGTGACGGACTTAACCGAGGATGTCCTTGCCGGGATGCTCGGCGGCTATGTGGAAAGCCGCGATAACCTCGACCAAGCTGGTCGCGCGTGGATTTCAGCGGATGCCATCGCCTGTGAAAATGCAGTTGTCTGCGGGGATGCAGTCCTTACAGATCATGCCGTTGCAAGAGGTAATGCCTATGTCGGCAAGAACGCCACCGTAATGGGGGATGCGACTGTGCAGGATGATGCCATCGTCTGCGGCGGGACCATTATGGGAAAAAGCTGTGTCTGCGGGTATGCCGTGATTCGGCAGGATGAGCAGACACTGTGCGCACCGATCATTGACGGCAGCGCCCGTGTATATGGCGAAATCTCCGGCAATGTAGTCTGCCGCGGCAATGCCGTTGTCCTGCCCGGTACCAAGCTCGACAACAGGACGCAGGACTGCTTTGTACTCGAAGATGACCGTGTTTCTGTGCAGACAGCCAGCCGGACACCGCTCCCGAAAGAACCCCGTACCCATGATTTTGAACGATAAGAAAGAAGGATGCCTTTGACGAACACTCCCGAAACGCTCAACATTCTCACCCCTGATTTCCGGATGCCCGAACACTGCGGCGGTGACCGCTGGTCGATCCTGCATGGGGATTCTTTGCAGATCCTCCGCCAGTTTGTGCCGAACAGCTTCGATGCCATCATCACCGACCCGCCCTATGCCAGCGGCGGCAGCAGCCAGACCACCAAGAACCGCAGCACCAGCGAAAAGTACAGCAGCATGAGCAAGGACAAAGCTCTGCCTGACTTCGATTCTGACCAAATGGATCAGCTGAGTTGGATGTTCTGGACGGCGGCATGGTTGCAGGACGCCCGCCGCATTGCCAAGCCCGGTGCGCCCATCTGCCTGTTCATCGATTGGCGGCAGCTGCCCGCCATGACGCTGGCTTTGCAGTGGGCGGGCTGGACCTGGCGCGGTGTAGCCGTGTGGGATAAAGTCGCCAGCCGTCCACAGAAAGGACGCTTCCGCCAGCAGTCCGAGTACATTGTGTGGGGGTCCAACGGCAAAATGCCGCTTGAGAGAAATGTTGGGTGTCTGCCGGGCGTGTTCCGTTACCCGAATCCCCAGAACCGCATCCATGTGACCGAAAAGCCCTTGCAGCTTATGCGGGATGTGGTGCAGATCTGCGAACCGGGCGGACGCATCCTTGATCCCTTTGCCGGGGCGGGCACCACCGTGCTGGCCGCTGTGCAGGAAGACTATGAGGCTGTCGGCATTGAAATGTCGGACGCCTACTTCCAACGCAGCACCGAACGGCTGAAAACTACCCTTGAATCCGAAGTGAATCAGAACTGATTCACTATTTTGCAAGAAAAACCGAAAAGTGAATCAAATCTGATTCACTCCCGAAATTCAGAAAGGAACCACGAAAATGAAACGACCTTGGGCTTTTATCTGCGCCAGTGAGGGCGCAACCTCCAAACACCTGCGCAACTATTGCCGTGAAGTCTACCTGCTGGGCTACATGCCGGTATGCCCCAAATTGCAGGACAGCCAGTATTTGGTGCTGGAAGATGCCATGGAACGCAGCGAGTACACCGCCATTGTGAGGGATAAGCTGCTGCGCTGCCCGATGCTGGTGGTCTGCAGTCGCAATCAGGATGCAACCACCAACGCGCAGATCGGCTTGGCGCAGAAGTACAACCGCATTGTCACGACCTTGGATGGTTTGAAGAAAGCCGTTTCGGAGGGCGACGACCTTGTGTCATGAACCGTTTTGCGGGGTGTCGTGTTTTGCTAGCATAGCGTTTGGATATCCAAACGCACTTTTGAGGTGATCCCCAAACCCCCGCAATGCGCAGGCGCGGTCACGTCATTCCGCTGCGGCTGAACGAGCGCGAGTACCGCCATCTTTCTGAGCAGGTCAAGATAAGTGGGTTATCGCGCGAGGAATACCTGCGCTCCCTTATCTTGGACAAAGAAATCCATCCGCGCCCCTGCACACACCATGCGGAACTTGTACGGCAAATTTCCGGTTTGTGCAACAACGCAAACCAACTTGCACACCGTGCCAACAGCACGGGCGTGGCGGGGCAGCAGAGCGTGGACGAGATGACGCGCATTGCAAAGGAAGTCTGGCTCACAATAAAAGAGAACTACTAGGAGGCTCTATGAAATATGGCTTACACGTCCGTGATCCCTGTCCGCCGCCTTGACCGGGCGGTGAAGTATGTGATGAACAAAGAAAAGACCACGGCGGTATCCTTGCAGGACGCCCTCGACTATGCCGCCAACCGCGACAAAACAGAGCAATCCTTCTTTGGAAGCTCGTATGCCTGCACGCTGGAAACAGCCTTTTCGGATATGCGCCAGACAAAAGAACACTGGCACAAGTCGGGTGGTGTGCAGGGATACCACCTTGTACAGAGTTTTGCTGCAGATGAGGTCACGCCCGAACTTGCGCACCGGATTGCAAAAGAACTTGCAGACCGTGTGCTGGGCGGACGGTATGAATATGTCATCGGCACACACCTGAACACCGGGCATATCCATTCGCATATTGTCTGGAACTCGGTCAGCTGTGTGGATGGCAAAAAGTATCGCAGCAACTATAAAAGCTATGTGACGGAAATCCGCGCAGTATCAGATAAACTTTGCCAAAAATATAGGCTGTCCGTCATCGACACCGAGAACTCAAACCATGTGGCAAAGCCCTACGTCGAATGGCTGGCCGAGAAAAACGGTCAGCCAACATGGCGCACGGCTATTCGGCAGGATGTGGACGAAGCGATTCAACAAAGCCTTACATGGCGGCAGTTTCTTAACGCGCTGGAACACAAAGACTATGAAGTCCGCATGGGGCGCAAGTACCCCATTTTGCGTCCGCCCGGAAAAGAGCGCTTTGTTCGATTCAAAACGCTGGGCAAAAACTATACGCCGGAAGTCATCCAAAATCGGCTTCTTTATCCACAATTTAACCGCTGCTTCGTTGAAAACTTACCGCGCGTCCAATATGGGCGGCTGCACGGCGGTAAACCCCGCCGCAAGCTGACCGGGCTGCGGGCGCTGTATTATCGCTATCTATACGAATTGGGCGCACTCCCCCGCAAGCCGAGCCGTCCAAGTTATGCTGTTCGGCAGGATGCCTACAAGTTAGACCAGCGCATCCGGCAGATGGAGTTCCTATCCAAGCACAACATTGACACGCTGGCACAGCTGGAAACTCACCGACAAGCCCTGCAAACAGAAATTAGGCAGTTGCTGACAAAGCGTAAGCAACTGCCCAAAACCGATGATGTACAATCGCAGCATGAATCGGTCAACACCGCCCTAAAACAGCTTCGCCAAGAAGAACGGCTCTGCCGCAAAATCGCAGAACACTCCCTAGAAGTGCAGCAACACCTCACCGAAGCCCGCCGCGACCGCGCTGCGCAACAACAGCGCGAACAGGAACGTGCGCGTGACCGCCGCCCCGATATTACAACGCGTTAACCTGTAAGACCCAGCAGCCAATCCCGCGCATTGATGCGGCGAATGCCGTCATACTGTTCCTCCGGGTCATCGTCCATCGTAAGAATATATTTAGGATAGTGGTCACGGATGGACAGTAATGGTCGCAGCTCCCGCTGCAGGGTATCCGCATCACGAACGGAAAGCGCCACTTGGTAATAGAAGGTATTGTTGCCGTTCATTGCCACAAAATCGACCTCGAAAGAATCGACCTTTCCGACATACACGTCATAACCGCGCCGCAGCAGTTCCAGATAAACAACATTTTCCAGAATATGCCCGGCGTCTGTATTGCGTTTGCCAAGCAGCATAAATCGCATACCGATATCTACGACATAGTATTTTCCCAAGGTTTTCAGATACTGCTTACCCTTGACATTATACCGCTGTGCGGGATAGATAATGTAGCTTTCGATCAGCGCATCAAGATAGCGTTCGACGGTCTTTACATCAACTTTTCGTCCTTCGGATGTCAGGGTGTCTGCAATTTTCTTGGAGGAAAGCGGACTGCCGATGTTGTCAAAAACATAGCGCAGCACACTTTTCAACATCAACGGATCGAGGATCTTTCTTCGTGTCAAAATATCTTTTACGACGATCGTGTTGAAAATGCCATCCAAGTAATCCCGAATCTCGTTCGGATGCCCCTTAAGTTCCAGCGCATAGGGAAAGGAACTGTTTTCCAGATATTCGGTATATTTTATTCCGCGATCTTCCATACTGCCGGTACTCTGCATATATTCCTTAAAAGAAAGCGGCAGCATTTCGATTTGCACATAGCGCCCGGAAATAAGGGTGGCTATTTCACTGGACAGCATATAGGCATTGGAACCTGTGACGTATATATCTACATTTTTCTTGATATACAAACTGTCGATCACTTTAGGAAAATCCGTGACGTGCTGTATCTCATCCAGAAAAATGTAAGTCATCTTTTCGGGAACAAGACGGTCTTTCAGGTAAGCGTACAGTTTTCTATAGTCGGTAAGTTCCTCAAAATCCATATCCTCAAAATTGATGGCAATAATTTGGTCTTGTTCGACGCCATTCTGCAGCAGCCAATCTTGGTACATTTCCATCAAAACAGACTTTCCGCAGCGGCGGATACCTGTTACGACTTTGATGAGTTGCTTGTCCTTAAACGCAATCAGTTTATTCAGGTATTCAGTTCTGGTAATCCGCATAATAAACCCTCCACAGCCTTTAATGATAGTATACGCCAAAAAGTGTAAAATGTCACGAACTTTTTGGAATGGAATCCAAATAATTCAAGAAAGAAGGATGTATATGAATTATTCAAACAAAGAATATGTTGAACACCTTCGCCGCAAGTACCCGCCCGGCACGCGGCTGCAACTCAACTGCATGGAAGATGAGTTTCCCGTGCCGCCCGGCTCTATTGGTACGGTGGAATGTATCGATGATGCCGGACAGATCCACATGAATTGGGACTGCGGGCGCAGCCTTGCGCTTATCCCCGGCGTGGACTCGTTCAGCCGCTTGCCCTCGCCCAAAGAAAAGGCCGGTGATGCCAGATGAATTACGGTTCTGAACCCGCAGACCAGGTCGTCCGCTACTCGCTGGAGGGTGCAGAGTTTGCCCTGCGCATCTCCGGCACCGCTGCGAAAAACTTCTTTATTTTCGCACAGGCAGTGCTGCACGACAGCAAAAAGACCCACGGCAAAACGCACCTTATCCGGCTGCTGAAAGAGCAGAAGCCGCTGAAGTTTTTCACGGTAGACAAAAACCGTATGCATGATTTTGCCCGCGCTGCCAAAGCGCATGGGCTGCTGTTTTGCCCCATCCGTGACAAGATGGACCCCGATCACATTGAGATCGCCATTTTACAGGATGATGCCTCCAAAGCCAACCGCATCATCGATAAGCTGCAGCTGGCTATTGTGGATACCGGTACAGCTGAACTGGTCGATGCCGTGCAGCAAAATTTGGAAAATGCAGCCCCCAACCACGAGGACACGCCCACCGTGTATTTTCCGCTGGGCTCGGAGAACGCCCGTCTGTCCGAGCCTTCCTCCGACAGCAGCAGATCTTTTGTAACCTCGCCGTCGCCGCGCGCCGATATGGCGCGCACCAAGGGTGAGCGCCCCAGTGTGCGCATGGAACTGCGGGATATTACCGCCTACCTGCGAAACCGGGCAGAGGCGCCCAAAGAGCGTATGCCCAAGCTGCCGGTAAAAATCCGACGCAAAGAAAAGGTGCTGTAAATGTTTTCTGTTTGTTTTCAAATGCGGGATAGCTTTTACAGCGCCTTTGGGATATGTTGTAGGCAACAGGAGGTGCAAAAACAATGACAGAACGCAAAGTGAAACTTGACCGTGCCAACAAAAGCATCCTGCTCCGGGCGCTGGGAGATGTCTACTACGGTCAGCGCGCCTGCGGCGGCAGTGGCGAGGTAACCGGACGGCTCATCCTGCGGGTGAACGATCTGCCTGCGGGCGGTAAGCTGACGATGTCGGCAGCAGAGTATCGGCTGGCAAAAGTAGCCCTCAACCAACTGCGCACCCAGCGCTTGGCAGAGGGCGGTTATACTGATGCGGTGGATGATGCACTGACCCGGTTGCTGCACGCGCACACGCCGCTGTTTATCTGGTGAATCCGGCTATGACATGGGAAAAATTCTGGTCGATCATTGCCCGAGTCCGCGCCCAAGCGGATATGCAGGATGAAGCGTCCGTGAAACAGTTCCTTTACACGGAACTCATCAAATTGCCGCAGGATGAACTGCTCGGCTTTGATTGCGCATGGCAAAGCTATCGCAATAAAGCCAACTTTCCCAGAATGGTCGCAGCAGCCTGCATCATCAATGACGGCAGTTCGGATGACCGATTCACGGATTTTCGTAACTGGCTGATTATGCAGGGGTACGATGCTTATCGGCAGGCGCTGATTGACCCCGATAACCTCGCGGCACTCAACATTCCGTTCCGAGATACTGAGTGGATGGGATGCGGGAATGTGGCGTGGTATGCCTACGCGGGGCAGAAGCTGCGCACCTATTTTGAGAAAGCGGGTATCACTGCTGAACTGCACCGAAAGTATCCAACCCTGCTGAAATCGTCTGCCGATTTACATCAGGCAATTATGCAGGAACAGCTTGTACCCCACCGTGCGCCGGAAACCGAATGGGAACGACAAATGCTGCGAACGGAAGTCAAGCACTACATAGATACCAGTGGGCTGGCGTACAGCTATAACGAATTCTATACTCAAAATATGCCGGATAAGGTTGCATGGAAAACGCTGCAAAGCGATTTGTTTGCAAATCTGCCGCAAATCAAGGCGGAACGTATGCCGCAGGCCTTTTCCGTAGTTTTGCCGAAGTTGTGGAGAAAACGTCAGGCATGGAATGCCGAGCGTACAAAACGCCCGCCCTATCGCGGTGAGGAAAGGTAGTCCACCACGCCAGGAAGAAAGAACCCTTGGTGGGTCTGGCTGCTGCCGCTGCTCGTTGTATGGTGGGCGGCTCTGGCGGTGGCTTGCCGTTGGCAGCCGGGCATGAATATTGTGGCTCTGTTGGATGCGCTGAACAGCGCACTGGCAGAGCCGTTTGATCTGTCTTGGAGCAGCGACGCCTGCGCTTTTTGCTGGTGTTTACGGTGATTTACGCGGTGGTGGTTATCGTGGCAGTTACCGACCAGAAGAACACCCGCCCCGGTGCGGAGCATGGCTCGGCGGCGTGGGGCGATGTGTTCCGCTTGAACAAGTTCTACATGGACAGGCGAGGGCCGAATCTGCTGCTGACGCAACACTTTCACATTGGGATAGATGGCTACAAACACAGGCATAACACGAACATCCTCATTGTCGGCGGCTCCGGTGCAGGCAAGACCCGCACCTATGGCGTACCCAACGTGCTGGAATGCGCCTGTTCTATGGTAATTACAGATCCTAAGTCCGAAATTTTGCGTAAGACCGGGAATTTGTTGAAGCAGAAGGGATATGAGGTTATCGTTTTTGACCTTATAAATCCCGCTGCATCGTTCTGTTACAACCCTTTTGTATATGTTCATGATGACCGTGAAGTGCTGACCTTGATTGAAAATCTGATTCAAAATACCACGCCATCACATTCAAAAAGCAGCGACCCCTTCTGGGAGAAATCCGAAACCGCTCTGCTGCAAGCCCTTATGTTGTACCTGCTGCACGAGGCCCCGCCCGAAGAACAAAACTTCCCGATGGTGATGGAAATGATAGCTGCCGCCGAAGTCCACGAGGACGATGACAACTACCAATCCCCGCTGGACATCCTGTTCGAGCGCTTGGAGATGCGCGAACCCGACAGCATCGCCTGTAAGCAGTACCGCATTTTCAAACAAGCCGCGGGCAAAACGGCGAAATCGATTTTGGTAAGTGTAGGTGTGCGCCTTGCCGCGTTCAATCTGCCGTCCATCGCCAAGCTGACAATGACAGACGAACTGCACTTGCAGGAATTGGGCGAGCGCAAAATTGCGCTATTCTACTGCATCCCGGATTCGGACAAATCTCTCAACTATCTGGTCGGTATGATTTATACCCAGCTAATCCAGACGCTGTACCGTCAAGCGGACCGCGTACACAAAGGACGCTTGCCTGTTCCGGTGCATTGCCTGATGGACGAATACGCGAACATTTCCTTGCCAAAAGATACATTCTTGTCGGCACTGGCAACCATGCGTTCCCGCGCTATTTTCTGTTCGATTATTGTGCAGAATATGGCGCAACTCAAAGCTATGTACAAGGACGATTGGGAATCGCTGGTCGGTCTGTGTGATGAGTTTCTCTATCTCGGCGGCACTGAAAAGGAAACCCACAAGTATGTCTCGGAACTGCTGGGAAAGGAAACCATCTCCACCACCAGCTACAACCAGAGCAAAGGCCGCAGCGGCAGTTACAGCATCAACCACCAGCAATCTGGACGCGACCTTATGACCCCGGACGAAGTGCGACTGCTGGACAACGGCAAGTGCATCTTGTTTATCCGAGGGGAGCGCCCCGTGGTGGATTTCAAGTATAATCTGCTCAAACATCCGAACATCCGCTACACCGAGGACGGCGGCGCAGCTCCCTACGACTATACCGCCGCCGACAACGCGCTGGACGATCTGCCCGGTGCACCCGAAAATTATGAACTGCTGGATATGGACGATTTTCTGCCCGCCGAAGCCGCAGAAATAAAGCCAACCATACAAAGAATTCGGAGGCCCAAATGAAGCTGAATCATAACAAAAAATCCGTGAAAATTTCTCTCAATTTGTTTGCGCTGTACGCCGTGCTGGTGTGCGGCATTGTTTTTGCCCTGCCCGCCTTTGCCGCAGATGACCCGCTGGTGGTCGTGGAGAATCTCTCCACGTTCATCTTTTCGCTGATCCGCGCGGTGGGTCTTATCCTGCTGGGGTGGGGCATCGTGCAGGTCGGCCTGTCCTTGCAGAGCCATGACCCCAGTCAGCGCAGCCAAGGTTTCCTGACGCTGGCGGGCGGTCTGGTTATCACGTTCGCCAAAGAAATCCTCGACCTCATCACCGCGCGAGGGCCGCACCAAGAGGAAAGGCGGTGATGCCCTGTGGGTGAGTCATGGATCGTCAGCAACTTAAATGCCGCGCTCTCCACATGGAACGACAAGCTGGCGGAGATTTGGTCGCTGCTGACCGAAAGCCCGCAGACCTTCAAAGGCGGGCAAGTTTGGGGCGTGATGACCGGCATCCACGGCGCTTTGCAGGCGATTGGCTATGGGCTGCTGGTGCTTTTCTTTGCCGTGGGTGTTATGAAAACCTGCGGCAGCTTTGTCGAGGTCAAAAAGCCGGAACACGCGCTCAAGCTGTTCATTCGATTTGCGCTGGCAAAGGGCGCGGTGACCTACGGGTTGGAATTGATGCTGGCGGTGTTTTCCGTTGTGCAGGGCATGGTGTCCACCATTATTACCCAATCGGGCAGCTCCGGGATGAGCAGCGTATCGCTGCCGCAGGAGTTGATCGACGCCATCAACAACGTAGGCTTTTGGGATTCTATTCCACTGTGGGCGGTCACGCTGATCGGCGGGCTGCTGATTACGGTTTTATCTTTTACCATGATTCTCACGGTCTACGGCAGAATGTTCAGCCTGTGGATGTATGCAGCCATTGCACCGATTCCGCTGTCCACGTTTGCGGGTGAACCCACCAGCAGCGTGGGTAAAAACTTCATTCGCAGCTATGCGGGTGTCTGCTTGCAGGGCGTGGTGATTGCCTTGTCCTGCATTATTTTCTCCGCCATTTCGTCCAGCCCACCCGCCGTGGATACCGGTGCATCCGTTGTCACCGCTGTTTGGACCTATGTCGGGGAACTGGCGTTCAACCTGCTGGTGCTGGTGGGCGCCATCAAGGGCTGCGACCGCATCGTGAAAGAAATTATGGGGTTATAAGGGGGCAATCTATGGAAATTAAAATACCGAAAGAAGTCCGCGACTATCACGAAAACATCTTTTTCGGCTTGAACACCCGGCAGTTTATTTGCTCGGTGCTGGCGGTCGGCGTGGCCGTGGGCATTTACTTTGCCTTGCAGCCGTATGTCGGCACCGAAGAAATCGGCTGGATGTGCATTCTGGGTGCCGCACCCTTTGCCGCCTGCGGGTTCTTCACCTATCACGGCATGACCGCTGAACAGGTGCTTTGGGCGTGGTTCAAATCTGAAATTCTCTGCCCGAAACGCCTCGTGTTCAAATCTGACAGCTATTATTACGAAGCCATGCAGCCCGCCATCCGTGCGGGCATAAAGCGAAAGAGAGGTTTGCCTATGAAGAAAAACACCCATGACAGCGAGGAAACCGCTTGATTAAAACCCTGTCAAAAGCGCAGAAGATGGAACGCGAAAAGTTCCGTATTCCGCGCAGTGTGCAGGATGCCATCCCCATCCGCCGCATCTTTGCGGATGGGATTTTCCAAGTCGGCAACCAATATTCCAAAACATGGTCGTTTACCGACATCAACTACGCCATCGCCAGCAAAGAGGACAAAACCAGTATGTTCCTTGACTATTCGGAACTTCTGAACGCCCTTGACTCCGGCGCATCGGCGAAAATCACGATTTATAACCGCCGCATCAACAAGGCCGAGTTCGAGCGCAGCGTCCTGTTGCCTGACAAGGCAGACGGTCTTGACGAATACCGCCACGAGTTCAATCAAATGCTGACCGCACAGGTCACCGGCACCAGCAACAGCATCGTGCGGGAACGCTACTTGACCGTGAGCGTGGTAAAGCGCAACCCAGACGAGGCCCGCAGTTACTTTGCCCGCGTGGGAACAGACTTGGTAACACACTTGGCGCAGCTTTCCTCGGTGGCAAACGAACTGACGCTGACCGAGCGCTTGCATATTTTCCGCGACTTTTTCAAGGCCGGGGAACAGGCTGCGGCGGAGTTCAATATCCACGAACACGCCAAGCGCGGACAGCATTTCAAGGATTGGCTCTGCCCCGACAGCATGGAATTTGCCGCCGACCATTTCAAGTTGGATGCCAGGTATGGCAGGGTGCTGTACATGCAGGACTACGCGAGCTACATCAAGGACAGCTTTGTGTCGGAACTCTGCGACCTTGACCGCGACTTGATGTTGTCCATCGACATTCTGCCGGTTCCCACGGACGAGGCCGCCCGCCAGCTGCAAAGCACACTGCTGGGCGTGGAAACGAACGTAGCCAACTGGCAGCGCCGCCAGAATGCCAACAACAATTTTACCGCGACGATTCCCTATGATATGGAACTGCAGCGCAAGGAAACCAAGGAAATGCTGGACGATTTGACCACCCGCGACCAACGAATGATGTTCGGTCTTGTGACGCTGGTGCATCTGGCTGACAGCAAACAGCAGCTTGACAGTGACACCGAAACGCTGTTTTCCACAGCACGCAAGCACCTGTGCCAGCTTTCCACGCTGCGCTGGCAGCAGAAAGACGGGCTGGACACGGTGCTGCCGTATGGTCTGCGCAAAATCCAAGCCCTGCGCACGCTGACCACCGAAAGCACCGCCGTGCTGATTCCGTTCCGCGCACAGGAAATCATGGAGCCGAACGGTCTGTACTATGGGCAGAACGCCGTCAGCAAGAACATGATCGTAGCGGATCGCCGCTTGCTGCTCAACGGCAACTCTTTCCGTCTCGGCGTGTCCGGCTCCGGCAAGAGCATGAGCGCCAAGGAAGAAATTGTGCAGATCGCGCTTTCCACCGAGGATGACATTCTCATTCTCGACCCAGAGTCGGAGTTCGGCTATCTGACCGAAGCCCTTGGCGGTGAAGTCATCCGCATCTCGGCCACGTCCGACACCCACATCAACGCGCTGGATATGGACCGCGCCTACGGTGATGAGCGCAACCCCATCGTCAGCAAGTCGGAATTTGTGCTGTCGCTGTTCGAGCAGCTCATCGGTGACGGCATGGTGACCGCGAAAGAAAAGTCTATCCTCGGCCGCTGTACCGAGCAGGTGTACCTGCCCTACATTCGCAACGGCTATAAAGGCACACCGCCTACGCTGCAAGACTTTTACCGTCTGCTGCAAATGCAGCCGGAACCCGAAGCACAGGGACTGGCGCTATCGTCCGAGTTGTTCATTACCGGCACACTGAACACCTTTGCCCGGCACACCAATGTGGACACACAGGCGCGAATCATTGCCTACGACATCCGCGAATTGGGCGAGCAGCTTATGCCGCTGGGGATGCTGGTGACGCTGGATGCGATTTATAACCGCGTCATCCAGAACTGGAAGAAAGGTCGCAGAACGTGGATTTTCTGCGATGAGTTTTACAGGGCGAGACGTTCTGTGACTTAATAGGTCACAGGGTCAATGAGATTTATTGATACAACTAATAGAATGTTGCTCAAATGAGTGGCTAACACCACAAAGGGGCGCACATAAACTGCCTACGGCATGAGTAGCAGCGCCATGTGAAAATGTCGGAAAGCTAGGCTGGAGAGCAAAAATTCGACCCAAACAGTTTTAGCTGTGGAAATGTTTGTAGAGGTACAGGCTGTCGAAGATTATGTAGTGGGCTGTATATGGTGAGAATCCCGCAAGGGGGACGAACTGACGATTTAAAGGGTCTAAAATTCGAATGCGTTGAAAAGCGTATGTCCTAACAGGACGCTGATTACCGAAAAGTAGTTGGGTAGAAATGAAAGTCGGAATACTGTTAAAGGCAGTATAAATCAGCAGGCTCAAAGGAAGCACCTAAGTACAGTATCGCATTCTATTGGAACGTCGGAAGCAGCAAACGGTGAGCAGTGGCGACTGCTAAGACCCGTTGGCAGACAAATACATAAGCTGCCTATATTGTTGTGAAAGCGGAGGCACGAGCGATGAAATTTCTGTAATGGAAATGGAGCAACAGCCTCTAGTGGGAGTGCCGCAACTAGCAGCGGCACAAAAGTAAGTGCAATAAAATAATGTAGTCAACATTCATAGGTTCGAGTATGACTAAGAGAAACCAACCAACAAAGGTGGTGTTGACTATGCGAAGAAAGGATATCAGAAAGCGGAAAGGTATTCGGTACGCCGAATACTACAATATGGTAGAAATTCAAGACGAATTATATCGGCAAGGAATGATGAAAAAGAAATTCTACCATCTTATGCCGATAATTGCCAGTCCACAAAATATCCGACTGGCATATCGCAATCTGAAAAATAACAAAGGAAGTAATACTCCCGGTGTAGATGGAAAAACCTTTGCTGACTATGCAAAACTTGAAGATGTTGAACTAATAAGAAAAGTGCAGGAAAAGCTGCTCAACTATCAGCCCAAGGCTGTTAGGCGTGTATACATTCCTAAATCAAACGGGAAATTGCGCCCATTAGGGATTCCGACTGTACTGGATAGATTAGTACAACAGAGCATCTTGCAGGTTTTAGAACCAGTCTGTGAGTCGAAGTTTCACAGGTATAGCTATGGATTTCGCCCGAACCGAAGCTGTAAGCAGGCAGTTGCTATGTGCTATAAATTGGCACAAGTAAACGGATATCATTATGTGGTGGATGTGGATATCAAAGGATTCTTTGACCATGTCAATCACGGAAAGCTGTTAAAACAGCTTTGGAGTCTGGGAATACGCGACAAAAGTCTGCTGTGCGTCATAAGCAGAATGTTGAAAGCACCTGTCGAGGAAAACGGAAAGAGAACTATTCCGCAGGAGGGTACGCCTCAAGGCGGTGTTCTCAGCCCATTGCTTGCGAACATCGTACTCAATGAACTTGATTGGTGGATACATAGCCAATGGGCTGGCATACCAATCCACAACCCATCTCCAAGTGAAATATGGCGTACCGGGCCTGATGGGATGCTCTACCGTCCGGGTGGAAATACGAAACTCCAACGGTGCAATCTGAAGCATGTGTACATAGTGCGATACGCAGACGATTTCAAGGTGTTTTGCCGAAATTACAACGCGGCTAAACGGTTGAAAATTGCAGTAGAGCGCTGGCTTTTGGAACGGCTTCATCTTGAAACCTCGCCGGAAAAATCAAAAATTACAAATTTAGAGGAATCTTACAGTGAATTTCTAGGTATCAAATTTAAACTTATCCCCAAAGGGCAGAAGTGGGCTATAAAATCGCACATGACAGATAAAGCAATAAAGAATCAGCAGAAAGCGCTAAAATCTCTCATGGTGCAAGCTTGTCACGATTATGGCAACCCATCAGTCCAACATATTTTTGTGAACCGCTACAACCAAGCCGTTGTAGGGATACATGAATATTATAGCATGGCAACAATGGTAAATGAGGATATGCACCGTATGTTTACCAGCATTGACAAAACCATGAAATGCCGCTGTGCGGGGAAAAATTCACTTGTAAGGGAAAAGCCGACGAAGATAAAAGGTGGAACCGATGCGTATATATTCCGCAAATACGGAAAGTCGAAACAGGTTCGATACATAAACGGTTTTATCATTGCTCCCATAGCATACTGCAAACATAAAAGTCCTATGTGCCATAGACCATCTATCAATCAATATACTCCCGAAGGCAGACGCAAAATACATGATATGCTCTGTAAAGAAGGGTATGCAGATGTGTTATTTGAACTTGGGAACCGTATGTCACCCTTACAAAGTGTGGAATACTGCGATAACAGACTGGCAAGGTTTGTGGCATCCAAAGGAAAGTGCGAAATCACAGGGAAATTGTTATCTGTGAATGAAGTTCACTGTCATCACTTTCTGCCGCGACATCTAGGTGGAACAGACCAGTATTCAAATTTGCGTATAGTTCATGTGGATGTACACAGGCTTATCCATGCTACTACTCCGGAAAGTATTCAATTTTACTTGCGAAAAACAGGTTGTTATAAGAAACCATGTCTTGATAAAATCAACCGCTGGCGTGCAAGTGCCAATCTTCCCGCTATTACGTTATAAAAAATATATATAATCCTTACTTTGAAAGTGACTGCATTAACAATGAAAAACTTATCCCATGGAACGCCGTGTGCAGTGAAAGCTGCTTGCACGGTGTGGACCGGGGCGAAAGGCTCGAAAGAGTCTGACCTATCGGTATTTTTGTTCCGCTATGAGTACAGCGCGAATTTCTTCTACAAGCTGTGGAAACGCATCCGCAAGTACAACGGACTTGTGACCGGACTGACGCAGAATGTGGATGAGTTGCTGCGCTCCGACACCGCCCGCCTGATGCTGGCCAACTCGGAGTTTTTGGTGATGCTGAACCAGAGCGCTACCGACCGCGAGGAACTGGCGAAGCTGCTGAACATTTCCGATAACCAGCTGGGCTACGTCACCAACGTCCCCGCAGGCTGCGGGCTGATTCGCTGCGCAGGCAACATTGTTCCATTCACCAATTCCTTTCCGAAGGATACAAAGCTCTATAAACTGATGTCGACCAATCCGTCCGAGAAAAGGGAGTAAATCTTTGCATTATAAAAATAGAGGACCGCCGAAGCGGTCCGAAGGGGTGCTGCAAACTGTAAGTTGTCAGATACTTTTATAAAACTCCCGCAATAAGGATGCTAATTTTTCTGGGGACTCCAAATTTACTTCATGACCTGTTTCCGAAATTTCCTTGAATTGGGAACACTTCAGAATATCTGCAAGTTCGATTGACGCTTTTTTGTTAGCTTTGTCTTTTTCTCCACAAACGACCAATGCAGGGCAGGAGATTTGGTTCAACGAATCGCTAAAATCAAGTTCTGCCATGGTACTACACAGACTTATAAAATCGAGTTTTCCAAATCCGGTTTGTTGAAACATTGACTGCGGCATAAAATGAAACAGCGCATTTTGCAGCTTTAATAATCTCGCAGGCATCTTATACTGCGCTGCAATCAAAACCAGTGCCTTTACTTTTTGGGGATAGTCTATCGCATAGTTTAGTGCCAATACACTGCCCAAAGAGAGACCACATAATATGATATCTTCATTTTCCGCGTTACACATTTCTGAAAAAGCAGAGTAGAGAGCGGAATATGTTGCTACTTTTCCTTTGACCATTTCTGCTAAATCCAAGCATGCGCTATTTTCCGACACTTCTGTTGCGCTTGTCACCTTGTTCCAACTGTCGGCATTTTGCCCCAATCCATGCAAATATAAGTATTTCATACGTTTCCTTCACAAACTGAAATTTATATACCTGTTTTAATGCTGCCAAATATTGTTTTCCAAATCCCCGCAGTCCTAAAACATATCTGTATTATACATCGTCTGTTTTTCCTTTGCAAACCGATTCTGAAAGGACACCCTATGATAAAATTTCACCGCATCCTGCTTTTAATCCTCGGCGCTGTTTTTCTTGCAAGTGCCGCAGGAATTGCCCACTATGCCGCCGACTCCTGTACGCAAAGCCGAATGTATCGGCAGCTTGCCGCGCAGACAGAGAAATTCCCCGATGACGCCGTGTCAACGGGGAATATTTTTTTGCCGCAGTATCAGGCGCTGTACGCGCAAAACAGCGACCTTGTCGGGTGGATACAGATTGACGGAACCAGCATCAACTACCCGGTCATGCAGTCAAAGCAGAATCCCGACTTTTACCTAAAGCACAACTTTGAAAAAGCTGACTCCCCGCACGGCTGCCCGTATGTGCAGGCAAACTGCAACCTGCAAACGCCATCCGACAACATCCTTGTGTACGGACACAACATGAAGGACGGCACTATGTTCTCTGATTTGCTGCAATACAAGCGCAAATTCTTTTGGGAGCAGCACAGAATTATCCGATTTGATACCCTGACGGCGCAGGCAGAGTATACCGTGATGGCTGTATTTCGGGGCGAAGCGGAGGATCTGTTTGCCTATTATCAATGCACCGATGCCGAAACACCGCAGGAGTTTGCTGCCTATGTGGACGCCTGCAAGAACGCCGCCCTGTACGAAACCGGCGTGTCGGCTGCTTATGGTGACAAGCTGCTTACGCTGTCCACCTGCGACGATTCCGGCAAAAACAGCAGGGTAGTCGTTGTGGCAAAGCGTATAACCGAACCGAGGTGAGAGTATGAGAACGCCAAAAGAAAATAAACAAAAGCTCCGCGACCGTACCCCCAAAAGTACGGCGGGAACAATACCGAAAGCTGCCCTAAAAGCGGCGTGGATATAAGGGCTGTCACAAACGATAGAAACTATTGGTCTTTGTTGACAAGAGTGTTCATTTGCTTTATCTTCCGTTTCCAGAGCAAGTACTGTGAAAGCCAAACGACAACGAATATTGCAACGAATATTGCCACATAGGAAAGAACGCCGAGGACAGTATGCTTCATCCAATTAGTAAAATAGGCAATCGGCAGCATAATAACGCTGATAATCATAAAGTAAATACCACTTTGCTTTGCAAGACTCCACGAATCAAGTTCCCAAATAATCGATGCCGCTGCAAAACCAGCGCCCATAATGGCACACAGAACGGTCTGCAAAATGACTGCATTCAGTTCGTTTCCAGTTGCGTCTATAAGCTCAGGTGTAACGGGGTAAAAGGAGCCATTCCCAATGCAGATGGAAATAATCAACGTAATCACAAATCCAATAGCAATACCCGTAGGCAAGCCAAATAACCCCCGCATTATAATTTTCTTTTTCATTTTCCACCTCATAACCCTAACAGTTGTTTGATTTTTGCAACATATCGCCTTGAAACATAAGTAACGGTTCCGTTCGAGAGAGAAACGCAAATCGTTCCTACAAAGCTCAAATCAAACCCCTTGACCTTTTTCAAATTGACGATGTCGCTGTTTGATATGCGCACAAAAGAACATTTTGCAAGGCGTTGCGCTGCCTCGTATAGCCGCAGTCGGAGAAGAAACGTACTGTTTTCCGTCTCGGCATAGACCTTGCCCTCCGATGCATAGACCCGATAGATTTGGGTTGGATCAAGCATTGTTGCTTGATCATCTTTGAAGGCTGCAATCATCTGGGGCTGCTCACTTGAAAGCCTTTTTACTATTTCATTGACCTCCTCGGTCACTTTGCTTGTAACGACGACAATCTTTGTTTCTGTGCATTCTTCGTCAATTTTGATTTCAATCTGCATCCGATTACCTCCTTTCCACGGCTATATTATAAGAAATCGGGGAGAATATTTCTATTGCTTCACGATAGGTGGTAGTTATTTGCTCATAGGTGGTAGATTAAAGCAAAGAATATAGCAAGGCACAAACATTAACAAGATTTATATGGTTGCATCAGTGCAGCCAAATGTTTTCTTCTAAATTGCAAAGCCGCCCCTTATAGTCATCTATCAGAGCCTGAACAGTTTCCCCTTGCGGGAAGGTCACCAGATAGCCATCCCCGGCCTCATGAAAACTGATGACTCCCGCAAGCCCGGCCATCTCGGCCACTTTTAGCAGGGTGTGGTAGTCATATTCGGCGGCGCTGATGTACAAGTCCATAGGAGAAACCCTCGCGTTTCAAAGATATAGCCCTATTATAGCGACAATCTTTCATAAATGCAAAGAAAATGTCATCAGCCTTGTGGCCTTTGTGCCCGGCTCGGCCTATGGCATCTTTTTTGCCGCCAATGCCCCCAACGCCGACACAATTACCGTGCAACAGGCAGTAGAAACCCTGACGGAAGAATACCGCGACAGGCTGGAAGAAATCTCCGCCACCGTACAGCATTACCGCCAAGACATTACAGCCAACGATGACGTGTATTTCATTCGTTGGCAGGATGTCTTGGTGGTCTTTTCTTCGTATATTTCGGGTGATGAGCAGGGCACCCCCGTAGCGGCGCTGACGGAAAATCAAGTGGACAAGCTGCGGGAAGCTATGTGGGCAATGAACGCAGTGGACTACTCGACCCGTGCGGAAACCGCTGTTATAGAAACGACGGACAAGAACGGAAAAGCAACCACAACAGAGATAACCGAAACCGTCCTTGTGATAGAACTGACCCACAAAACACCCGACGAGATGGCGGTAGATTATCATTTCACCACCCGCCAAAACACCTACCTGCAACTCCTGCAAGACCTGCAGTACGAAGAACCGTGGACGGAACTGCTCGGCGGCTTTGCACAGGGCGGGGGAGAGGTCATGTCTCCTGACAGCACCCGCACGCCAACGGGCACGCTGCAATGGCCGCTGCCGGTTGCGGGTACGATTACCTCACAGTTCGGACACCGCGTAGACCCCATCACCGGCGAGGTCAGTTCCCACACAGGCACCGACATCGCCTGTGCTGAGGGTACACCAATCCTTGCCGCCGCTGATGGCGTGATCACTGTTGCCAACGGCCTTGACAGTTGGGGCGGCAGTTACGGTTACTACATCCAAATTAACCACGGCGGTGGGCTGGAAACGCTATACGCCCATTGCTCCAGCATTTGTGTCACCACCGGCCAACAAGTGCAGGCCGGGCAGGTCATCGGCTATGTCGGCCACACTGGGCGAGCCACAGGCAGCCATCTGCACTTGGAGGTACATGTAAACGGAAGCAGGGCAGACGCAATGAGTTATTTCGGAACGTAAATTGTAAAGAAAAACATCGATGAAATAGTGAATCCACTAATAAGCAAAATAGCCGTCCGCACTGACCGATGGGCGGCTATTTTTGCTTACGCCCATTTAAAATCAACGCCTGCAATAACTTTATGATATGAATTTCACACAGAAGTATTATGTTTATCATTATCACTGTTACACATTTTCTCAATAGCATTTTTTAGTAACGGAGGAATCGATGCGCCCATCTTTTCTGCGTTTTCCAGAATACTCCCCAATTCGGATACAATGTACCAAAACAGGACGATGGGTGTAAGCAGCATATCATAATTAAAAGGAAGCGTAAGTCCTGAAATGTGATTCAGCGTTAGCCCAAGCAAAATGTCGGTCAAGACACTGACAAAAACCATAATGATGCTCCCACCTTTATGCCACAAGCCTTGTCTGGCTTTATGGGAACTCCATTCGCCATTTTTAATGGCTTGTGCTGTGCCGGTCAGACAATCCAGCATCATACAGGCAGCATACAAGACAACAAGCCAACCAAGCCAGCCGTGCATTGCGGCCCATAACCCAATAGCACCAACACCGGCAGCCTTTTCAACAGAATCTGTTTGCATATCTCAATAAGTTCTCCTTTTGTTCATTTACTATTCAAAGAGAGTAAATACCGCAAAATGTAAACGCGATTTACATTTTACCGCATTTGCTCTCTTTACTTTTTGAGCGGCCGCTCAAAAAGATGAAAAAAGGAGAATTAAAAATGGCATACGAATTCAACCATTACTACGAGATTCAGAACGTAGCTACGGGTAAATACGTGAACGTCCTGGGCAATCACGAGGATGGTACTGTAAAAAACGGTGAAACGGTTAACCTTTTCAACCGCACGAACAACCCTGATCAGCGTTGGGCGTTGGAAAATTTCGGAGGCAATGGCAATGTCCGAATTGTTTTGCAGCGGGGCGAAGGCTGGTACGCGTTGAACTATAATACGCGAAACACCAATTGCATCGTTTGGCACCTGAATACCGCGGATGATACTGACACGGTTATTACTACCGTTAAGGTAGAAAATCGCCCCAATACGTATTATCTTATGCTGCGGGATCGCAGCATTTACCTGACGGCTGTTGGCACTGCCCTAAAATGGAGTGCCTATACGGGCGAAGAAGAACAGATGTTCACCATTTTGGAACCTGGCACCGGCAGCGATGGCAGTGATAGCGGAGAAGTCTCTAATGTTCCTGATTCGAAGCTGGTAACCAAATTTATTCCGGCTTACGAAGGAAATTACACGAAAGACCGCAAGGCACAAGGTGGAACTATTTCTGAAATCACGATTCACCATTGCGCAAGCATTTTGACCATTGACGCTCTGGGCGCACTGTGGCAGCGCGAAGGTCGAAAAGGATCTTCCCACTACGGCGTTTCGGAAACGAATATCGGACAGTATGTCCATGAAAGTGATGTGGCATGGACGAACGGCAACTGGGAAGCAAACTGCCGCGCAGTAACAATTGAGACATCTAATAGTGGTGGCGCACCGGAGTGGCCTGTTTCGGATACGACGTTCCAGACGCTGGTTACACTGGTGGCGGATATCGCCCGCCGTAATGGCCTTGGAAAATTGGTTAAGGGTAAAAATCTGACTTGGCACAGTATGTACGCTGCGACGGCATGCCCCGGTCCTTATCTTTCCGGAAAGCTGCAGGAACTGGTAGATAAAGCGAACACGATAAATGGTTTCTGATTTTTTTGATTTTAGGGTTTACAAAATTGGTGCAGTAATCTCTTTACTTAGTGAACGTTCACAAAAGCACCTGACGAGGTGCAAGGACAAAATTCAATGAAGGAGTGAAAAAATAATGGCTTACACTTTTGAGCAATCTTACTATTTTCGTCCGTATCGAGGCAACAGCAGTTTTTGGCTGAACCGCTACGGCAATGGCAGCATTGCAGATCACCAAAAAGCTACGCTGTATGCGGCAACTGGTGCAGCAGATCAACGCCTTAAAATCCATCAGGTTAGCGGTGGCTGCCAGCTGCTTTCTGACCTCAACAATGCGTATGGTCTGAACATCTATGGCCGCGGGGCTGGCAGCGTGTGCGATTTCTTTCGGGTTTCTGGTAACGAAAGAGATGCGCTGATTGATCTGCTGACTGTCGATGCAACCAACAACCTGTACCGCATCAAGATGATCAACCACAACCTGTACCTGACTCCGGCATCCAATTCGAAAGGTGCTGCCATGACGTGGGAAAATGCATCTGGTGCAGATAACCAGGTATGGCAGCTTTGCGTATCACAGTCCAGTAGCGGCTCTAGTGGTGAAGATTCTACCGGTATTTTAAACAAAGATACGACTGTTCCGTCCGCAGTAGCTAAAAAACCTTTCATCATTACAAATATTCCTGACAAGCAGCAGGCATCTGGCTTCGATACGAATGTTGAGTTCCATCCAGGATGTGGTTTTAGCGATGGCACGAATTTTAACACTTCTGCCGCCGGCACTGCGGTAAAAAAAGTTCTCCAAAAATATATCAAAAAGGTGTTCGGCAGTGATGCAAATTTGACTGATGCGCAGACATGTTACTATCTGTATGGTGAGCGCATTGCAAATGGCACCAATCAGCAGTTCCATCCCGGTGTTGATATTAACTATTATGAGGGCGCTCCTATTTATGCCCTTTACGGTGGTACTGTTACCGGGCGGCGGCAGCAGCCGAGAAAAAGGCAGCAAAGGCAAACGCCGATTTCCTCTACCAAAAGGCGCTGCATGATAACCCCGCCCTTGCGCACTCCAACCCGATTTCCCGTTTTTGGCAAAAACAGCGCATTAAAAAGCAGTATGCAAAGGCGTTGAAAACGGGCGGCAAGGTGAAAAAGACCGCCGAAGCCACCGCAAAGGCGGCGAAGAAAACGGCGCAGGAAACCAAACGGGCGACGTTCTTTGTCGTCCGGCATTGGAAAGGCTGCTTGATTGTGGGCGGGATTGCCTTTATCGTGCTTCTGTTTTTCGGCGGCTTGTCCTCTTGTTCCCTGTTCGGCGGCAACAGCGGCAGCGGCTTGATTGCGTCGTCCTATCTCTCCGAGGACGCGGATATTACAGGCGCAGAAAGCGCGTATGTCGCTATGGAAGCCGAGTTACAGGATATGCTGGATAACATCGAAAGCGAATACCCCGGCTATGACGAATACCGGGTAACGGCTGACGAGATCGAGCATGACCCGTATGTGCTAATCTCTATCCTCTCCGCTTGGCATGAGGGCGTGTTTACTCTCGATGAAGCGCAAAGCACCCTTGAAATGCTCTTTGATAAACAGTATATCTTGACGGTTACGGAGGAAGTCGAGGTACGCTACCGCACCGAAACGCGGACGGACAGCGAGGGCAACGAATACGACGTTGAAGTAGCCTATAACTATTACATTCTCAATGTGGATTTGGAAAACTTCAACCTCTCCCATGTTCCCGTTTACATTATGGGCGAGGAACAGCTATCCATGTACGCTATGTATATGTCGTCGCTTGGGAACAGACCCGACCTTTTCCCGCAATCCGGCTATATTTCAAAATACTATGAAAACCCGCCAGCGGATTATGAAATCCCGCCCGCCTATCTGGAAGATGAACAGTTTGCGCGGCTCATTGAGGAAGCGGAAAAGTATGTCGGTTTTCCTTATGTGTGGGGCGGCAGCAGCCCGGAAACCTCTTTTGATTGCAGCGGTTTTGTTAGCTATGTGCTGACGAACAGCGGCTTATACAATACGGGCAGACTTGGGGCGCAGGGGCTTTACAACATTTCAACCCGCGTTTCCAACCCGCAGCCGGGGGATTTGGTT
>ERZ791875.649-NODE-649-length-33692-cov-7.788536_pt1 | contig 33692 bp, 34 predicted proteins | sample MGYA00510278_ERZ791875 | MGnify/ENA primary metagenome ERZ791875 (study PRJEB30046, sample SAMN00792078) | human gut metagenome | study: EMG produced TPA metagenomics assembly of the A metagenome-wide association study of gut microbiota in type 2...
GCATCATCACGACCCAGAGGAACGGGCAGACCATTGTTGCGGAGTTGTTTTTCAATCACAGCAGCACAGAAACATTCCGCGACAAGCTGCTCAAACTGGTGCTTGCCGACAGTTCGCGTTTATCCGCGTCTGACGGTCAAGAGCCGGAAAAAACAGAAATCTTGCGATAACAGCCGCCCTGACGAACCATTCCCTGTCCGGGCGGTTTCTATTTGAAAATCCTCATTTTCCCCAAGTCAAGAGCCGGGAAAAACACCCGAAAAATGCCCCTACTGTGTAACAGGGACGCAGAAAGGAGCTTGCATGAGAACAGGGCTTACCAAGCAGGAAAAGACCACCGATATATGGTTTGACGAGAAAGACCCCCTTATCCATATCCGCACCCATAACACCGACTTAAAAAGGCGGCTTGCCGCTTATGCCGAGCAGTATCCCGACGAGTGCTGTAAGACTGACACAGACCCCGAAACAGGCTGCATGGAGTTTGATATTGCAAAGGGGCGTTTCTCTTTCCGTCTGACCGCCCCATACAGCGAGGAACGCCGGCAAGCGGCGCGGCAGTATGCCAGAGAGAATACCGTCGCCGATAGACTGAAATGATGTAGATTTATTCAAAAATTTCTGCTATACTTTTCTTAAGTAAACGGAACGATAAATCGAACTCGATTTAGGAGGAAATACATGAAAAATTTTTTAATTCTCACATTGTGTTTTTTACTGACTTTCTCAATGACTGCATGTGGTAAGGAAGATACCACTTCCAATATCCCTGATAATTCAGAATTAGCATTGAATACAACAAGTTCAGAAGTAACCAAAGATGTAAATAGTTCCGAAGAAATGGACAGTGAAAACGAAATGAAACAAGATAACATTGAGTTTGGGCTTACTATTAACGATACCTATTATCCTATTCCAATCACTTTGAAGCAGTTTGTTGATGAGGGTTGGAGTATAAGCGACAAGACACCATATTTCTTAAATCCAATGGTGGGCGAAGATTATTATGAAATGCGTACAAACTGGTCATTATCAAAAAATGGTGAGGGCATTCTTCCGGGAGGTTCTATTATTCGACTGTTAGAAAAAGACGGTGTACTTCTGGAAGTCACAATTACAAACCAAGCAACTACCGAAGAAACCGAGCCATATCAAAAAATTGAAGATGGAGTTATTGATTCTATCACCGTTTTTTATGATGAAGCGCATACCAGTATTAAGCTGAATGATAGGGAATTGAACAGTTTAACACCGGATATATTGATAAAGGATTATCCTGTCAGTGATGGCTGGGTTCATTGTCCAAACAATTACAGGGACTATCCAGAATTTGGTGTTTCAACAGTGCATGACATCTCAAATGATTTGGACCAGTGTAATAGAAGCATTACGGTTTATTTTGATTTGGAAAACTCTGCATTCAAGATAACAGTATTGAACGAAACACCTCTGGAAAATTAACCTAATGTTATAAGAAAGGGCAGCCGAGAAAATCGACTGTCCTTTTTCTATGCCTATGAGCAGAAAGGAGCAACCACTTATGACAAAACCAAAAGAGAAAACCTGCGAGGAACTGCAAGCCGAGATTGAGGACGGAAAAAAGAAAATCCGGCAGTTTGAGAACCGGGAAAAGATGTTGCGTCAGAAGCTATCCAAAGAGGAACGCAGAACACGCAGCCACCGCCTTATCGTCCGGGGCGCAGTCTTTGAAAGCATTGTGCCGGAAGCAAAGAACATGAGCGACGAGGAAGCCGCAACACTTCTTAGGCTTGCTTTGACGAGTGAGCCGGTGCGGGAATATCTGAAAAAACGAACCGAGAACGGGAACGCTGAATAAATCCCTTAGACACTAAGGGCGCACTTATACACCCTAACGGGCGTGTGCGCTCTGCCGAGGGCTTTATCTCCGCACAGGGATTTTACCCCGCGCTACGATTGGCGGCTTTACCACATACAGGGGACGCTACACTTCCCCTGCGACAGCTTGCGCTGTCTACCCTTTTGTGTACTTGCGGAAACCGAACACCTTGCTACGCAAGCTATTCATTTTCCACAAGTTTTATATCCGCTATACTGGAGGTGATACCCATAGCCATTTACCATGGCTACCTTGTCAAAAGCGGGGACGAGTGGCAGAAAGTCCACGAAGGCCAGCCTGTGCCGGAGGAATACCGGGTACTGTCCTTTCCTGTGCCGGAAGTCATGCGGGATGCAGCCAATATCCCGCCGCCTGTTCAACCTGAAACAGAACCGCAGAAAGTTATTCCCATTATCCTGAACGGTAAGGACAGCGCAGAACGGATGAAAGAAATCACGGACCGGCTGGAAACAGGGATTCAGCAGTTGTTCGACAGCGACCGCTACAAAGCCTACCTCACCACGATGGCAAAATTCCACAATTACAGCTTCAACAACACTTTGCTGATCGCCATGCAGGGCGGGCAGCTGGTAGCAGGCTTCAACAAGTGGAAAGACACGTTCCACCGCACCGTGAAAAAGGGCGAAAAAGGCATCAAAATTCTGGCCCCTGCGCCGTACAAGGTCAAGCAGAAGATGGAAAAGCTGGACGAACAGGGCAAGCCGATTCTGGATAAGGATGGAAAGCCGCTGACGGAAGAAAAGACGGTGCAGATTCCGGCTTTCAAGGTGGTGTCCGTGTTCGATGTCAGCCAAACCGAGGGCGAACCTCTGCCCTCTATTGCGGTGAATGAACTGTCCGGCAGCGTGCAGGACTACCAAGATTTTTTCAAGGCATTGGAGCAGTCATCCCCGGTGCCCATCGGGTTTGAGGGCATCGAGGGCGGCGCGCATGGGTACTTTCATCTGCTCGACAACCGCATTGCCATCCAAGAGGGCATGAGCCAGTTACAGACCATCAAGACGGCTATCCATGAAATTGCCCACGCCAAACTTCACGCCATCGACCCCACCGACCCGGAACAAACCAACCGCCCGGACAGCCGCACCCGCGAGGTGCAGGCCGAAAGCGTGGCCTATGCCGTCTGCCAGCACTACGGGCTGGACACGTCCGAGTATTCCTTTGGCTATGTGGCCGGGTGGAGTTCGGGCCGGGAACTGGCCGAACTAAAAGCCTCTCTGGAAATTATTCGCAGCGCGGCCCATGAGCTGATCGCTGCGCTGGACGAACATCTGGCAGAACTGCGCCAGCAGCGGGAAGCAGACCTTTCCGCCGCACAGGAAGCCGCATTTGCGCTGGACGACGGCAGCACCCTGTTCATCCAGACCTGTGATTCCGGCTATGACTACACTCTGTATGACCCGGACAACAGGGCTCTGGACGGTAGACAGCTGGACGCACCCGGTCTGACCCTGCCGGATGCCGGGCAGGAAGCACTTAATCTGCTGGGGCAGACAGCCCCGGTATCGGAAGTTCTGTTGGGCGATAAGCTGACAGCGTTCCAAGAGGCGGCAGAAAAAGCGAATGAAATTCCCGAACCTGTTAAAATTCCAGACCCAGCCGCAGAACCTACGGTCACGATTCTGTGGAGCGAAAGTGACAAGCTGCAGGACGGCGAAATCATGCCGCTGTCCGTGGCAAACCGCGTCTTTGAAGAACTGGACACCGCCCAGCACACAGACCGGGAAAAGGACGGCTACACGGGCGGCTGGTACGACAAAACCGCATTCCGTATTGATTTTACCCTGAACGGCCAGCCGGACAACTACGAGGGACGGCAGGATTTTGGTGACGGAGAGGGCTCTTTGGTTCAGCACATCCAGAACTACCACGAATACTACGCCAAAGATGAAAACTGGAAAAATTTTGTTCTGCACAACAAAGGCCCGGAAGCGTGGGAGCAGGACAAGGCAGAGCGGGAAATGGTATTGACCGAGTTTATCCCGTACCTCAAACAGCATTGCAATCTTTCGGCCATGGAGCAGGCAGCCACCGCCGCTTTGCGGGAGGGACAGAACATTTCGCCGGAACAGGCTGCCCATTACAACGCTGTTGTGGACTATGTGCATGACTGCCTCCCGCTGCTTAACCAAGGCCAGTATAACTTGCCGGAACCTCCCAAGCTGGCTGACTTTGACCAGAGCTTGCAGGACTACAAGGCACAGGTGCAGGCCGAGATCGAGCAGGAAACGGCCGCTGCTGGAATGACCGTAAAGGAATACGCGGCGGCAGGCTTTGAAGCACCGCAGCAGGACAGCTTTTCCATCTACCAGCTGCGCAATGAAGATTCCACCCGTGATTACCGTTTTGAGCCCTACGACCGCCTGCAGGCTGCCGGTTTGACCGTGGACAAGGCCAACTATACGGAAGTATACGCCGCACCGCTGACTGCTGGCACCACGTTGGAGGACATCTACCGCACATTCAATGTGGACTATCCGGCAGATTTCAAGGGACACTCGCTGTCTGTTTCGGATGTGGTGGTGCTGCACCAGAATGGGCAGGACACCGCCCACTACTGCGACAGTGTGGGCTTCCAGCAGGTGCCGGAGTTCTTGCGGGAAAATCCGCTGCGCACCGCAGAACTTTCCACCGAGCAGAACGAAAACATGATTGACGGTGTGCTGAACAATGCGCCCTCTTTAGGTGAGTTGGAAGCCAAAGTAAAGGCCGGAGAACAAATTTCTCTGACGGACCTTGCCGCCGCAGTCAAGGCCGAGGAAAAGGCACCGAAAGCAAAAAAATCCCGAACGGCCAAACCGAAAAAGCCGTCCATCCGGGCACAGCTGGATGCCGCAAAAAAGGAACAGAGCAAGCAAACGCCGCCACGGGAAAAGACAAAGGAATTGGAGGTATAAGCCGTGCAAAAATTTGAAAACATGGATGTGATCGCTGCGCTGGAAGCCATTATGCACCAGAACACCGCATACTATCAGAGCGATTTTGCCTTTGACATCAACCTGCTTCGGGAAGCGGCCCGCAGCGACCAGCCGGAAGATAAGCTGCTGTTGTGGCTGTCCCGGCCCTCTGGAACATTCTGCTTCCGAGAACGGGACGTGCTGCTCAAAGACACCCAAGCCTACAACACATGGAAGTTTTGCGGTGAACAGACCCATGACAGGATCCTTGCCTATGCGGTGGAGTTGACCGGCGCGGCCAACGGAACTGTGCAAGGCAATCTGTATGAACTGGACTATCAGCAGCATTTCCAGCATATCCGGGATGCAGCCCTGCCCGTGGGCGCCAATCGCCTGATCTACGAAAGCGGGATGCGGGAGATTGGCCCCAAAGAGCATTTCGACAGCCACCCGGACAAATATTTCGGGGAGTTCGTGCGGTATGAAATGCAGCCCCGTGACCCGGAACTTCTGCAAACGGCCATCCGGCAGGAGCAGCGCAGTCGAGAACCGGCACGGCCCGGTGATTTCAAAGAACATCTTGCGGCACTGCACACTGGGCTGATCGAGGCCGAGGCACAGCGTATCGTAGCCGATATGAAGCGTCTGGCTGCTCCCAACAGCCCGGACAAGAATCATTTTATGGTGGAGGTATCGCCCTATTTCACCAAGCTGGCATCCAGCCGGGACACGGACCAGTTGCTTGCCATGCTGCCGTATAAATCTTTACATCTGTCCAGCGTAAAAGACCGTTTTGGCATCTACGCGCTGATTGACAAAAACGAGAATCGGGACAAGGGCATTTGCAAGCCCCGCGCTTCTGTCCGCAAGCAACTTTCCGAAACAAAACAGGCCGCCAGTCCGAAAAGGGCAGCGGCTCGCAGTAAACAATATGAAATGGAGGTCTGACCATGAATTTCAGCGTAGAAGAAGAAAATTTGATCTGTATGTACCACACTTCTGACCGCCGCCGGACGATGGCGCGGATGATGGCCGCACTGCCGGACATGGACACGGAAATGCGGAGGCTGGCAAACGGTACCATTGCAAAGTTGGAGCGTATGACCGATGCTGACTTTGACGGACAGAGGTTTGATTTTGTGGGTGAGTGATACCGCCATCTTGACAATGGCACATTATTTTCAGCAAAAGTAATGTGTCGTTGTCAACACAGAAACAGCCGGACACGGTAGCCTTGTGGCTGCTGTGTCCGGCTGTTTTTCTGTCAATCACTTTCTGATAAAGCGAATGATATTCCCGTGTACCGAAATGTATTTTTCTTTTTCCAATGTTTTTATATCGTTGTCAAAACTCGCCGTTACGCCTTGAATTACGCCGGGCTGCTCAGGCGGGAGGTATCGTTGCTTTAATTCTTCATAAGAAATTTCCCCTGCCGCTGAAATAAGGGCTAAAAGTCCCAGATTATAGGGTTCAGTCATTTTCATATTAAATCCTCCCAATCTTATTATTTTTCTTTCTTTTCGGCAGACTGCTCTGGCAGTTCGGCGGCATCTTCTACAATGTCTGTTACAAGCTGCTGGAAGTCAAACGCATTCTTTTCTGTAATAACGGGCTTGCCGGTTTCCGCTTCAAGAGCCTGCCGCGCAATGCCGGCCACTTTGCCGCCACGCTTGGCAACCTGCTTGTTTTCTTCAAAGGTCTGCGGCTTTGCAGTCTTGGAAATATCCGTGGTAGATGCTTCCGCCAGCATGGTCAGCACAAGTTCCAAATCGGTCATGTTGTCCCGGAGATTTTCTTTTGTCAGACCTTTCAGCCGCTTGTACTGCCCCGTGGTCATGCCGGACCATGCGCGGGAGATTTCATCGGTCAGGATGGCGTACTCCTTGCCCTTTTGCACTCCGCGCTTCTTCCATTCGTCCGTTAGTTCGTTGCGGATGCGGATTGCCAAAAGCCGCTGGTGAATCCATTCTTCGGAGTAGCCTTTCTTCAAATAGGTATCAAGCGCACGGTCAATAGCTTGCTCCGGGTCGATGGTTTCTTCGATGCGTTCCTTGCCCACCATTGCCAGCCATGCCTTGAACGGTTCAGCCTTAGGGGACGGGATGGACTGGATGATACGCAGGAGCTGTTCAGTGTTGGCAACATCTGTCTTGTACCGTTTTCCATCAGAGGACAACATTTTCAGTTGTACGATTTTTTCGTACAACTCATTTGCCCCCTCAGCTTTCAGCTTACGCTTAAGGTCGCTCCAATAACGCCGTGGATTGGCTGTTCCAGTTAAAACAGAAATAACATCAATAATCGAAAAATACCATTCTTCCTTTTCTGCATCCCATGCAGTACGGATTTTCTGATCTTCAAAAAGCTGGATAGAGCCGTTATCGTTCACTTCTGCCATAGAGGGTTCCTCGCTTTCGTTGTCTAAGTCTATTTTACATGATTTCGGGCGGAAACTCTACCCGGTCTAAGCGTTTGGGGTTCAAAAATCCGACTAATATTTTGTGCAGATTTACCGTTCCTGCATCTGCTCCTTTCCCAGCGTTGTCCGCAGGATGCTGTCCACGTTTTGCTTAATGATACCATACTCCTGCATCTGGCGTTTGGCTTCGGTGTACTGCTGTTGCAGCTGGTCTTTCTGCTCGGCCAGCTGCTTGTACTCGGCTTTCAGGATGTAGAGGTCGGGCAGCTTTTGAAAGCCCTGCTCTTTCAGGGCCTTGGCCGCCGCTTCATAGAGAATCAGGGTGCCTTCATGCTTGCGCCAAAATTGCTTTTTGTCAGCGGCCCGCTGGTATTCCTGAACCAATGGACGCAGTTCTTTACAGGTGGTAACATCCTTTATCAGCACGGCCATTTCTGCAAGTCGGCACTCTACTGCTTTCAGCGCGGCGGCCGCTTCGGTGCTGGCGGCGGTGATCTCGGCCACCCGGCTTTCCAAATCCGGGTAGCTTTCGATTTCATGCTCGGTCAGGAAGTTCAGCGTCCGGGCCGCCTGTTTCAAGTTGTGGAGCTTTGCCCACTTCTCATACCCTGCGGACTGCTGGGCCTTGATGCTGTTTTCCAAATCAATCCGCAGAGAAATTTTGCGGTTTTCCTTGGGCTTTCGCTCCACGAACCGCCCTTTGATGCGTTCGATGATGGCTTCCTCGGTATAGGCTTCGCCCAGCGTTTTGCAGCGGGTGAACCGCTTCTGTCCGGGTGCGCGAAACGAAACGCACTTACCCCGCTTGATCTCATAGCCCTGCTCCTGCAGGAGCCGCAGAAAATCGTCAAAATCCTTGGCCTGCGGGATGACTGCATCTATGGCAACTTTCAGCTTCGCCTTCCAGCTCGTGCCCTTGCGGTGTGCGTCCCACTCGGCATAGCTCTTGCCCCGGTCTTGACCGGGCATCACCACGGACAGGCCGTGTTCCTTGCAAAGTCGGTCACTGGTGCGCCGGATATAAGCATAGCTCCGCCGGTTGGAAACATACTTCCGCTGGTTCACCATGTCCACGGCACAAAAGATAATGTGGTTGTGGACGTGCCCCTTGTCAATGTGCGTGGTCAGTACATACGGGTATTTGCCTTGCAGGACTTCATCTGCAAGCTGCCGGCCAATCTTGTGGGCCTGCTCTGGGGTGGTTTCACCCGGTGCAAAGGACTGTATCAGGTGGTGGGCCAGATTGTTACCTTTCTGCATGGCCTGTGACAGTAGCAATTCAAATTCAATGTCGGCGGTTTCGTAGGAGCAGGCAAAGGAGAACACCAGCATTTTTTCATCCGTCTTGGCTGGATTCTCGATGTAGTCCAATGCCTTTTTCAGCGTTGACTTGATAGGATGTATCTTTGTAACTGCCATATCTGCGCCAGCGCTCCTTTGATGTCCGCAACATCTTGTGTGTACAGTGGCCCCATGCTGTTCAGCCGCCGCGCGATCTGGTTAATATTGACACCAATCTTTTGCAGTTCGGCGGTCTGCGCCCGGATGTCGGTGGTGTCGATGTGGACAACATAACCATCTATCGCCATTTTTCGCAGATAGGCGGCCATATTCCGGGTTGGTATCAATTTCATTTTTTCTCGAATCAACCTCCGTTCTTCTTCCGTCACATAAAATTTGACCTGCACGGTTCGTTTTCTGCCTTCCATTCGTTTTACTCTCCTTTCCGTTTTAAGGGTTTGGGACACTTCCCAACAAGCTGTTTTGCAGAGCAAAATACGGAAGTGGGTACACACTTCCTATGCTTGCTACAACAACCCTTCCCTCGTTTTCCCCTCTACTAATACTACAATTTGAAACGGAGATTTTGGCCAAAGTGGAGAATGAAACAAATTCCCTATTGACTGTCAAAATGCTTTGTGCTATATTAAGACCGATGGATTGAAACCGATGGTCTTGAATGAAGGGAGGCGAACTATGGCAAAAAGAGTGGCGGGAGTGACTGAAAAGCTCATGGAATGTGCTAAAGAGGAGTTTTTAGCAAATGGATATGAAAATGCTTCTCTCCGGATAATTGCAGAAAAGGCTGGATCAAGTAAAGGCGCAATCTATATTCGCTACCCTGATAAAGAAAGCCTATATCGGTCCCTGGTTCAACCGGCGGCGGATGGCTTTTGTGAATTATTACAATCCGTATTATCCGGGTTTACCACGACGCCAGGTAATGAGCAGACACAGCAAATGCTTCGATATTCTAATGATGGCTTTCCCAAAGTAGTGGACTATCTATACAATCATTTCGATGAATTTAAGCTGTTGCTTACCAGTGGAGAGAATAGTGTCTATCAAGAGTTCATTCATCGTGTTGTTGAGCTGGATACAGAATGTACCGCAAAGTATATTGAGGCATCTGGAAATGATGCAATAACAAGCGGCCGACTCACGCCGGAACTAAATCATCTTCTTTCAAGTGCTTTCTATACGGGAATGTTTGAGGTTATCATTCACGATATGCCCAAAGCCCAGGCATTGGAGCATATCCGCAAAATGCGGCGTTTCTATACCGCTGGATGGCAGACCATCTTTTCTACGGATGGAGGTGATGTCGTATGAGTGGTTGGATTGACCGCAACGGTTGGATTCACTGTCCTACCTGCGGCAACAAAACCCGCACGAAAGTAAATCCGGATACTGTTCTCAAACACTTTCCGCTATTTTGTCCTAAATGCGGAAAAGAACACATCGTAGATGTGCAGGGACAAAGCATCATATTATCAGAGCCAGACGCCAAGACGCAGAGCCGATAATTTACAGGATAAATCCTGTGGATTGTCGGCTTTTACTTTTGACCTATGGTTAGGTTCTGCAAACTAAAAGGAGGGAATTGTATGCAGCGACAAAAAGATTCTGTAAATTTGATGACATTCATTAAACCGCATCAATCAGGCTTTTTGCTCTCTATCATTCTTGCTGTTATCAGCGTCACAAGTGGTATCGTGCCATATTTCGCTGTGGCAAGGATTGTAAATTTGCTGATCGGAGGTGAAACGAATTTTTCTACTTATTTGACTTGGGGGATTGTTGCCCTTATTGCTTACCTGATGAAGTCTGTTTTTCACGGCCTCTCTACCAGATGTTCCCATGAAGCGACATTCCATGTGCTTTCAGAAATACGACAGGCGGTTGCGGATAAATTAACGCGTGTTTCTATGGGATATTTGACGAATACACCTTCGGGACGGCTGAAAGCCACAATGGTAGAGCGTGTAGAGCAAATGGAAGTCCCTCTGGCACATATCATCCCGGAAATGACTTCTAACCTGCTTGTCCCCATCGCCATCATTATTTACCTGTTTGTGTTGGATTGGAGAATGGCACTGGTATCCCTGATTACGATACCTATCGGGATGCTCTGTTACATGGCCCAGATGAAAGAATACCCTAAAAAATACGGTGCTGTTGTTCAGGCAAGTAAGTATATGAGTGCCACCACTGTGGAGTACATCAATGGGATTGAGGTCATCAAGGCGTTCAATCAAAGTGCTGCCTCCTATGGAAAGTTTACACAGGCTGTCCGTCAGAGCGTGGATCTCATGCTGGACTGGATGAAATCCACCCAGGGCTATTCTGCTCTGATGATGACGATTTGGCCGGCCGTATTGATTGGTGTGCTGCCTGTGGGATGCCTGTTCTATATGAACGGCTCTTTGTCTGCTCCGGACTTTATCACCATTGCCATCCTTTCTCTTGGCATTATGGGGCCACTGGTTGCAGCTATCTTTCTGACGGATGATTTTTCTAAAATCGCTACTATCACCGGAGAAATTACTGCCGTATTGTCCGAGCCTGATCTGGATCGTCCGTCCCAGCGGAAAAATCTCAAAGGATTGGATATTTCCCTGCGGGATGTGACTTTTGCTTATAAGGATACGCAAGTTCTGAACGGCATCACCCTGGACATCAAGCAAGGAACCACAACGGCATTGGTAGGACCGTCCGGCTCTGGTAAATCCACGATTGCGAAACTTATCGCCTCTTATTGGGATGTTGGAGGCGGGCATATCACCATTGGGGGTGTTGACGCAAAAGAACTTCCTCCAGAGCAGGTAATGGATCTGATTGGCTATGTATCCCAGGATAATTTTCTGTTCAACTTGTCCGTCCGTGAGAATATCCGCATGGGCAGGCCAGAGGCAACGGATGCCGAAGTAGAGGCAGTGGCAAAGGCTGCGGGCTGCCATGAGTTTATCATGGGGCTAGATCATGGCTATGACACGATTGTAGGAGGGGCTGGTGGACATCTTTCTGGCGGTGAGCGGCAGCGGGTAGCTATTGCACGCGCCATGATGAAAAATGCACCCATTGTTATCTTGGACGAGGCAACTTCTTACACGGACCCGGAAAACGAGGCGGTCATTCAGGATGCCATTGGGCGGCTGACTCACGGAAAGACACTCATTGTGATTGCCCATCGCCTGTCCACCATTACCGGAGCGGAACAAATTGCTGTGGTAGATCACGGAAGGATTTTGGATGCCGGGACGCATGGAGAACTGTTGGAACGGTGTCCGCTCTATCAGCAAATGTGGGTAGCTCACACGCAGGCGCGAGACAACGATCAGATGGAAGGAGGTGCGGCGTATGTTTGACGCATATAAACGGTTCTTTCGATTTTCCGGGAAAGAGAAAGGCACTTGGTATAAAGGTATGGCCTTTGAACTGCTGCGGAGCATCTTTGAGGCGTTACAATTTGTCGCTCTATTGGTAGTGCTGCGGGCATTGGTAGAACAGAACATGACCGGAACCACCGCATGGACAGCTTTGGGAATCATGGCGATTAGTGTGGCTGGCGCCGCGCTCTGCTGGTATCTGGCCCACAATAGTGAAGGACACGCCAACTACCGAATGTGCGGAGAAAAGCGTATTCACATCGGTGAACGCATGAAATATATGCCGATGGGTTATTTCAACGCACAGAGCCTTGGCAGTCTTACTGCGGCAGCCACCTCTACAATGGCCGATTTGGAGAGTATGTCTTTTGCAGTGATCGCCCGAACAGTTGTGGGAATGATCCGGACTACGATTTTTTCTCTGGCAATCATGTGCTTTGACTGGAGAATCGGTCTTGTGTTCTTTGTTGGGATGCTGCTGTTCCTTTGGGTCAATTCCCGGCTGCTCAAGAAATCCCGTGAGCTTTCCCCAGGGCGATTGGCAGCACAGACCAAACTGGTGGATGCTGTGCTGGAATACATACAGGGCATGAGTGTAGTGCGCGCTTTCCACGGGGATAAAGCGGCAAATCAGACGTTAAACAATACCATCAAAGAAACAGAAAATCAAAACTTCAAATTGGAGCGTAAACGCATCCCCTACAATGTACTGGAGCAGGTCGTTTTGCGCGTTACTTCTGTATTGGCAATCCTGCTTTCCATCTGGCTTTTCCTGCAAGGGAATATGTCTCTATTCACCTGTTTGATGATGGTGGTATCCGCGTTCCTGGTATACAGCGAATTGGAATCGGCTGGTGAGATGTTCTTTATGCTGCCGATGATTGATGCTTCTATTGACCGAGTAGAGGAAATTGACCGGGCACCCAGGATGGACGAGGGCGGCTCTGTTCAGGTGCCAAAAAGCCACGACATTTCATTTGATCATGTGGACTTCTCCTATGGAGATCGGAAAATCATTGATGATGTGAGCTTCACCATTCCAGAAGGCACAACTACCGCTATTGTGGGACCCTCTGGTTCCGGCAAGACAACGCTTACCAGCCTTATGGCCCGGTTTTGGGATGTGAACAAAGGCTCCGTGAAATTGGGCGGCATTGATGTAAAAGACTATTCGCTGGACAGCTTAATGAGCAATTTCAGTATGGTCTTTCAGAATGTGTATTTGTTCAACGACAGTATTGAAAATAACATCAAGTTTGGTAAGCCGGCGGCCAGCCATGAAGAAGTGGTAGCTGCAGCAAAAGCTGCCCGGTGCCATGATTTTATTATGGCGCTTCCTGACGGCTATGACACGGTGATTGGTGAAGGAGGAGCCACAATATCCGGCGGTGAGCGTCAGCGGCTTTCCATAGCCAGAGCCATGCTAAAGGATGCTCCCATCGTAATTTTAGACGAGGCAACCGCAAATGTTGACCCGGAGAATGAGGCGGAGCTTCAAGCAGCTATTGAAGCCTTAACCGGAGGGAAAACCATTATTATGATTGCCCATCGACTGAAAACAGTGCGCCATGCAAACCAGATTTTAGTGGTGGATCACGGAAGGATTGTTCAACACGGCACCCACGACCAACTCATCCAGCAAAAGGGCATTTACGCTGATTTCATTTTGAATCGTAAAGCTGCGATTGACTGGAAAATCAACGCATAGTTCAGGGAGGCGGAGGTGTGAGTACAAAAAGATTTCTACTCCAAAAAATTCTACAACTTTTTTTAACCTTATTTCTGGTAACGGCGATCACTTTTATCCTGATGCAGCTTTCGCCCATCGATGCTGCCGAAGCCTACTCGCGCCGTATATTCACGGTCGATGAGACGCGTATTGAAGCAGTGCGTGAGCAGATGGGATTGAATCGCCCGATTGTCGTTCAGTATCTGGACTGGCTGAACGATTTGCTTCATTTTGACTTGGGAAATTCATATGTGGACAATCGGGATGTTTTCCTTATTGTCGGGTCAGCCCTAAAGGAAACTGCCTGTATTGTGCTACTATCTGCGGTTCTTCAAGCAGTTGGGGCACTGGTATTGGGGGTTCTGCTCTATCTGACACGAAAGAATGTGATCGGCAAAATCTTGGCATTTGTGTCCATCGCGGCAATTTCCATCCCGGCGTTTTATTTGGCAACTTCATTTATTGATGTGGTAGCCGTGAGGTGGAACCTGATTAGTGTATCCGGAAATACAGGTTTAATGAGATACCTTCCGGCGGCACTCTGTCTGGCGGTTGGCGGGATTGCTTTTTTCGGACAAATGCTTTCAAAGGCAATTCAGCAGGCCATGAGCGAGGACAGTGTTCTCTACGCCCGTTGCAGGGGGTTAAGCGATCCTTATATTGTAGTGCGGTATGCTATGCCCCAGGCTATCATCTCTACGGTTCCGACTTTTATGCAGATGATGGGAATGTGTATGGCAGGGTCCGCCATAGTGGAAAACATTTTTTCTCTTCCAGGATTGGGGTATCGGATTGTAAACAGTCTGAAAAATCGTGATCTGCCCGTGATTTATGCAACGGTGCTGTTTCTTGCTTTTGCACTGGTGATTTTCAACATTCTGGCAGACATTATCCAGCGCCTGCTCCAGACACGAAAGGGGGGTCTGTAATGAAACATTTGAAATGGATACTTCCGATCCTCATCATTGCCTTTTGCTTCCTCGGTTTTCTGATTGCACCCCATAACCCGGAGGCTATGGATATTGCCAACAAGTATGCGCCATTCAGTGCAGAGTTTCCTTTGGGGACCGATCAGTTCGGGCGCTGTGAATTATCCCGGCTTTTGTATGGCGGATATGTAACCCTCGGTATTGTGCTGCTGGGCGGAGGCATTGTGCTTGTTCTTGGAACTTTAATCGGGCTATGGCTCGGACGGGCAAACGCCGCTAAAAGTCTGGCGTTCAGCAGCCTGTTGGACGCGGTGACAGCCATCCCGCCGCTGGCATACCTGATTATCTTCGTGGGCATTTGGGGCAACAGCATCCCCACCATGCTGGTGGCGTTGACCGTTTCCCTCATTTTACGAATGATTAAGCTGGTCAAGACGCAGACGGAGCTGGAACTGGATAAAGCCTATGTGCTGTGCGCCGTCTCCTCCGGGGCTTCCCGGAGCCGGGTGCTGTTTGTCCATATCCTGCCGAACATCATCCGGCCGCTGGTGCATTTTCTGTGCCTGTCCTGTGCGGAGATGGTTATGAATATCTCGGCGTTCTCCTTTATTGGCCTGACGCTGGGCGATGATGTGATTGATTGGGGCTCCATGCTCTCCGAGGGGCGCAGTATGCTGATGACACATCCCTCTCTGCTGTTTCTGCCGATCCTGTTCATCTTTCTCTGTACGCTGGCCTTTAACCTGCTGGCAAAGCAGTTGGAAGGAGGTGAGCAGGCATGATGGAAGTCAAGGATTTGACCGCCCGGACACGCAAGGGAAAGCTCCTTTTGGATCATGTGAGTTTTGCCCTGGAGCCGGGGGGCTGTACGGGCCTGACCGGAGCCAGCGGCAGCGGAAAAACAACCCTTCTGAAAGCCTTGTTGGGGGTTTCGGACCCAGATGTTGCGATCTGCGGAGGGCAGCTTCTTCTGGACGGGAAGGACCTTCTTCAACAGGCGGAGAAAGTGAGGCGGGAACTCTGCGGTACAACATTAGGGTTTATCCCGCAAAATCCCATGACCGCATTAAATCTCCATGTGTCGGTTGGCGCACAGATGACTGAGACCTTCCACAAGCGGCTGCATATCGAAAAAAGGGACGCACAGAAATTGAGCATGGAGGCGCTGAAAAAGGTTCATCTCACTGACAGCGAGCGTGTTTACCATGCTTATCCGGGGCAGCTCTCCGGCGGGATGCTCCAGCGCGTGACAATGGCAATTTTACTCGGCTTGTCTCCGCGGTACATATTCGCGGATGAGCCTACCTCTGCACTGGATGAAGAGAATAAATCGTATCTCATTCAGGAACTGGCGCGGATGAAACAGCAGTCGGCAATTCTGTTTGTCTCCCACGATGATGCGGCGATCCGAACACTCTGCGACGAACTGCTTGTCATGCAGAACGGGACGATTGCGGAGCGGGGTACGACCGGCAGCCTGTTTGCTTCACCACGGGAGGAATGGACCAAAGAATTTGTGCGGCTCGCCAGTACAGAGGAAGGAGGTGGCTGGACATGGAGCAAATCGCCGTTACCCATGTGAGCAAGGATTTCCCGGATGCGTCCGGCAAGCCGTTTTCTGCCCTGCGTGACATTTCCTTTGTCTGGACCAAGGGCGAAAATATCAGCCTGATGGGGGAAAGCGGTAGCGGGAAAAGCACGATGGCCCGCCTTCTGATTGGGTTGGATTGCCCGACCCAAGGCAAAATCTTGATGGATGGCGAGGACACCGGCAAATGGAGCTACAACCAGTGGCGTAGACACAGGACCAAGATACAGGCTGTTTTTCAGGATGCAACCGGCAGCCTGAACAGGCAGTTCTCTGTGGCCCGAAATCTGGAGGAGCCTCTGCGTAATCTGACCAAGCTCACCTCCCAAGAGAGGAAAGCGCGAATTTTGGAACTGATGGACCTGACGGCCACCAGCCGCAAGCTGCTGGACACTCCGGCAAGAAACCTGTCCGGGGGTGAACAGCGCCGGGTGGCTCTGTTACGGGCTTTAGCTGTCCGGCCGGAATATCTCATTTTGGACGAACTGACCAGCGGCTTGGATCTGATTTCTCAAAAGGCGATCCGGGAGGTGCTGGAGGCATACCATCGGGAGTACCGATGTAGCTATCTGCTGATTACCCATGATATGAAGTTTGCATACAGCCTGTCCCAGCGAATTTATGAGCTGGAGCGCGGGCAAATCATCCGTATCGGTCAATCTAATATTGACATAAATTCAAAAAATCCAAAAGAAAGGACATGACCCATGAAAAAATCGAAACTTGCTCGTCTCCTTGCCACGGTTTGCTGCTTCGCCATGCTCTTAACGGCTTGCAGCAGTCCAACCCCTTCGGAATCCGAAAGCACCCCGCCCTCCAGTACGGGGGCGGACACAGAGGAAAAAGTTCTGACCTTTGCCATTGGAGCGGAAACCACAAATCTTTCTACCCTTTACATGAACAACTCCCTGTGCTGCACATCCAAGTTGGTGTATGAGAATCTGGTGGACTTTGACAACGGAGAAATTGTCCCCGGCTTGGCCGAAAGCTGGGAATACAATGATGACCAGACAGAGCTCACCTTCCATCTGCGGCAGGGAGTTACCTTCCACAATGGAGAGCCGTTTAACGCCGAGGCGGTCAAGACTAACTTGGAATATAAGCAGTCCAATCCGTCTTTCTACACGCTGAAGGGCATCACCGATATTACGGAAATGGAGATTGTCGATGACTACACCATCACACTCCACTATGACCACCCCTTCTATGCCTATCTGCAAGACTTCTGCTGGTCGGATGTGTGCCCCATGAGCGCGCCGGAGTTCATTATTCCAGATGATTTCCAGACCATTTCCGGTGTGTCTGGTACTGGTCCCTACATCTATGACGAGTATGTGGCTGGCGAGTACACCCGCTTTGTCCGCAACGAGGACTACTGGGGTGAAAAGCCCTATTGGGACGAGATCATCGTCAAGTACATTCCGGACTCCACCTCCCGCCTGCAGGCGCTCCAGACCGGCGAGATTGACATGATCTACGGTGCCAGTCTGCTGAGTTATGAGGAATACGACCAGGCCCTTGCCATGGACGGTATTGCTGGCCAGATGGCGGATAAGGACACCCGTGTGCAGATTATCACTACCAATGCCACCCGTCCCTATATGTCTGATCTCCGAGTACGGCAGGCTGTGGCTTACGCCATCGATAAAGAAGAATTGTCCCAGGCTACTTCTAATGGTTATGAGCCTGCGGCAGATATGATTGTTACTCGTGATACGCCCTATGCTGATGTAGAATTGGAAACCACCTACGACTATAACCCCGATAAGGCGAATCAGCTTCTGGATGAGGCCGGTTGGGTCATGAATGAGAGCACCGGAATCCGTGAGAAGGATGGCGAGCCGCTGAATCTGCTGCTGACTTTGGAATCTGATTATAGTGCAACCAGTATGCCTACCGCCGAGGTCATCAAGAGCCAGCTCGCGGAGGTGGGGATTGATGTGACCATCTACGGCACCGAGCAGATGCAGTGGTACGCTGATTATCTGGAAGGTAAGTTCGATCTGACCCTGTGGCACAGTCAGTTTGCTTTTGCTTCCCCCCACTGCTGGTTTACCCCCATGGACAGCATGGTGCCTCAGACGCCCTCCCTGCCCGGCATTGAGGGCTCAGACGAATTCCTCGCCACCATCAAGGACTTGACAAACATGGTGGATGAGCAGGAGGTCCGGGATACTTATACTTATCTGTTCAACTTCGATATTGGGACGGTGCTGGACATTCCTCTGACCTATCAGAAGGATATGATCGTCTATAACACGGACAAGATCTCCGGCTATACCTTTACCGGAACCCCCTACTTCTTCGACATTCTTTCTCTGGAACCTGCTGAATAAGGAGGGTGTAAAATGAAGCTCCATGCGTCAGGCGAAGATTATCTGGAGGCCATATTGGTACTCCAAAAGGAAAAAGGCATGGTGCGCTCCGTGGATGTCGCCCGGCACCTGGAGGTCACAAAGCCCAGCGTGTGCCATGCGGTGGCGACCCTGCGGGACGGGGGCTTCCTGACAATGGACAGCGACTATTTCCTTCATCTGACCGATGTGGGCCGGGAAGTGGCGGAGCATATCTACGAAAAGCACCGCTTCTTTACCGACCGGCTGATCGAGGCTGGAGTAGACCCTGTAGCGGCGGAAAAGGACGCCTGCCGGATGGAGCATGTTATCAGCCAGGAGTCCTTCGAGCATCTGAAAAATGCTTACAAAACAAAAGAAGAATAAACTGCCCGCATAGCAAACGGGTGAAACAGTAACGCGGCCGGGCACATCGAACCCGACCGCGTTACTCGTCTTTCTGGAAGGCTTCCGCCTGTTTGCAGAGCGCGATAAATTTTTCGATCTCTGCTTCGCTTTTCCCGGCAAAGAAGTCCACGACTGTTTTCGAGACTGTCTGATTTACCATTTCCGGGAAGATGGCGGCGTCCACGCTGATATTCAGTTCTTTGGCGACAAGGACCACCGTTTCAAATTTCGGATTACTCTGGCAGGTCTCCAAATCTATGATCGTGCGGGGGTTCATACCGAGGCGTTCAGCTAACTGCTTCTGCGTCATATGCTGGCGCTTCCGTTCTGACCGCACCTTCCATGCAAATAGATCCAGCGGATTGTTCACTACACATCACCTCTGCATCATTGTAGGGTGTGCTTCCGCTCATATAAATAACCATACAACTCATGCAAAGTGAGTTATAACTCATATTTCGGAGTAAAGGGGGATATGGATGAGAGCGCCAACACAAAGGAGGTCAAAATAAGGCGGGGTTTACCGTTTGTACGGCGGACGCCCATGCCACTACGAAAAATATTCCAATAACGCAGCAGCGAGCCATGCTCATGAAAGTGAGTTATGGCTCGCTTTTTATATACTGTGGCTCATATCTCACAAAACCCGTTTCTTTGAGCGCCTAGGCGTGGGCTGCCGCTCCCCGCCCCGTTTCGTTCCGGCCTGTCAACCCGAACGAAACGAAAGGAGCCAAGTATGAGCGGCAAAAAATTTTTTCAGATAGATCCAGAAAACCGGCCAAACCGGACCGTTAGTGAACGAGTAGTGAGCGAAAGGGGAAGAAAAGAACTGCCTCCCGGCACGAAGGGAGGTGAGAACTTGAAACCTGACCGCCACTACGAGCACAAGCAGTACGCCTTTGACAGCTACTGCAAGAAGGTGCTGAAATGCGAGGCGTGCAACGGCTATCGCCAGATCAGCCGGCACCAGAAGCGTTTCACATCTTTGGAAGAACTGTCCGAGGCAGACGTGGCCCAGCTTGCAGTTTACGATCGCTACTCATGGGAGTATACGGCTTTTCCCGTGGGAAATGCTGTTGTGCTAATCGAGAACGATCGATTGGCCACAGCACTTCTACGGCTGTCACCAAAAGATCGGGAAATTTTTATGATGCACTGGTTTCTATGGATGACAGACGAACAGATAGCAAAGTGCATGGGCATGGCCAGAAGAACAGTCAATACTCGCAGGTATAAAGCCTATCGGCTGCTGAAAAAGCTGATGGGAGGTGAAGCGGATGACTAAATCTGCGCACACACGGGCATCGCTGCTTCCTTACCCGATAATCGCTGCCGCTGTTGCAGGAGACGCCGAAGCAGTGAGCCGGGTAGTCCAGCATTATTCCAGCTACATTGCTGCACTGTCAACTCGGACGAGCTATGGCTCTGACGGCTATCCTCGTCTGCAAGTTGATGAAGAACTGCGCAATCGTCTGGAAGCAAAACTGATAATTGCTATCCTTGATTTTGACTTGACCTGATTCAACGTAGGCATCGTGTGCTGTTCCCCTTTCCATACGATGCCTTTTCTAGTTCTTTGACAAAGAAAGCCCGCAGGACAATGGCGGTGCATCATAGGGCAAACGGATACGTTGCTGTCTGTATCGAGCCGGACGGCGGGTGCGCCACGATGTTTTTCTTTGAAAAGCGGAGCGATCACTACCCCGCCGCAATGCAAGCGCGGCTGCTTGCGGGCCATGACATACCGACAGGCTGATACTCCCTTACCGTCAAAGTCCGAGCGTTCAGAGCGTCGCAGGCAATGAGTAGGGCTGCATGAGGAATGCAGGGGTGAGATTCCCGTGGGCTGCTGCCAGCAGCCGTCCGTTGGCTCATTTTATGATTTTTAAGAAAGGGGATTTTTACGATGCAAGCGAAAAAGACAAACCCTGAAAAAACAAAAAATCCAGAGATGCTTACTCTGGACTCGACTTATCGTATTGGCAATCGCTCCTTTATCGTTGAGCCGGTGTTCAAAGAAGAAAGCTCCCAGACCTTAGGAGAAGTTCTTCTCCGGCTGATGAAATCCGAAAGTGAAAAATTATAATGACCTTTCGGGAGGCAGCGGACAGAGAAAGCGGATTGTGTTATAATATAGGTGTACAAGTGAATTTGCTATTCGACTGTCCCAAGAAAGGAGCGAGTATGAAACAGTCGAGTAACAAGAAATCCCGTGAAGCAACCGCTTTTCTCTATGAGCGTCTTTCCCGTGATGATAATTTGGAGGGCGAGAGTTACAGCATCGGCAACCAAAAGAAACTGCTCACCAAAGTTGCAAAGGAAAAAGGCTATACAAATCTGGTTCACTTTCTGGATGATGGCATTTCCGGCGTGACCATGAACCGTCCCGGTTTCGTTGAAATGATGCAGCAGCTCGAACAAGGGAAAGCCTCCGCTGTGTTCGTCAAAGACCTTTCCCGTTTGGGCCGAAACTATATTGAGGTCGGACGGCTGACAGAAGAATTTTTCCCAGACCATGACATCCGACTTGTTGCCGTTTCGGACAACATCGACACGGCCGAGGGAGAAAACGAACTGGCACCCATCCGAAACCTGTTCAATGAGTGGTATGCCCGTGACATCAGCAAGAAACGCCGTATCAGTAATAAAATCAAAGGCAACTCCGGCGAACCGATGGGACTTCCTCCCTATGGATATATCAAGGACCCGAACAATCCCAAGTATTGGGTCATTGATGAAGAAGCTGCACAAGTTGTCCGGCGCATTTTTGATATGACGTTGGAGGGCTTCGGCACAGAACAGATTGCCACCCAGTTTGAAAAGGAAGGCATCCTGACGCCGCAGGCCTACTGGATTCAGAAAGGCATCGGCCGTCCCGGAAAGACCAAGACGCGCCCCGCCACCAAGTGGAATGGCTCCACGATTACCCATCTTCTGTACCAGCAGGAGTATTGTGGGGATATTCTGAACTTCAAAACCTACTCCAAATCCTACAAGAATAAGAAGCGGATTCATAACGCCCCGGAGAATTGGGTTGTGTTCCAAAATATTCACGAGCCAATTATTGAACGTGCCGTGTTTGAGCAGGTACAGCAGAAGCGCGGAAAAATGCGCAAACGCCGTACCAACAACGGAGAACACAATATGTTCTCTGGCTTGCTTGTCTGCGCAGACTGCGGCTGCAATCTGCATTTCCACTTCAATCAGGGCAACCCGGAAATCAAGTATTTCAACTGCTCCAACTACAAGGGCAACCGTGGCACCTGCCAATCCACCCACTACATCAGGGTAGACTTTCTGGAAGAAGTGGTGCTGGGCGAGATTCGGCGGCTCACCAAGTTTGCCAGCCTCTATGAGGACGACTTTTTGAAGGCTGTTATCGGGCACTCCCAGCAGGCAGACGAAGTCGACCGCAAGCTGAAAGAGAAAGAGTTGAAAGCACTCCTTGCCCGTGATGAAGAACTGGACGACCTCTTTGAGCGCATCTATGAGGACAATGTTTCCGGCAAGATCTCTGATGAACGCTTTTCCAGAATGTCCCGGAGATATGAGGACGAGCAAAAGGAGCTGACCGAGAAAATCAAACAGCTCCGCTCAGAAATCGAAAAGCAGAGCAGCCGCACCATGACAACGGATATGTTCATCAGTCTGGTTCGCAATTACACCAGAGCAAAAAAGCTGACACCCCGGATGCTGAATGAACTGGTGGAAAAAATCGAAGTGTTCAATGCAGAAAATGTCAACGGTGTATGGGAGCAGCGGCTCCGCATTCACTATAACTGCGTGGGCACCATTGAGATTCCAAGCGCACTTCCTTTGCCGACACCCGATGTGTCGGTGAATACAAGAAAAGGCGTAGTTGTGAACTACGCCCCTTGTGATGTCGCTATTTAGCAAATAAAAAATGACGAATGCTCTTTAACAGCTAAATGCTGTAAAAACATTCGTCATGGTGCAGGAATGCAATCCAAATCCGAACCATTTCCCTCGGATGCAACTTCTGTCGCTTCTCCAAAGGTGACGGTCTGTGTTCCTTCTTTATAGTTGAAGGTTATCAAAACCTTATCATCATACAGGTAAATCGCATTGATAAACGTATCCACCAGCGCCTGCCGCTGGTCTTTCAGGCTCATGTCCAGCTTGCGGAACCGGAGCAGCCAGAACCGGATGAACTCCTCCGTGACCTTGGGCTTTGCCAGCTTCTCTTCCGCAATGCGGGCTTCAAGCTCACGCTTGGTTTCTTCCAGCTGCTCCAGCCGCTCCTTGGTGGAACTGGTCAGGATACCGGCCTGAATCGCATTGAGCATATTCTGGATACCGGATTCTGCATCCCGGAGCTGCTTTTCATAAAGGGGGATGTTGGTATTCTCCTTGTTTTGCAGCTCCATGACCTTGGCGATGATGGATTCCATGGCGGCATCGTCTTTCACAAGCTGCATGGTCTGGTTGACCACAAGATCTTCCAGCCACTGTTTGCGGACAGTCTTTTTCTTGCAGCCCTTGTGCTTTTTGGCAGTAGCACATTTATAATAGCGGTGAACTTCTCCCGTCCGGCTCGTGCCGCTTTCACCAAACATCAACGCCCCACAGTAGCCGCAGAACAGCTTGGTGGTGAGCAGATAGTCATCCTCTGCCTTTCTACGGGCAGGGGCTTTCTTGTTTTTGGCGATTTTTTCCTGAACATCATCGAACAGTTCCAGCGGCACGATGGGCGGAATGGCATCCGGCACGACCACGTCCCGGAATTTCAATTCTCCGATGTACCGCCGATTCTTGAGCATGTGTTCGACACTGTTATAAGTAAACGCACCGCCCACCGGGTTCTTGATGCCGTTTTCGTTCAGCCAGTCCCGAATCTCCTTCATAGTGGAGCCTTCATTGTACTTCTTGAACGATTCAAGCACAAAAGGCGAGGTGAGAGGGTCGATGTGGAACTTCCGCTCGGAATCCAGCGTGTACCCAAAGGTTCCACGGCCACCGTTGCAGCGGCCTTTCAGGATGTTCTCGGTCTGTCCACGCACGACCTTCTCGGCAAGGTCAGCGGAATAATACTCGGCATAACCTTCCAGCACAGATTCCAGAATAATGCCCTCCGGCCCCTCGGAGATGATCTCGGTGGCAGACATGAGCTTGACGCCGTTCTTCTTCAGCTGAGTCTTATACCGGGCACTGTCGTAGCGGTTCCTGGCAAAACGGTCGAGCTTCCAGACCAGCACGATGTCGAACAGCTTTTTGTCGCTGTCTTTTATCATCTGCTGGAACTCGGGTCGATTGTCCGTCTTGGCAGAGACAGCACGGTCAATGTAGTGCTTGACGATAGTGATGCCGTTCTTTTCGGCATAGGCGGTGCATTCCCGAATCTGACCTTCGATGGATTCTTCACGCTGGTTGTCCGAGGAATAGCGGGCATAGATCACGGCGGTCATGGCAGGCACCTCACTCTAACATCATTGAACGGTAATTCGTTCTTTCAAAATCATGTTTCGTATAATGTATATACCATAGTTTGGGTCAGATTGCAAGAGCTTTATAACTTTATATAGATGAAAATAGTCACGGTAATCTGTTTTTCAGAAAGTAGTCTTGAGAAGTTATGTATAATGTGAATATGCGGATTGGTATAGTGGCTGCACCAACCCGGAAAACAGAACCCGGTAGGTATGCTCGCAAGAGGCTGAAGATTATGATTGCTGTACCTTTTGTACGTCTTTCATCTTAAGCGAAGCATCATATGCTAACTTGTCATCTCATGTAATTTTTTATTACACCAGACGATATGGTCAATCAAAGCCTCTTGTGATAAGATACAGACACAGCAAGTGAAATGCATTCTAACGAATACATATACGTACTGCTGAATATATCACAAGGAGGTATTTATCATGCAGGTCAAGCAGGTTGTTTCCAAGGGCGATATTACTTGCGGCATTTTCTTCTGATTTTTCAACTCAGATCAAAATGAATCTCAAAAAGGCAGAACGGCTTTTGTTGTTCTGCTTTTTTGTAATATAGAATATTCAAAAGGAGTGGAGGTATATGCAACTTAAAAATCACCTGAATTTTCTTGGTGACAGAAACAAACAGGAAATCACATTTCATCTCTCCGGTGCATTTAACAAGAACGTTGTCGTTGGAGTCGATGATTTTGACAAAGTCTGGAGTTATCTAGTTTTGTTGAGCAAACAGCATACAGAGGCGGACATTCTCCAGTGGAAGGAAAACTACCACGTTACCGACGCTGAACTATGCGGCATTCATTCATTTCTGGTTACACAAGGGATGGTTTACCTTTCAGACAGTTCTGTAAAAAATATTCGTCTGGCCAACTTTATGGGCAATTGGGTTTCTTCTACAACTTACGGAGATTTGAACTCAATCATGAGTTCAAAGCATGTTGTGATCCTTGGTGCCGGGACGGTTGGCAGTTCCCTGATTGATTATCTCCTGCAATTTGATGTTCAAAATTTTACCATCATTGACGGCGATACAGTTATGGCCAAAAACATCCCTCATCAGCGAAATTATGTTCCCACTGAAATCGGCATGTACAAATGCGATATTGCAAAAGAACACATTTTACAAGTCAATCCCAATTGTCATGTTGATATTTATAAACAGTTTTTGAACACAACCGATGAGTTTTTAAGCTGCATTTGCAACAGCAGTGTCGATGCCATATTTTGGGCAATTGACCAATATGATTCCAACCTCCTTGGCGGAATCTACGACTGGTCTACCGCTTCAAATGTTCCAATTTATCTGTCTGGTTACTCCCTCGGAGGATATGTTTGTGGCCAGCGATTGTCTCCTGCGTTTGTGGAAAATCTCAAGAATTTTCAGAAGCACTCCCAATATATTATCTGCGAAAACTCCGGCATCGGCATTTTGGGCGACCTATCTGCCATGTTTATGATTCGTTTGTGGTTGCAGGATCTTGATCCGCGATTTGACGATGGCATTGATCGTCTCGATTATAATTTCTGCCATCCTACACTTTTAAAACAATCAAATTTCACATTGGATATTTCTGCTTATTTTAGTCAGCGTCCACAGGAGTTCCCGAACAACTGGATCAAGGAAAATATTATTTTCCCATATTATTTGATGGCCTATACAGAGCAGCAAATAAATGGCAAAGTCAACACCAACCTCTCCGATGTTGCCAAGCGTTTTAATATTGAGCCGGACGACCAACCCACACAGCTTGAAAATCGCTACCATTCCATTCTTATTCAGAAAAATCTGACAAAGGAAGGAAATTCCTCCCTGTCGCTTTTGGAAGCATCTCAAAAAATAATGGCAACCTCCCATCCTTCAGCAGAAGATTTTTCCTCCTATAACGCTCTTGTGTCGGTAGTTGGTGCTGTTGCTCTTGATTGTCTTTCCATTAAAAAAGCACACTTCCTGAGCGAGTATAACTTACAGTGGAACACTGGCAAAGATGCCAAGGCAATGTTACTTCAGATCTCAAACCATTTTTACAACAAGCTTTCTGCCGATCAGGAAATTTTGGCTTGCTGCGCTTCAGCACAGTTTGATTTCGAATTAACGGACTATGACAAGCTCGCTCTTGTAAAAGAAATCGATCAGCAGCAGGCTTACCTTGACTTTCATGGTTTTATTGACTATTTGGAATTGCATCAACTACTTCACTTTTCCAAATCAATTTCCAATGGTCTTTGCGTTCTGAATCCTCGGTATGGTACGTCTGATGTTATTGTTCAAAAGGGATTGCCTGCCTCTGGTGTGTTTCTGCTTGCACACGAAATCGGTCACGCCTATTACAATTCCTATCTTCCCAGAAACGCTGAAATGGGCAATTCGCTTTTTTCAGAAATCTGTGCCCTGTTGACCGAATTTCAAATGATGCGTCATTTAGAATTCTCCAATCAAGCATCGACTTGGCGAAAAATTCTTCTAACTCGTTTGTCCACGATTTTTCTTGGGATGTTCTTCCTAGACATTTTTGAAGAAAGTATTTTATCCGCTACGGAACCAGATCTTAATCGCATTCTCGAACTCAAAGTCGCCGCGAAAGAAACGGTATCCGGTCAATCCAATCCCTTGTCCAGTATAAATAGTCTCCCCTATGATTTTCTTCTCGATACCGAATTGTTTGCATCGAAGCGCAACGTTTATCAGTATCCTGAAGCCGCTGCCTTTGCGATTGACTTGGGTTTCCGCATGGAAAGTGACCCAGAGTTGCAGAAAGAATTTTGCGACTACATTTCTTCGGTCTCGACCAATCACAGTCTGAGTATTTTTGAATTTTATAGACACATTGGCGTTGAAATCTCATCAACATTTTACACCGATGTCGCCAATTCTGTCAATCGGTGGCTAAGCTCTTTAACGTACGCATGGAGGGAACAATGATACGCTATCTAAAAAAACAGTGGAGGCTCAGCACCCTCACCTGCTTGTTTGCCATCATCGCCTATGGTGCGCAGGCTCTGATCCAGCTTGCTTTGATGAAGGTTTTTGACGCCGTAGTATTGCTAGATTTGAGGGGTTCTATCCTTTGGACAGCAGTCGATCTGGCCTGCTGGGGGTTCTATCTTCTTTTTACAGCCTTACAAGAACATTGTCAGGCCAAAACAATTCGCGCTTTGAACAATACGGTGCGAGATGAGCTGTATCACTCCTTCCTGCGCAAAAACCATATCGACTTTCATCAGTCCGACACAGGCGAATATCTCGCTTGGTTGACCAATGATGTAAAGCAATTAGAACAGTTTGCGTGGATTCCATTCTTTGGCTGTGTAGGAAAAATCGCACAGATCGTGTTCAGCGTTTTGGGACTTGCCTTTCTGCATTGGTCGCTGGTTGTTTTTTCCGTGATCACAGCAGTTGTCCTTTGGCTCTCCCCGAAACTATTCCAGAAGAAGCTGGAGCTACTTGGGCAAAACTGCGGTGTGCAGCAGACAGCCGCCATCAACCGTCTGAAGGATCTTCTGACAGGTTTTGACGTACTCCAGTTTTTTGGCAAAGGAGATCTCTTTCTCCAGCAGGGAAACAGAATTAGCGATGACATCGAAAAGCCCAGTTGTCAGTTGAGCTATGGCAAATCCCGTATGGAGGCGGCGATTGGCTTTATTAATGTTGCACTTCAGCTCGGCTCGCTTGTGCTGATAGCTGCACTGACCAGTATGGGACTTGTCACCACAGGCACACTTGCAGGTGGCGTCAATCTGATTGGAGGCGTGGCAAATGGCTTTAACAGTTTGGCCGGTTTGCGTCTCTCCCTCTCGGCCAGCAAGCCATACTTTTGCAAGCTGCCAGTGGTCGATACTGATTCCAAATCAGAAGAGGTCGTCCCTATGACACCGCTGAATGACTCTATCACGATAGACGGACTTTCCTTCTGCTACGACGAGAAAAAGCCTATCCTGAAAGATGCTTCTTTCCGCTTTGAAAAGGGCAAAAAATATGCGCTCATTGGACCTTCTGGTTGTGGGAAAAGCACCCTGCTAAAAATTCTTCTGGGGTGGTTGCCAGAGTATCAGGGAACCATTCGATTTGACGGGCGAGACATACGAGAGTACACTCCGGAACAACTGCAACAGCAGATGAGCTACATTGAGCAAAATGTATTCTTGTTCAATGCATCCATCCGCGAAAACATTACGTTGGACGAAGATTTTACAGAAGAACAGTTAAGGAAAGCCATCCATGACAGTGCGCTTGAGAATGATTTGCTGTCTATGCCAAATGGGTTGGATACTCTTGTAGGTGAGGGTGGCTGCAATATTTCGGGCGGTCAAAAACAGCGGGTTGCGATTGCTCGTGCTTTAATTCATGAGCGGTCTATCTTGTTGGTGGATGAAGGCACAAGTGCACTGGATGCGCAAAATGCTGACCTTGTGGAAAAGAGTCTGCTAGCTAATCCAAACTTAACTCTGATCCTCATCAGCCATCACCTAAGTGACAAACGCAAAGCTCAGTTCGACTGTGTGTACGAACTGATGCCCACATCTTCTCGTGCATGAGGTTTGGAAATAAACCGATAGTGTTAGATGGGATAAAAGATAGCCACGCAGATTCATGTGTGTTTGGTTGCAGATGACGCAATAGAGAGTGCTTACTGTTGACAGATAAGTCCTACTATCACCGCTTTACCGCAATAAATTTTTCAAAAACCTATTGACGCATCCTGCAAACCATGATACTCTCTGTCACAAATCACATTGAAAAGTGGTGGTGCTCACCGTGATAACCACCACTTTTCGGTGAGCGATTGCCCGGAAAGAACGTACCGCCCTGCAACACACCCGATCATTTTGCCGCCGTTTCACCCCGACAAAATTCTTCGCCTGCTGCGGAGCGGCATTTTTCTTTTTCGGGGGCAGTACCTTGAAAATTTCATAAGCCGACCGAACGTGATACCGGCTTTCCAGCCAACGCCGCTGCATAAACAGGGGTAGGAACTTCGTTCGGAGCAAACGGCGATCAACATACATGAGCAGCGGAACTCTCTACTTATTTTTTGCGTCTTAACAATTCGGAAACATTTGTTGAAAATGCGTTTTGAGCGCAGCGGTAGAGGGCAAGAACCGTCCCGTGGCCACAAATTTTCAATTCTTGAAAATTTCCTGTCCATCCGGGACTTCACTTCTCAAACTCTTGCGAGTTTTCCAAGTGATCTTGTTGGGGCGTGCCTGCCCCAAACCCTGCTCATGGTTCGCACCTGACGGTGCGAACAGCAACGGCGTGTCGTGCTTACATAACTTCACCGAGGAGTTATCGAACAGACAGGAGGTACAATGACCAAAACGAATGTTCAATCGACCCCTAGCAATTCCCAGCGCCACGACACGCCGAACAACAAAACGCACGTCATCAAGTTCCGTGTGACAGCGGAGGAAAAAGCGTCACTGGAACTCACTTGCAAACTCCTGAATCTCTCCCTCTCCACTTTTATCCGCCGTTCCATCCACAACGTTAAGATCGAGAAAACGGTCATTGTTGCCGGCGGCGAAGAAACCCTGACCGCTGTTTCTACTTTGCTTGCCCAGTGCAGCAAGGTGGGCGGAAACCTCAACCAGCTTGCAAGGCACTTCAATTCCGGCGGTGCAGATACCGCGCAGATCCGGGCGAAACTCCTTGACGAACTTGCAGACCTGACTGCATTCCGGCTCAGCGCCGAGAAAGTTCTGGGTGAACTGTATGGCAACGCTCAAGCATATCGCCTCTAAGAATTCGGACTACACTGCCATAGAAGCGTACCTCGTTTACCAGCACGACGCGTTCACCGGAAAGCAACTTCTGGACGAACAGGGCAGACCCATGCTGCGGGAATCGTACATTCTGGACACCCTTGAGTGTGGCGATTTTTCGTTTGCAACTGCCTGTCTGCTGGCAAACCGAAAGTACAACAAGAACAACCACCCGGATGATATCAAAAGTCACCAGTATATCATCAGCTTTGACCCACGCGATGCAGCCGACAACGGCTTGACCATGGAAAAAGCACAGGCTCTTGGCCTGAAATTCTGCAAAGAAAACTTTCCCGGTCATCCTGCCATCGTCTGTACCCACCCGGATGGGCATAACCATTCGGGAAACATCCACGTCCACATCGTGATCGGCAGCATCCGAATGCGCGAGGTGGAACGCAAGCCCTATATGCAGAAGCCCCGTGACTGGCTAGAGGGCATGAAGCACTCCAGCACTGCCCAGACCATGCGGCACTTGCGTGTCGAGGTCATGGAGTTGTGCGAAGGTGCCGGACTATACCAGATCGACCTGCTCAACGGCTCGAAAGAGCGTGTCAGCGAAGCTGAGTATTGGGCGCGTAGGCGTGGCCAGTTGAAACTTGACCGTGAAAACGCAGCCCTGCTCGCAGCCGGACAGCATCCCCGGCAGAAGAAGTTTGAAACCGTAAAGGACATCTTGCGGAAACAGATTTCTTCGGTGTTGTACCGCACAACGAGTTTTGAAGAATTTTCCGATAGGCTCATGCAGCAGTATGGTATTGCTGTCAAGGAAAGCCGTGGGTGTCTGAGCTATCTGCCCGCTGGCAGAACGAAGTTTATCCGAGCGAAACATCTCGGTGACAAGTTCGATAAGGCAGCAGTGCTTTCCACGTTGCAGGCAAACACCGAACGCAAACCCAAGGCGCAGTTTAAGCCTGACCGCATCGGGAAACTGGTGGATATTCAGGCGAAGCTGAAACAGGACAAGGGCATCGGCTATAAGCGTTGGCTCACGAAACACAATCTCAAAGTTATGGCACAGACCGTGAATCTTCTGCAGGAAAAGAACTTGACCGACGAGGACGCCTTGAACCAGCGCATCGCTGAACTGGAAACCAAGTATCACGACTCACTGGCCGTGGTGAAAGACCTCGAAGGTCGCATGAAGGCCAACAAAGAGCTGCGCTATCAGGTCGCAGCCTACGCCAGCACCAAGAGCGTCGCACAGCAGTTAAAGACCGCCAAGCGACCCGCAGCCTTTGAGGAGCAGCACCGTGCAGAGCTAACAGCATACCGGGTGGCAGCAGCCTATTTCAAGGCAAACGACATCACCAAGCTGCCCAGCCCGAAAAAACTGGAAGCCGAGTATGCGCAGCTGTCATCCGAAAAGGCAAAGTTCTACGAGCAGTACAAGGAAGCCAAAGAAGAACTTCTCAAACTGAAAACCGCAAAGCAGAATATTGCGTCCTATTTCCGGGAGGAAGAACCGACGCAGCAGGAGAGATAAAGGAGTGTGCGTATGATCAATCTGAAAATTGACCCGGAGTTCCAGTCTCAGATTCCCCCTCTGACCGATGATGAATTTAAGCAGCTTGAAGAAAATATCCTCAAGGAAGGCAAGCTGCTCTCTCCTTTGATCGTTTGGAACAACACCCTTGTTGACGGTCACAATCGTTATGAAATCGTTCAGGAGCATCCCGAAATCTCTTTCTCTACCATGCCGCTCCCGTTTGAAAGCAGAGAAGAAGTCCTCGCATGGATCTGCAAGAATCAGTTAGGGCGGCGTAATCTGACCCCGGAGCAGAAGAAGTTCCTCATTGGAAAGCAGTACAGTGTGGAGCATCGAAAGCCCGGTGGAAACGGCAACAATCAGCACACGGCTGCTGCCAAGAAAACTGCCCCGGAGGAATTGTGTCAATTTGACACAATTCCTCCCACCTCTGCGGAAGCGAGCATCCGCAAGCAGATTGCAGAGCGGAACAACGTCAGTGAATCTTACGTTGTCCGGTCTGAGAAGTTCATGCGGGGCGTAGAGATCATGGAACAGATGATGCCCGGTATGCAGGAGAAGATCCTGTCCGGGCAGTTCAAAGTCCGTGATGCCGATATGCACCGTCTTGCTAGGGCAGATTTTCCGAACCGCAAGCAGATCGTGCACGAAATTCTGCACCCGGAGGACCGCCCTGCTCCGCAGAAACGAATCTACGAAATCAACTATTCTGCACTGGAAGCTGCCGTCCGGCGAATCCAGCAGGATGTTGATTTCCTGATGAAGTATCTCCCCAAGGTGCCTGATGATGCCTATGTGAAAGTGGAGACCACGAAGATTCTCAAACAGCATAAGGCATATATGGCACAGTTTGAAGAACTGCTGAACGATGAAAAAAATCGCATAACGACAGGCACTTGTAAGCCATCAACGAGCCACCAGCCGCAAGAGCAGGGCAGAAAGCATCCGCGCCCTTGCGCCTGATAAAAAATGGAACTTTGATTTTCTTGCCCGGCTTTGCCACGGTGGGACGATCAAAGGAGCGTGCGTTTGAACAAAAAGAAAAAGTCCACAAACACTTCCCCTTATCCCGATGAAGCCATCGAACGTCTGGCACGGGCATTCTATCCGGCGATCCTTGCCTGCTGGAACAGCGAGGAAGGTCAAAGGGAATTTGCCGCATGGCAGGCAGAACAGGCTCATCTCTCCGGCAAAGAAAAACAGAGCGTTTCCGACTGCTGGGTATCCGTAAAACAGTTTTCGAAAAATGACACGGCAACTGCCTGTCAGGATTGGTTACGGAGTACCCGGCTAGGCCGAGGAAGCATCAAGTCCCATGTCCGCACCGTTAAGGTGTTGGGTATGGGGCTTTTTGCATTTCAGGAACGTATACACCTCTGGAAAGGTGTAACACACTAGACTTTGTACCAAAGTCGTGTGCCAAGGGTGCTGCGCCCCTTTGGAATCCCTGCTCACATCGCCTGTGGGCGATGTGGATTCGCCGGACAGAAAGCTCTCACAAAGGTGCACCGGGCTGTCTGCGGCGAGGAAAAGGCACTTCTGCGGAAGTGTAATAACCCACTATGACGCTTTCAGCCCTGCGGTCTGCAAAGTGTAGTGGGCTCTCCGAGGGGGAAACGGCTATATAGGGTGCGCTTCGGGCAAATCGCTGCGTACGTGCGTACCAATCTCTCGTACGCACGTACGCAGTAAAACGGCTAAAATCTCCTATATAGGGGTGTTCTTCTGGAAATCAATATGATATACTCAACTTAACCAACCATCAACTAATAGGAGGCGGTAATATTATGGGAAAAACTTTTGTGTGTAGCTTATGCCGTAATGGAATCATTGGCGGTGGTTTGTACATTGATGAACAGAGCATTACATATTCAACTCAAAAGCTCACAGTCAGTCCACTGTATCGCAACCTTGTATTGCCCATGAACGAGATAAGGGAGCTTTCATGGAGTCAGATGGTCGTTCCTGTTGCAGCAATTTCCATGAAAGATGGAGAATGTTATAAATTTATCATATATAACAAATCAGGATTTGAAAAGGCATATAAGCAATATAGCAACCACCAAGAATGAAATCACCTAGCAGGGTTTGGGGCAGGCACGCCCCAACAAGAAGCTGTCCCAAAAGGGCAAGAA
>ERZ791875.653-NODE-653-length-33446-cov-2.831841_pt1 | contig 33446 bp, 17 predicted proteins | sample MGYA00510278_ERZ791875 | MGnify/ENA primary metagenome ERZ791875 (study PRJEB30046, sample SAMN00792078) | human gut metagenome | study: EMG produced TPA metagenomics assembly of the A metagenome-wide association study of gut microbiota in type 2...
ATCGGTTTTAAAGAGATTGAGAAAAGTGCTGGAGGAAACCGGGATATCTCGCGTGTCGTACAATCCTTTCCGGGAGTAGCCTCTACGGCAGCTTTCCGGAACGACCTGATGGTAAGGGGCGGCGGACCGTCGGAAAACCGTTTCTTTCTGGATGGAGTAGAAATCCCCAATATCAATCACTTCTCTACACAGGGGGCATCCGGCGGACCGGTCGGAATTATCAATCCGGACTTCATACGTGAAGTCAATTTCTATTCTGCGGCATTTCCTGCAGCCAGGGGGAATGCGCTCAGTTCCGTGCTCGACTTCAAGCTGCAGGACGGAAACAAAGAAAAATTCTCCCTGCGGGGAGTGGTCGGCGCCTCCGATGTCGGTCTATCGGCAAACGGCCCGATAGGCGACAAGACGACTTACCAGGTTTCCATACGCCGTTCGTACCTGCAATTCTTGTTCGACATGATCGGATTACCCTTTCTTCCGACTTTTACGGATGCCCAGTTCAAAATCAAACATGCTTTTAATAAGAAAAACGAACTGACCTTTATCGGATTAGGAGCCATTGACGACATGAAGCTGAACACCGGGAAGGACGATCTTAGCGAGAAAAACCAATACATACTGGCCTACCTGCCGGTCGTAAAACAAAAGACTTACACATTGGGTGCCGTTTACAAACATTTTTCAGGGCGTAATATACACACCCTGATCGTAAGCCGTAGCCAGATGAACAATAAAAACATCAAATATCAGGATAATGATGAAAGCACACCTGAAAATTTAATGTTGGATTACCGCTCGGATGAAATAGAGAATAAGTTCCGCAGCGAAAATATCTTCCGTTTGCCCTATATCCAGTTGCAAGCAGGAGGAAACATCGATTATTCGGAATATACAAACACAACTTTTCAGAAACTATATACCACCATCCCCCGGGAACTCCATTATCAGACAGACCTGGGCATCTGGAAATGGGGACTGTATGCTACAGCTATATACGAAAGCAATAACGAACGTTTTACGGCATCTTTGGGGGTACGGGCGGATGCCAACGGATATTCTTCGGAAATGAACAACCTGCTGGACCAGCTCTCCCCGCGCCTATCGCTCTCTTACCGCCTGTTCGGAGACATTTATCTGAATGCAAACGCAGGAAGATATTACGAATTGCCCCCTTATACGGTCCTTGGATTCAAAGACAACCAGGGTAATTATGTAAACAAGGATAACCGGTTGAGCTATATCCGGAGCGATCAGGCCGGAATCGGATTGGAATACCGCCCTTCCTCCTATCTGAAATTTACGGCGGAAGGATTCTACAAGAAATATGATCACTACCCGATGTCACTGACCGACAGTATTCCGCTTGCCTCAAAAGGGACCGATTACGGCGTACTGGGAAATGAAGCCGTCAATTCTACTGCAACCGGAAGAGCTTACGGGATGGAACTTATGGGACGCTGGTATAATTATAAGGGATTGACATTCATTGCCTCCTATACTTATGTCCGAAGCGAATTTAAGGACGGACGGGGCAGTGGCCAATACATTCCATCCGCCTGGGACAACCGCCATCTTTTTACTTTCAGCGGGACCTATGCCTTACCCAGGAATTGGGATATAGGAACGAAACTACGGATAGTGGGAGGCGCGCCCTATACACCTTATGATGTCGAGAAGAGCAGTTTTGTCGATGCCTGGGATGCCAGTGGCAACCTTTATTATGACTACAGCCGGTTCAACAGTGAACGCCTGAAACCTTTTACCCAACTGGATATCCGGATAGACAAAACGTTCTATCTGAAAAAGTTTATGATAGGGGCTTATATCGACTTGCAGAACGTGCTAAATTCAAAATACAAAGAACAGGATGTATATATTAAAACTGGCAAAATATTAAATCCGGATGCCCCTCGGGAACAACAACGTTATGAGCTAAAACCGGTTGAACGCCGCACCGGGACGCTCCTGCCCAGTATCGGCCTTATGATAGAACTTTAAAATGTTCTGATTTATGCTTAGTTATATCAAATAATTTTTATTTTTGCATACGAATTCCCAAAAGATTAATTTAGGAGTTTCAGAACAATCTTTATTTCATGAATAAATCATCGGATTACTACATAAAACAAACGTGGCGATTCTTTTTCATGGTCATTAGTTTACTCTTCACATGCCAAGTTCATGCTGATGATAGTAATCCTATTTTAATTATCAGCTCCTACAATCCGGATACCCGCAATACGACACAAAATATTTCCGAGTTCATGGAAGAATACAAACAGCTTGGCGGGACCTCGCCTGTTGTAATCGAAAACATGAACTGCAAGAGCCTCCCCGAAGCTCCCCTCTGGAAAGCAAGGATGGAGAACCTGCTGAAGAAATACGAGGGGGAAAACAAGCCTAAGCTGATCGTAATCCTCGGACAGGAAGGGTGGGCCTCCTATCTTTCGTTAGACGACAGCAGCATACGGAATATCCCGATCTTATGCGGCATGGTCAGCCGGAACGCGGTACTATTGCCTGACAGCAGCATCAACCTGTCCGAATGGGACCCCGAAAGTGTAGATATAGATGAGCTTAAAAGCAAAGAGCAGAACTTGGGCGGATTCGTCTACAATTATGATATTAAAGCAAACGTAGAGCTGGTCCGCAAGTTGTATCCGAGCACGAAACATATTGCTTTGGTTACCGACAACAGTTACGGAGGTATTTCCCTTCAAGCCTTAGTCAAAAAAGAAATCAGCCGGATAGACGGTATAGACTTCATCCCGCTGGACGGACGGAAAAACGACATTTATAATATCATCGAGGAGATCAAACGCCTACCTTCGGAAAGCGCCATTCTTTTAGGTACCTGGCGTGTGGATGTAAATGACGGGTATTATGTCGGAAACGCCACTTATACCATGATGCTCGCCAATCCGAAAGTCCCGGCATTTTCGTTGACATCCATCGGATTAAGCCATTGGGCGATCGGTGGCTATATACCTAAATACCGTTCGATCGGAAAAGACCTGGCCCGTCAGGCCGTACATGTTTTAGCGAATCGATCGGCCAAGTTCAATCCGGAAACAATTCCCAACGTATATACGTTTGATGCTAAAAAATTAAAGGAACGGGGGATCGCAACAAAAAGTCTGCCACCCCATTCCGTATTGATCAATACGGAAGTAGGATTGTTCGTGCAATATAAATTTGAAATCCTGTTAATCATTTCCGTCGTCTTGTTGTTGTTCCTGATCATGGTGCTCTACTACTATTTGCGCACCAGCAAACTGAAAAACAGATTGCTGATCCTGATCGAGAAACAGAAAGAAGATGAAATCGAGCTCCGGAAATCAAAAGACAAAGCGGAAGAATCCGACCGCCTGAAATCAGCATTCCTCGCCAACATGAGCCACGAAATCCGTACACCGCTGAATGCCATCGTCGGTTTCTCCAATCTGTTGACAATCGCAGAGAACGAAGAAGAGCGGGACGAATATATCAATATCATCAGCAGTAACAACGAGCTGCTCCTCCAATTGATCAATGACATTCTGGATGTGGCCAAGATTGAGGCCGGGACATTGGAATTTATTGATTCGGAGGTGGATATTAATGCGTTATTATCCGACATCGAACAATCCTCCCGCCTGAAAGCATCCGAGGGCGTGCAGGTTTCTTTTGTCGAGAAAATGCCTCACTGTGTAATCATGACGGACAAGAACCGCTTAGCACAGGTTGTTACAAACTTCATCAACAACGCCATTAAGTTTACCGAAGAGGGCAGTATCCGGTTCGGTTACCGCCGCCAGGACAACAAACTGCGATTCTATGTTACCGATACCGGATGCGGCATCGAGTCTGAAAAAATAGATATGGTTTTCAACCGTTTCGTCAAACTGAACAGTTTTGCACAGGGAACAGGCTTGGGGCTTGCAATCTGCCAGATGATTATAAAGAAATTAGGCGGCGAGATCGGTGTGGAATCCGAATTTGGGAAAGGTTCGACCTTCTGGTTCACGCTGCCCGATTCGATCATTCTCAACGTAAAAAAACAGCCTAAAAAAGAAGTGGAGGAAAAGGCAGAGGAACCTGCAAGCGAAACTCCTACAAAAGCGACGTTATTGATTGCCGAAGACAACGAAAGTAACTATATTCTGATTCAGGCAGTCCTGAAAGACTACAATTTACTGCATGCCCATGACGGATGTGAAGCGGTCCGGTTATATCGCGAACACCAGCCGGATATGATCCTGATGGATCTTAAAATGCCGAATATGGACGGGTATGAAGCGACTGCCGAGATAAGAAAAGAAGACCCGCATGTCCCGATCATTGCAGTTACCGCTTTCGCCTTTGCCGAAGACGAACAACGGGTAAAGCAAAGCGGCTTCAACGGATATGCAGCAAAACCGATCAAACCGGCAGAGCTGAAAAACCTCATCAACCAATATCTCTCGTAAAGGCTATCCGTAAACCGTCCCTACAGGACACGGGTTTGGGGAAATTGCAGGGTAAAAGTCGTCCCTTTCTCTTCTTCCGAAACAACGGTAATACTTCCCCCGTGGCGGTTCATGATCTGCCGGCAAACGCTCAGACCGATGCCCGAACCTCCCTGCTTAGTCGTAAAGAACGGGACAAAGACCTTATCCATCGCTTCCGGCACGATACCGCAGCCATTGTCGGAAACGGTGATAACCGGAACCCCTTCACGCCTGAAAGCATTCACCCGTACTTCCGGAAAGGAACAATCTTTACAGGCTTCGGCTGCATTCTTCAATAAATTAATAAGCACCTGCTCGATCATCGAGCGGTCGGCATAAACCCGCAAATCAGTCGGACGGACAGAAAATGAAAACGAGACATCTCCGGCAGGATACAAGCCCCGCAAATCGTCGAACAGGGTGGAAATCGGAAACAGTTGCTGTGTAGGGGCCGGAATACGTGTCAGTTTCCGGTAGTTCTCGACGAAATCCAACAAGCCTTTGCTCCGGCGGTGTATCGTCTGCATGGCCTGAAGCATGATTCCGTAATCCCGTTCATTCAGTCCGTTGGATGCAGCCCGCTCCGTCACCGTCTCCGACAAAGAGATAATCGGGGCGATCGAGTTCATGATCTCGTGTGTGAGAACCCGGATCAACTTCTGCCAGGCCTCCGTTTCCGCCTCCGACACCACCACATTATATAAACGGGTACGAAAAGCGGACAACGCTTCATTCATGGCACGCGTCAGGCTGGCCTCCGCACCGCCCGCCGACGGGACCGGAAAAGAAAGGTTCATATCTCCATACCGGATATTGGCGATCAGGTGCTCCATCCGCTGCAACATTTTCCGTTGATCCAGATAGAGGGAAAAAGCGATACCCAACAAAATCAGAAAGCACATGACCGCCGTAAAATACAATCCTTTCAATAGCAGAAATGCAATCGAAAGAGACAACAATATCAACAATCCTATTTTCAGGAAAAGAACATATCGTTTCATAGGCCCAGTTTATCCAGTTTCCGGTACAGGGCAAAACGGGTAATCCCTAACAGTTCGGCTGCACGGGTGATATTCCCGTCGGCACGGCGCAGGGCGCGTTCGATCGCTTCTTTCTCAAGCACGCTCAGATTCAGTTCGTCGGACAGTTCCCCTTTTTTATGAACGGGAGCCGGATGAAGCATAAAGTTTTCAGGCTTCAGCATGGAGCCGTCCGACAGGATAACAGCGCGCTCGATGGCATGCTGCAACTCGCGGACATTACCGGGCCAGGCATAACTTTGGAGTTTCGTTTTTGCATCCCGGGTAAGCCCCGTCAGTTTCTTCTTATACTTGCGGGCATAGCGGTTCAGGAAATGGTCGGCCAACAACAGGATATCATTGCCCCGTTCCCGAAGCGGCGGGATATGCAGTTCGATCGTATTGATGCGGTATAGCAAATCCTGGCGGAACGTCCCTTCCTGCACCATTTCCCGGATATTCATGTTCGTCGCGGAAATCAAGCGGACATCGATCGGCACGGAACGAGTCGCTCCCAACCGCAGGATCTGCCTTTTCTCGATAGCCGTCAACAGTTTCGCCTGCATCGGCAGACTCAGGTTACCGATCTCGTCCAGGAACAAAGTGCCTCCGGAAGCCACTTCCATACGTCCGGGCTTATCGCGCCGGGCATCCGTAAAAGCGCCTTTCTCATACCCGAACAGCTCGCTCTCGAACAGCTGTTCCGGGATGCTTCCCAAATCGATACTGACAAAAACCTGGCTGCTTCGGGGAGAATGATGGTAAAGGGCGCGGGCAATCAGATCCTTCCCGGTTCCGTTCTCTCCCAGGATCAGGATATTGGCATCCGTATCTTTCAGCTTGGAAACAGTAGCAAACAGTTCCTGCATGACATCGCTCTCGCCTATAATCTCAAAACCGGTCTCTTCGGAACTTTCCAACACCTCGACGCGCTGTTTCAGCGTGTTGACCTCCGTACGGCTTTCACGCAGTTTCAATGCAGCCGAAAGAGTTGCCAACAGTTTTTCTTTTTCCCAGGGTTTCGGGATGAAATCCGTAGCACCGGCTTTTATGGCACGTACGGCTTTTTCCGTATCGGCATAAGCCGTAATAAAAAGGACCACCGCATCCGGATCAGCCGCCTTTATCTTTTCCAGCCAGAAAAAGCCTTCCTGCCCACTGATTGCATCCCGCCGAAAATTCATATCCAACAGGATGACATCCGGCTGGAAAGTCGACATAAAATGTTCGATCCGCTCGGGCTGTGTCGTCACCTTCACCTGTTCGACATATGGCTCCAACAACAGATTTAAGGCGAAGAGGACATCTTCGTTATCATCGATGATTAAAATCTTTCCGTTCTTCATATTTTACCAATCACTTCAATATCGGCAAAGATAGTGATTATAAGAACGGGATGTATGTGCGCTTATGCACGTTTTTTGTGCGCTTATGCACAACGAACAGGCGAACTATTTTCCTCATTCACATAAAAGCCAACCACTTACAAGTATGGCACATTATTTGTCTTTCATCAGGTATGAAACAGATTTTATCCATACTTATATGTGTATTGTTCCCGCTGCAACTATGGGGGCAGAAAACACTTACCCTGACACTGGGCGAAGCAATCGAAATGGCGCGCCAACATTCACCGGAGGCTATTGCCGCCCGGCATGCTTTCAGGGCCTCTTACTGGAACTGGCGTTCTTTCCGGGCTAAACAGCTGCCAAGCCTGACGCTGACTTCCGATCCGAGCCTGAACCGCTCCATCCAGTCGGTGACGCTTGAAGACGGTAGTGATAAATTCGTACACCGGAACCAGTTGTCGGTCGACGCCGGGCTGGAAATCCAGCAGAATATCGCCCTGACAGGCGGTACGGTGTTACTGAAGACCGGACTCCAACGGTTAGATATGTTCACCGACAACGTCTCATCATATAAAAGTACTCCGGTGGTCATCGGATATGAACAGAACCTGTTTGGTTACAACGACCTCAAATGGGAACGCCGGATCGAGCCGATTAAATTCGAAGAAGCGAAAAAAGCTTACATCGAAACACTCGAACTGGTAGCCGCCTACACAACCAACCGTTTTTTCAACTTGGCAAGCGCACAGACCTCGTTAGAGATCGCGGAATATAATTTTGCATATGCCGACACGCTCTACCGCTACGCGCAAGGACGTTACAACATCGGGACAATTACTGAAAACGAAATGCTCCAACTCGAACTCAACAAACTGACCGAGCAGACCAACCGCCTGAACGCACAGATAGACGTGGACGATTACATCCAGTCGCTACGCAGCTACTTAGGTATTTCGGAAAACATCACGCTGGCGGTAATCCCGGACGACAGCATTCCTCGCTTCACGGTCAACGTCGAAGAGGCCATGCAATTAGCTTTCCAGAACAATCCGGATATCAGCGCTTTCGAACGCCGCCGCCTGGAAAGCGAAAGCTCCGTTGCCGAAGCAAAAGCCAACCGGGGATTCAAAGCCGAGCTATACGCCCAGTTCGGTTTGACACAGAGCAACGAGAAACTGAAAGAGTCCTACCGCAACCCGATGGACCAACAGTTAGTGACGCTCGGCATCCGTATTCCGATCCTGGACTGGGGCGTGGGAAAAGGACGGGTCAAGGTGGCCAAAAGCAACCGTGACAAAGTCTATACCCAATTGGAACAGGAACGGATGGATTTCGAACTGAATGTCGCCAAGATGGTCAAGCAATTCAACCTGCAGGCCAACAAAGTCATGATTGCAGAGAAAACCGACCAGACGGCACAACGCCGCAACGACGTAGCCCGCCGGCTTTACCTGCTTGGTAAATCGAGTATCCTCGACCTGAATGCAGCCATCTCGGAAAAAGATAACTCACGCCGGGCGTATATCTCGGCCTTATATAATTACTGGAGTCTTTATTACGGCCTCCGCAGCCTGACGGGCTACGATTTCGAGAAGCAGATTCCGATTGTTGAGGATTATGAACTATTGCTAAAATAAAAACAACATACAATGGATAAACCTATTGCTAAGAAACCCGTTTATTACCGCTACCGCTGGCATATTGCCGGAGGAGTCGCCTTTGTTGCCCTTCTTGTTTATGTAGGGATCGCCGCATCGGGAGGCAGAAAACTCCGTACCGAAGCCGAGAACCTGATTATCGGTGAAGCCACCAGCGACAAATTCCTGGAATATGTGGATGTGGAAGGCGTCGTTCAACCCATCCTTACCATCCAGATCAATGCCCGCGAGGCCGGCAGCGTAGACCGTATCATTGCCGAAGAAGGAACAATGATGAGCAAGGGAGACACGATACTGACCCTCAGCAATCCCGATCTGATCCGCACCATCGAGGACCAGCAGGATGAATGGGAAAAGCAGTTGATCTCCTACCAGGAGAAAGAGATCGAAATGGAACAGAAGAGCATTGACCTTCAACAGAAGACCTTAGAGACAACCTACGAACTGAACCGCCTCAAGAAAAGCTATGCCCTCGACGAAGAGGAATTCCACATGGGCGTCAAAAGCAAGGCGCAGTTAGAAGTAGCCCGCGACGAGTTCGACTATAAGACCCGCAGTACCGCCCTGCAACTGGAAGGCCTCCGCCACGACAGCGCTGCCACCATCCTACGCCGGGAATTGATGAAGAACGACCTCGAACGGGAACGGAAGAAGTTCGACCGCGCCCGGGAGCGCATGGAAGACCTGATTGTCCGCGCTCCCCTCTCCGGCCAGCTCAGCTTCGTCAAAGTGACGCCCGGCCAGCAGGTGCAAAGCACTGAAGCGATCGCAGAGGTCAAAGTGCTCGACCAGTTCAAGATACACACCTCCCTCAGTGAATATTATATCGACCGGATCACAACCGGGCTTCCCGCCACCATCACCTGGCAGAGCAAGAAGTTCCCGCTGCGGATCACCAAAGTCGTCCCGGAGGTGAAAGACCGTAACTTCGATGTCGACCTGGTCTTTACCGAGGCAAGCCCCGAAAATGTCCGCATCGGCAAAAGCTTCCGTGTCCAGATCGAGCTGGGACAACCGGAAGAAGCCCTCGTCATCCCGCGTGGCGATTTCTTCCAGACCACCGGCGGACAATGGATCTACAAGCTGAACGAATCCGGCACAAAAGCCCGCAAGACCCCGATCAGCATCGGCCGACAAAACCCGCAGCAATACGAAATAACCGGCGGCCTGCAACCGGGCGACAAGGTGATTGTCACGGGATATAGTACCTTTGGCGACGCGGAAGAATTGATTTTGAAATAAACGAATCTCTACAAATGAAAATTATACTATTAGCATTACGATCGCTGACACGTTTCAGACTTTACAGTGCCATCAACATTATGGGGTTGGCGCTGAGTCTGGCGTGTGTCATTACTTTATCCCGATATATTTATCAGGAAACGACTGTCGATCATTTCCACAAACATTTGGACCGCCTGTATTTTACAACGCTCCAATATCAGAATTCCCCGATGATACGTTTTTCCGGTAGCTCCAATATGAATAACGAACCCGATTACAAGGAGCCGTTAGAAGATATTGCGGTTGAACAAAGCACGACATTCATTCCCATGCAGCAATATGATATCTACTCTGAAAACAGGAAGTTCACAGCAGACCTATTCGCTGTAGACACCAGCTTTCTGCAAATACTGGATTTTCCTGTTCTCGCAGGAAACAGAAAAACGTTGATGCTTAAACCGGAAAGTGCCGTAATCACCCGGGAAATGGCACAAAAACTATTCGGGAATGAGAACCCGATCGGCAAAACGATATCTTTCACATTCGGGAATCCTGTTACAATCGAAGGGATCATCGGGACTCCTGCAGGAAAAAGCACGCTGCATTTCGACATACTCATATCTGAATCTATGCAGAAAAAGTGGTCAAGAATGCCTCAAAGTATCGCTCTGCTTTATCCGGGAAGTGACCTGAAACAGATAAACAAACGACTGGATATTTATATGCACATGAAAGCCTGGAACCAATATCAGCGTTACCAGTTCTTCCCCATGAAGAAAATATACTTCGACCACACCATACATGATCTCAATTTATTCAACAAAGGGAATAAGACAAATATCCAAATACTATCGATCGTCACTCTTTTAATCCTGATCATAGGATTTGTCAACTTCACGAATATTTATACGGTACTCATACAAAAACGGTCACGTGAATTCGGAATGAAAAAGGTATTCGGAGCTAAACGTTTCCATCTGTTCGGACAGATTTACATAGAAAATATATTTATCATAGCTTGCGCCCTTTTCGTCGGATGGGTATTTATCGAGTTGACACAAAATTATTTGAGTAATCAATGGGGAATATCCCAATCAAACGATTGGCGGCTGAATCTTTCACTGATGCTTATCTTAATCGTGCTTCTTCCGATAGTGACAGCCTCTTATCCTTTCTTCAAATATGGGTACAGCACTCCTATCCGGTCATTACAATCCGTCAGCAAAAAAGGTAACTCGGTCCTTTCAAGAAGCCTTTTCCTGATTATCCAATACGGCATATCGATCTCGCTCATTATCGTATCGTTGTTTTTCATCAAACAATTGCATTTCATGTTGAACTACGACAATGGATACCAAACGAAAGATATCATCAAAACTCAATTCCTCCGTAGTAATTATGCCCTGGATGACACCTACGAACAAGCAACTGCAAAGAATGAGAGACAAAAACAACTCGACAATATCATCACGACAAAGATGAATGAATCTCCTTTGTTTACAGCTTGGGCTTACGGAGAAAGCCCTTACGAATATAGAGAACCAAATATACAATTCGAATTCCAGGGGAAAAAGCAAATGGTTGTTTATAACACCGTAGACGAAAGATACATGAAGATATACGATCTTCAAACGGTTGAAGGACGCAACTGGAACGACTCTATCGACCATTTCGGCACATATGACCTGATTATTAACGAAACAGCAAAAAAGACTTTTGGCATTACCGATATTGCTACAGCCAAATTACAACCTGAACACAGGTTATGGTGGAACTCCGATATGCCGGATATGGATAAGAATCCCGCTTATAACATTGTCGGTGTAGTTAAAGATTTTCAAATCGGACATCTGTCTCAGGCCACACTTCCGCTCGTTTTCGCTTACGACATAGGATATCCTTATAGCCGTTTGACAGCACATATCGTTCCGGGCAAGCGGCAGGAAGCAATCCTTTTCCTGCAAAAACTGCATGAAGAAACTGTCGGAGGCGAATTTATCTATTCTTTTGCAGAGGATGAGATAAAAGCCATTTATAAAGAAGACAAGAAAGTAACCAGTATCTATACGGCATTTGCATTGATCGCAATCCTGATCTCTTCATTGGGGCTGTTCGGACTATCGCTGTTCGATGTACAGCAACGCTACCGAGAAATAGCCATCCGCAAAGTCAACGGGGCAACAACGGCTATCATCATGCAAATGCTGCTACGAAAATACTATAAGCTGCTTGCTATCGCATTTCTCATAGCAACCTCTGTCTCCTGGCTTGCCATCCACAAATACCTGGAAAACTTTGCACACAAAGCCAGTATATCCTGGTGGTTGTTTGCCGTGGCCATAGTCATCACGGGCAGTATCTCCCTGCTTACATTGATATGGCAAACCCGGAGAGCCGCACGGATGAATCCGGCGATAGCGATTAAGAACGAATAAATTATTAGACCATGCTATTACAACACTACATTAAAATTGCATTTCGTAACCTGTTAAAATATAAGGTTCAGTCAATCATCAGTATCGTCGGGTTAGCTATCGGGCTGATCTGTTTTACTTATGGTTGGAACTGGTATCGGTATGAGACCTCTTATGACGGCTTCTATCCACAGGCTTCCAATATTTACAGAGTGTACGGGATAGATAAACAAACCGGGAAGAAGGTAGAACAGTTGCCACTTATACTGGCACGGAAACTGAAAAAGGATTTTCCGGAAGTGAAAGAGACGACACAGATCTATTCCAAATTCGGCTCGACTTTCCACTACGGAAAGACAAGGCTCGAAGACCCGGACGAAGAGTTTATAGATGAACAGTATTTTCATTTCTTTCCACGCCCGGTGATTTGCGGCAAGAAAGACGATATCCTGAAAACACTGGATGAAATAGCTGTGACCCGCTCTTTTGCAGTGAAGTATTTCAAAACACCGGAAGAGGCTTTAGGTAAAACACTACGGAACGGATACCGTGAACATATTACGATCGTATCCGTCCTCGAAGATGCCCCTAAAAACTCAATGATGCAAACCGATGTGTACGAGCTCGACAAATTCGACCACGAACGGGAAAACCGTATCACAGAAGAGATGCAATGGAAGCAACAAAGCACAATAATATATCTGATGCTGGAACCCACGACCAACATCCAGGCATTCGAGAAAAAGATCAACGCTTATATAAGCGAACACGATTACAACCGCTCTTTACGGCTGAAGCTGGCACGCCTGACAGAGGTCCGCCATACGTTCGGAAGCGAATTGACTTTCAACCTCTCCTATATCCGGACTTTCACAATTACCGGGCTACTCTTGCTGCTCTGCGTATTCTTTAACTTCACAAACCTGCTTCTCAACCGTATCTATTTACGAAACAAAGAAATGAAACTGAGAAACGCAATCGGGGCAGACAAAAAGAATATGATCTTCCAATTGTTATTGGAACTGACACTACTCGTCTGGATCAGTTTTCTGCTTGCCTGCTGCCTGTTGGAAATAACAGCCGGAGGGTTCTCCCGTATCTTCGAGACGACATTGCAGCAAGATGTACTGTTCAGCCATTTATGTATCATCACCGGTATTAGCTGGCTCTTGCTGACGGGAATCTGCCTGCCGCTCTTCCTGCGCTTCGTCCGGACTCCTTCCCTACTGGTTTCAGGGGGGATCGCACCTACCCGGAAAAGTACTTTCCGTAAAACAAGCATGACACTCCAGTTAGGCATCTGTATTTTCTTCCTGATGAGCACGTTTATCATGTCCCGGCAAATCTCCTTTATGAAGCATAAAGACTTGGGGTTCAAAAAGGATGGTTTGATTCAACTTGCAATGACATTCAACGACCGGGAAGGCATAAGTCGGGAGATATCGACGCTCGCCATTTTAAAAGGATTCACGCAGGCCGGGATATTCTCTATCACGCATGAACCGCAAACTCAAAACGAGGTTGAATGGGATGGCAAATCATTGGATTTCGCTCCGAACTTCCAGGTGCTCCAAGTCGGCAGTAACTTCCCCGAAGTATTCGACATACCGATAGTAAAAGGCCGGTTTGTCGATGAAGCTGACATGATATCGGGACACAACCCAAGATTCCCCTGTACGAAAGCAGTTATCAATGAAGAAGCCGCCCGCATCATGAATGTGGGCGATCCGATCGGGAAAAAGATCAGCGTATGGGACTACACCACCTATAGCGACGGGACAAGAGGGCGTGCAGAAATGGAAATCGTCGGTGTTATCAAAGACTTTCAGTCAGCCAGCCTGCGAAACCCGATCCTACCACAAGTCATCGTGATCGATGATAGCAAATGGACCAGTTATGCTTATTATGCCCGTACCGAACCCGGAAAAGAAAAAGCGGCGATCAAAGCGATTCGGAATGTCTTTAAGAAGCACGCCAAACAAGGCGACCCATCCACTTGCGAAGTGCAATCCATAAACCAGATACTCGATCAGCTCAGCACCTCCGAGAATGCCAGCCTGCAACTGTTCACGCTGTTAGCCGTATTCTGCACTCTGATCTCCATTTTCGGACTTTACTCTATTTCGTCCAGTAATATGGAACAGCGGCGAAAAGAGATTGCCGTCCGGAAAGTAATGGGAGCTTCGGCCCGGACAATTGTCGAGATGTTCTTTCGGGAATATCTGGCCATTGTACTGATAGCCAATCTGCTCGCCCTGCCGCTCGCCTGGCTGTTCATGCAAAACTGGTTACAGCAGTATGCTTACCGGAGCAGTGTGCAGCCCTGGATGTATATAGCAATCATCCTGTTTACAACTATCATCATTATCTGTACGGTATTGTATCAGACAATCCGGGCGGCACGGACCAATCCGGCGGAAACGATTAAATCGGAATAAAGGAAATAAACAACATGATACTACATTATATTAAAATAGCATATCGTACAATACTCCGGTATAAATTACAAAACGCGATCTCTGTTGCAGGACTGTCCGTCGGACTGCTTTGTTTCAGCCTCTGCTTGTACTGCAGCCGCTTTATGCTGAGTATCGACTCTTGTTTCCAGCATCACAAACGGATCGCCGACATTCAGTTATATCTCGACAACAAACCTTTTTCCGGTACGCCGGCCTCTTTTGCCGAAGTACTGAAATCCATGCAATATCCGGAAATAGAAGATCTTTGCCGCACGGTGTACGCAAGGGAACGCCCGTTCAACGTATGGCTGCAAGAAGAGAAAAGTCTTCCCTATACATTCCAGACAATGGAGGTCGACACTTCATATTATCATATTTTTACGCCTGATATTCTTTTCGGAAGCTGGCAGCAGGCGGCCATCTCCGCCAATTCGGCTGTCATAACGGAAACAACAGCCCGGAAGGTGTTTAAAAACGCATCCGAAGCAATCGGCAAACAGCTGGAACTAAGCAAACGACTCTTCACGTCTCCGGAATCCACACCTGAAACGGGCGGCATCTATTATACCATCCGGGCCGTCATCAAAGACCTGCCCTCCAACACCAGCATGCATCTGATGAAAAACATCGACCTGTTGACGCTTAACGACAGTGAAGGATTGTTCACCTTTAAGGGAAACGAGAATACGACCGGCTGCCATCTGTATGCCCTGCTACGGCAAGGAAAACGACCTGCCGAGCTGGACCGGCACTTTATCGACAGGAAACAGAGCTATCCGCTTTTTAATGACAATGCAAACGTCAGAAGCCTGCAAATCGGACGCGACAAGACGATCCGGATGGTGGCCGATAGCATCTCCTGGCTTACCGGGACTATCGGTCTGTTAATCCTGCTGACCGGATTACTGAACTTCTTTTATTTCATGATCGGGCAGTTTATGAGCCGTACCCACGAATACAGTATTCGAAAAGTAAACGGCAGTAGCAGTTCCCAATTGTTCGTCCAACTTTTTACCCAATCCTTCCTGTTAATCGCCTTAACAGCGGTCCTGACAGGATGCCTGCTGGAGCAAATCGGTTCCGGATTACAAATCGACCTGTTCAAAATCCATTTGACATTCAAGTCGGACCTGCTACTGCTGCAGACCGGGGAATATATCCTTTTAATTCTATTGGCTTGTATAGCTGTTTGCCTGCTGACAGTTCTGCGTATCCGGCGAATATCAATTCAGAAAGGCATCCGGGGCGGAGAACTGCGGGCTGGAAAACATTATTTGCGGAACACGATGTTGGGCATACAGTTCTTTATCTGCTGGCTATTCGTGTCTTTGACATTTGCCCTCTATCTACAAACACAAACGACGACAAAAGCCATCTTCAACACTCTCAGTATGCAGGAGAAAGAATCCATCTTCAGCTTCTCCCTCGATTATTCGTTTATGAAAACAGAAGAGAAACTGGACATTGTAAACCGTATCAGGCAGCAAGCCAGCGTAAAAGATATACTACTGGCCGGAGAGCCTTACACCGAAGAACCAAGCCATACAGGTTTTTATAAAGACATAGACAATAAGGACAGCGGCATGGAAGTGCAGTTGCTCCACATCTCTCCCAACTTCTTCACATTCATGCAGATTCCTCTGCAATCCGGACGGACTTTCAGCAATCAGAGAGAGATACTGACAGACGAGGCATTCATGCAGAAGCATCCGGACATACAAACCGGCACGTCATTATATAACTATGCGGATGCCTATTCCCTATGCGGCATCGCATCCTCCTTCTTCCCTGATATTTACAGCGGGAATATAGGAACCGTGTTCCTGCCCATCGACCCGGATAAGGAAATCGGACATTGCTATATCAAAGCATATCCCGGACAGGAGAAACAGATCAGGAAACATATTTATACCGTATTGCGGGAGGTTTTGCCATCCAGCGTCCAACCTTATGTCCGGACTTTTAAAGAGGATATAAACGAAAAGCAAGCGCTCGAAAGCAAATTGAAAGGCATCATCCTGTTCTTCACAATCGTCTGCCTCATCATCACCCTGTTAGGCGTATATTCCGCCATCACCCTCGACACCGAGCACCGGCAAAAGGAGGTGGCAGTACGGAAAGTGAACGGAGCCAGCTCGATGGCCATCATCCGCCTGTTCGCCCTCTTCTATATCAAGCTATTGCTGTTCTCTGCACTCCCGGCACTTGCTTTAGTCATCCTGATTCTGCATTTCTGGAAACAGATGTACATTGTGTTCTTCGAGCAAGGATTCTTCTATTGGGGCAGTATCTTCTTCACGATCCTGCTACTGACAACCTGTACCGTTATCTTCCGCATCCGGAAAGCAGCCAACCAGAACCCGGCGGAGGTGATCAAGACAGAATAACAGAAAGTAATTAATAAACAACAAGCATAATGTTATACCACTACATCAAAATAGCGTTCCGCAACCTCCGGAAGTACAGGCTTCAGTCTGTCATCAGCATCCTCGGGCTGGCAATCGGGTTTACCTGCTTTGCCTTGTCTTCGCTTTGGATACGGTATGAACTTACGTACGACATGTTCCGAGAAGGAGCAGACCGGATGTATTATGTACGATTGGAATCGGAAACCGCCGACCAGGGTATTTCCAGTATTACGCCTTATCCGCTCTCCAGCTATTTGAAAGAAACATTTCCGGAAGTGGAGGAATCATGCAATACCCGTGCTGGGGATTCCGAATTTACTTATAAAGGGAAGAAACAGGAAGCGTTTGAAATATTGGCAGACTCTGCGGTCGAACGTATGTTCGAGATCAAGATTATCTCCGGTAACCGGGATTTCATGATCCCGAAAAGTAATAAGATTGCAATTACAGACAGGCTTGCCAGAAAAGTCTTCGGGAATGCGAGCCCGCTGGGAGAGAAAGTGAAAATATGGTCCGACGAAGTAGAGATATGCGCCGTTGTTGCAGGCCAGAACCGGCACTCCAACTTCCCGTTTGATATGTTGGCTCCGTCTCATGTCATGGACGAATGGGGGATTTTCATCTGCCAAACGTTCATAAAGGTTCGTTCCGGTACAGATATGAAAGCATTCAGCCAGAAACTCTACCAGCACGAAATAGAAAAGGGAAGAGATAAACTGACTCATCTTGTCCTGACGCCTGTGACCTCCATGCGTTATGACCGACCGGAAGAAGAACCGACCGTCAAGTTCGATCATATCCTGCTTTTCGCCCTTGCCGGCGGACTGGTGATTTTGTGTGCGATGTTCAACTACCTGACATTGTTTGCCAACCGCATACGGATACGGAGCAAAGAGATTGGCCTCAGGAAAGTGTGCGGATCGTCCAACGGGAACTTATTCGTGCTTTTTGCCTCTGAATACCTGCTGACACTTTTCATTGCACTCCTGACAGGATTAGTCCTGATCGAGCTCATATTACCAACGTTTCAGGAACTGTCGAATGTAAAGACAGACGCATCCGGCATCTATCTGGAAACATTCATTTATTTCGGGTTCATCAGCCTATTGGCTTTTCTGTTCTCCCTGTTTCCCATCTACTATTTCCGGAAACGCTCGTTGCAGAAAGCACTTAGAGGTTCTACGAACGGAAAAGGGAAAAACATCTTCCCGAAAGTCAGCCTGACGCTGCAACTGATCATCAGCATCGGATTCATCTTTTGTTCGTCTGTCTTGATCAAGCAGATCTATCACCTGCACACGACCGACCTCGGACTGGCGCGGGCAGACCGGGGCGCGTACGCATATATCCCGTGACAGACGGACTGAAAGAAGAGATCGCCAAGCTCCCTTCCATCGCAGAGGTCTATCCGGACAAACACGATGCGCTATTCCCCAGCCATTCCCGTTTTTACCGCTACTTTACAGAGTGGGAAGGCAAGCCGGCTTCTACGGAAGGCATCACGATCCAGTCGATCCCATGCAGCAACCGCTATTTCAAGTTCTACGGATTGCAACTCCTGGAAGGCAAGCTGCCGGAAGGAAACACACAAGACCACATACTGATCAATGAGGCGGCAGTAAAAGCACTAGGCATCGGCGACCCGATCGGCAAAACGCTCAGTGTCAAAGACTACTCCGGCCATACGATCGACGGCGTCATCAAAGACTTCTACATCGCTCCGCCAACCATTCCGGTCAAACCGATCATGCTCGACTTCAGCCCGATGGGGAAAAACCCCGAAGACGACTATTCGACCACCGTCATCTTCCGCCATCAGCCCGGTAGCAGCAAGCTGTGCAAACAGCAGATCGAACAATTGGTAAAGAAGATGCAACCCAATGCGGTCGACACAAACATATCTTTTATGGAAGAGGAATACGAAAAGTTCTTGAAATCAGAGCAAGCACTACTCAAGATGCTCGACTTCGTAACGCTCGTCTGCATCCTGATCTCACTGTTCGGCGTCTTCTCGCAAGTGACGCTGGACTGTGAACAACGCAGAAAAGAGATTGCCGTCCGCAAGGTAAACGGGGCAACAGCATCGGACATCATGCGCCTGTTCTTCGCCACGAACCTGCGCCTGTTGTGTATCGCTTCGATCATCGCCTTCCCCGCCGGTTATCTGATCATGAAGTCGTGGATCGAAAACTACGTTTTGCAGGCAACGATCAGTTGGTGGCTCTATCCGGCAATATGGCTTGTCCTCGTTCTGCTTCTGACGCTCTGCACCGGCTGGCGCATCCACAGGGCGGCCAACCAGAACCCGGCGGAGGTGATCAAGACAGAATAAAATTCACATAAGGAACAACTATTCCAAAGATAGGCAAGGTGTTTTAAAATAGTTTGTTCGCATCGTGCGAATAAGAACGCCTTTTGTGCGAAAACACACATACAAGGCAGAGTAAACAAGCACATAAGCCACTATACAACAATACAGTACAAGAATGGCACATCTTTTGTATCTTTATTTCCGGGGGATGTTATATCATCGTCCTCCGAAGTACAGAAACGAGATTTCAACAGTATGAAAATTCTTTTACTCGCTATACGCACATTACTCCGGTTCAGGCTCTATACACTGATCAATATAGTAGGGCTGGCTCTTAGTCTGGGTAGTTGCATCCTGATCTTCCGGTACGTGCACGACCAGTGGATGACGGATCATTTTATTCCGGAGCTGGACAGGGTATGCGTAACGGTAATGGAGGATGAAGGGACACGCCAAATACGTCTGACCGGAATTACACCTGCAAACGGAGGAAACGAATATGATCTTTTACAGAATGCAGCGGTCGAACGCTATGCTATCTACTACGAAATAGAGAACGACCAGATCACCGTCAATAATAAACTATGTAAGGCTGCGACCGTAGCCGCCGATACCAATTACCTGAAAATAATCCCGTTCCCGATTATACAGACAGCGACAGATCATTTGTTGGAAAGACCGGATGAAGCCGCTATCACAGCCTCTTACGCACAACTCATATTCGGGAAGAAGAATCCGGTCGGGAAAGAAATAGTCCTATCCTGCGGAAAAACAGTTACGATCAAAGCAGTGTTAGGAGAACCGCAAACCCGCTTTTCCATGCCTTTCGACCTGCTCTTCTCCTACCAGATTACAAACTACGCAAAGATATTACGACCTCAAACACTTGTCCGCTTGTATAAAGGGGACACCGCCAACCAGCTCAACCGGCAATACTCAAAATTCAAACAAATATACAGTGACTCCAACAGGACGCGCTTCCAGTTGCTTCCGTTAGGCAAATTCTATTTCAACAAAAGCATTCATGATATCTCCAGGAAATGGCCGAAAGGAAACCGGACCCATCTGTTAATACTGTCGGCGATTGCCTTCCTGCTCCTGGTTGTCGGATTGTTTAACTTCATCAATATCTATACCGTCGTCGTCATGAAGCGGGCCCGCGAGTTCGGGATGAAGAAAGTGTTCGGGGCAAACCGGAGACAAGTGGCAACACAGTTATTTATGGAAAATCTCTTTATGACTGCCTTTGCACTCCTGTTGGCTTGGGTCTTTGTTGAAATCGGAGGATTGGCGGCCAATGCCTGGATGGGATTGCCCATTCCGCCCAATGCACGGTTCGACTGCGGAATATCCATCTTCTTTCTGCTGGTATTACCATTCGTCACGTCTGTCTATCCTTATGTCCAATATAATTATACGAGCCCGCTCCGCTCCATCCGTTCGATCGGAAGAAGCGGAAACGCGGTTGTCTCGCGTAATATATTCCTGACCATACAATATACGCTGACCATCACGCTGGTCATCCTCTCCATGTTTTCTATCCGGCAATTGAACTATATGCTGGACAGCGATCCGGGATTCAAGACAGACAACATAATCATGGCTCCCGCTATCTCTGCGCCAATCGGCGACAACATGAATTTATGGGATATTTACAACAACACAAACCGGCGGATTGAAAATGCGCTAAAAACCTCCCCGCTCTTTACAAACTATTGCTTCAATCGCGGGCCGCTCGGGATGCAAGACTATAACACAGAGGTGCATCTATCCGGACGGGAAAAGATCAAAACACGCATCTCGGCCAGTTCAGAGAGCTACTTTAAGATGCTGGGCATACGATTGAAAGAGGGACGGATGTGGAACGATTCGATCGACAGCTACCGCGACTTCCAGGTTATCATCAACGAAACAGCCCGCAAGCAGTTAGGCATAACCAGCATCGAGAACGCAACTCTAATCACAAACTCTTATTTGGTTTACTATACGGGCATGAAAGAAGGAAGGAAACCGGAATACAAAATAATCGGTGTCGTGGAAGATTTCGCCACAGGCCATTTATCCGGTGCAACTCCTCCGATCGTCTTTTTCCATTTCACTTCAGGCATACAAGTCGGATTAATGGCAGAGATCGTCCCGGGCAGAACACAGGAAGCCATCCGCTTCCTGCAAGAGCAATACGACCAGGTGAGTGGAGAAGGATTCCGTTACACATTCCTGAAAGACGACATCCGGGCCATTTACGATGCCGACAAGCAGTTGGTTCAGATTGCTTCCTTCTTCGCGATCATTGCGATACTGATTTCGTCGATGGGGCTTTTCAGTCTCTCGTTATTCGATGTGCAGCAACGTTTCCACGAGATATCCATCCGGAAGGTGAACGGTGCCACTACAGAAGAAGTGCTCCGAATGCTGCTCCGCAAATACTACCGGTTGCTGGGAATCGCATTCCTGATAGCGGTTCCATCCGCCTGGTTGATGATCACAGGCTACCTGCGCGACTTCGCTCATAAAGCTTCCGTCGCCTGGTGGATATTCGCCTTAGCGCTGCTGATCACGATATGCATTTCATTCATCACACTTATTTATCAAACTCAAAAGGCGGCACGGACCAATCCGGCAGTAATCATTCGTTCCGAATAATAAAACAGATACAATATGACAAACCGATACATACTATTAATCGCGTTCCTGGCCGCTTTCGCTTCTTGCGGACAACAGGAAAAGACGAAAGGCGTCCGGTCTACGAACATTTCTACGGAAATAAAAAAAGAGATTTCCGGCGAAGTAATCCTGCCGGATAACGGTTCTTGCCATTACTATGATGTAGCCGTTACGAACGACTATTATGCTTTTCTGGATTATTACAGCGACACGCTCCTGCAGGTTCTCGACAAAAAGGACTTCTCTTTACACCGGATGGGAATGCGTGAGATAGATACATTCACGATCTCGCACCCTTCTTTTCCCAAATATGATTATGCAAACAAAGGGAAAAAGAATGCGATCACCATCTGGGATAACGAGACGTTCCGGCTCAAACGGATCGACCTCGACCGGAAGGAACCGACGCAACTCGTGACAGCAGACATCACTGCGCTCCCCATCAGCAGCCGGGGAAACGGCTGCACGAACGCTTGCATCACGGAACGGGAAACATATACAATGCCCTTTAATCCGGACAGGCCATTCGTTTTCATCTCGGATAACCGGCGAAACGGAGTGTACCGCGTTCCTCCCTTTCCGGAACTAAGTAACTATCTTCCGGCTGACATATTGAGAGAAGCCTATGCCTCCGACCTGGTCATAAATGAGGAAAAGGATGTGATTGTCGCCGCCCTCCGCTTTGTCAGCAGCGTGAACTTCTACGATATGAACTGCGATATGACAAGCGCAGCCTGTTTCGGAGAGTATTATACGATTCCGGTTGCCGATATCACCGGAAAACACATGGATGCGGAGCAAAGTACCAAAAGCTTTATCGATATTTGCAGCTCAGATAAGTATGTGATCTGCCTGTATGATGGCTCCACCGGTTTCTCCTCTCCTTCAACCTTTGTCGTGTTCAACTGGGAAGGGAAACATATCGGGAACTACCGCACAGACCGGAGTCTCCGTAAAATAGCATTTGACCCGTCAGGCAGATTTCTGATCGGACTGGCAGCCAACACACAGGGAGGCAGGGACGTAATACGATATGATTTGAACAAGATATTATAACGAACAACAGGACTATGCTATCACACTATATCAAAGTTTCCTTCCGGGAACTCCTGAAATACCGGACACAATCCGTTGTCAGCATCATTGGGCTGGCAATCGGATTCACAGCTTTCATATTGGGAGGTTATTGGCTGTGGTGGGAAACGCATTTCGATAATTTCCACCCGGAAGCCGACCGGCTCTACTGCCTGACGACGGAAGGGCTTGTCAAACGGGCCAATGGAACAAACTCGGATCTGGACCAACTGCACATCGACGACTGGAAGGAGTTGTTTCAGTTGCTTCCCGAAATCGAAGCATCCTGTTCCTTCAATCATCTCAGCTTCACACTCAAACAAAAGGATGAGACAATCTCTTTGCACGGCATGGAAAGCGACCATTCTTTCTTCGATCTCTTTTGGGCGGACTTCATAGCAGGGACTTACAAAGGTAAAGCGCCTGATGGCAGTAACGTCATACTGACGGAACGGACTGCCCGCCAGCTATTCGGGACAACAGATTGCGTGGGGAAAGAAGTGGCGCTGGACGAAGACCTACGTCCCGTTGTCGCAGGCGTCATCCAGAACTATCCGGATAATACCGACCTGCTGTTCGACTTCCTGTTGATCAGATCGCCAAGCCCCAATCACGTAAAACGGATGACGACCTATGTACGCCTCCAAAAAAATGCAAGCATCACACAGGTACACACCAAACTGGTGCGTTACAAAAGCCGCGCCGACAAGAAATGGAAAATACATCTGTTGACCGCTCCGGAAGTCCATCTCCGTTGCCATCCCGAACTGACGGATCGCATCCGGAACATTCACATCCTGGCATTGGCTGGCGCAATGGCTTTCCTGAGCGCCCTTATCAACCTGCTGGTCCTCTTCATCGGACAGCAGCAACGGAAACAGCAGAAGAACCGCACATACCTTTGTGTCGGAGCCTCAACAAAAAGCATGATGCTAAAAGGATGCACGGAGTTGGTACTGCCGTTGCTGATCGCTTTCCTGATTGCTTTCTGCCTGATCGAGAGTATTTACCCTTACTACGAAAGTTATACGACCTGGAACCGGTACGGCATCTACGAAGATGTCAGCCGCCATCTTTCGCGCGTCTCGCTTTTCGGTAATATGATATCAATAGCAGGCGCCAGCATATTGGCATTCCTTCTTGTTTGCTATTACCCGATACGGAGTCTATTGGAACACAAGATACAAAAGCCCGTACTCTTTAAACGGAGCTTGATTGTCGTACAAATATTTATCGGTTCACTCTTTTTCATCACCTCTTTAGGATTATTCCGGCAGTTACATTTCATCCTGTCGAAAGATAAGGGAATCGACTACAGCCAAGTCATCCAAGTAGATTTGGGATTCAGCACTGCCTACCAGACAGACCTGAGCGTCCTGAAACCGGAAATGGCGAATCATCCGTACGTGAAAGGAGTTACATTTACCTGTGGAAACGCTCCGGTCTTTACGGAGCAAGGAGACTGGTACGGCTCTTTTTATACCCACTTCTGTTTTGACCCGGCCGAACCGGACCCGAACCGCAGTGATCCGGTACTCGTTGCCGACAAAGACTTCTTTTCCTTCTTCGGTTTGCAATTACAGTCCGGGAGTTGGCTTACCGATGCAAATGCTTATGGTTTTCTGGTGAATGAAACTTGTTTGCAGACGTTAGGATATGCCGACCTGTTTGAACGTTCGGTCTACAATCCGGAAAACAAGCAGGCAAGTCCGCTCAAAGTCTGCGGCGTCATACACGATTATATGTATGCACCCATGCAGTATCCGGTATTACCTCTGTTCTTCACTACTTTCGACAATCCAATGGTAAAAGGGTTTGAACCGGCTTATCTGTTCTATGTCCGTTATGCGCCAGGACATAAGAAAGAGGTCTTGGAACATCTCCGCGAAGTGACCTCGCACATTCAGAATGACAATATCAACCGCAATAAAATATTTACGGAACTGTCCGACTTGGTAGATACGTTCAATCGACCGGAGAAAGTGATCTTTACCATTTTCAGCATTCTCTCACTGGTCTGCATCCTGATCTCAACCTTCGGCATTTATTCGTTGGTCAGCCTTTCCACCGAACAGCGGAGGAAAGAGATTGCGATCCGCAAGGTGAACGGGGCAACCTTCTATCACATCCTACAACTGTTCTTCCGAGAATATTTCCTGTTAGTTACGCTGGGAAATGCTTTTGCCCTCCCGGTCGGTTACCTGTTGGCTAAACGATGGCTGGAAACATATGCCAACCACACGACTCTGCCGGCATGGCTGTTCCTCCTGGTCTTTGTTATCACCAGCGGAATCGTCCTTCTCTCCATCTTCCAACAGGTTAAAAGGGCCGCTGCAACCAATCCGGCGGAAGTTATTAAAACTGAATAAAAACAAATAACATAACATCATGTTAAAGCACTACTTAAAAATAGCCATACGGCAAATACTCAAAAACGAAGTCCAATACTTGCTTTCCATCATTGGAATCGCTATCGGGTTGCTCTGTTTCAGTATGACCTCCTATTACATCAGGAGATACAACAATCAGTTCACAGCCTGGGAAAATAGTGACAGGATAGCCAACATTTATATCAAGTCGACAAAGAACAGTTATGAACAACCTTACATACCGGGCAAGGAGCTACAAGCATTGATCAGTAATCCTGTAACCGGAATAGAAAAGATTGCCTACTCATACGGCTTTACAAAGGCTAATATTACCCTTTGTAAAGCCGGACAAAAAGAGGTTCCGTTCCAGTGTAGTTTTCTGAACATCACTGCAGACTTTCCTGCGATCTTCAGCATGAGAACTCCGGAAGGACAGACACCGATATTAAAACCGGGAGAGGTATGGATAAGCGAATCATCTGCAAAGAAAATGTTCGGCGATGAAACGCCTCTTGGTAAAACACTCTATTTCAGCCAGGCAGACAACGATACATCCGCAATCCGATACTCCACGATCAGCGCAGTCATCCGGGATTTACCGGATGGAGTACAGGAAAAGAAAGACCTCTACTTCCTGGAAACCTCCGCAATAAACCCGGAAAGGAGATATGAGAACCCGGTTGTCTTGCTGGACAAAGACGTCTCGAGTGCAGAGATAAACCAACGGTTGCAGAAACAAATACCGGCTTTCGGAGAGGAAAACGACAATTACCTGGCAGTACAGACTTTAAAGGAAGAAATGCACAAACCGGACAATCTCAGCGCAACACTTCTTATTCCGGTGATCGGAGCTTTGATACTGGTTGCAGCCATGATCAATTTCCTCAAGTTCTGTATCCAATCGTTCTATAACCGGACACGCGAACTCAGCCTGCGGAAATGCTTGGGGTCCGATTCGACAGGACTGTTCTGTCTGCTTTTTAGTGAAATCGCTATTCTCTTTATTCTATCGGCTTTAGTAAGCCTTGCTTTGATCGAATGGGTCATTCCCGTTTATTACCAATATCTGGCAAGCCAAGAACTGATCGACGAGGATGTATTTATCCACACACCTACCCTGATTTGGCAGGAGATGGAATACTTATGCATTCTACTTATCATCTGCCTGCTGATTGCTACCTGGGCTATTTTCCGTATCAGGCGGCTTTCGCTGACAGAAGGGATAAAAGGGACCAGACAACAGAAGCATGGCGTACGCAACTTTATGCTGGGCGTGCAACTATTCATTTGTTTCCTCTTTGTTGCCGGTGCAATCGGACTTGGGAGTATCCATAACCTTGTAGACGAGAAAAGAAATAACACGTTGACCGAAGAAGAATGCACCCGTATCTGGAAAATAGAACTTTGGGAACCGCAATTGCAAGGCCATGAAGAAGAAATAGTTTCCCACATCCATGCACTTGCGGGTGTAAAAGATATTTTATCGGAGAATATAGGGGGCTACCCGGATTACATAACGAAAAAGGAAGAGGCCGTACACGGCATACAGCACGTCGTCAGCAGTAATTACCCGGACTTTATGAATCTGAAGATAGAAGGAAGAATGCCACAAGCGCCCAATGAAATAGCCGTTTCACGCTCACTGATCTGGGAACTGGAAAAAGACGGAGAGAAGAATCCTTCATCCGTACAACTGGGAGACAAGACTTACCAGATCACAGGCATATACGAACAAATGCCATTCGAACCGCTCTACACTAAAGAACAGATCGTAAAGGCCAACCAATATCACCGCTTCACATTCCTTTCTGTACCTGACAAGCCGAACTACAGCACTGTCTACGTCAAATGTGTACCCGGCCAAGAACAAAACGTCCGGAAAGAGATACTCCGTATTGTTCACAACCGTCTGCCTGAGTCCATTCCTTTCAAATTGACGACCAAGCAGGAAGAACGTTTCCGGTATAACGGAGGCTCGGAACTGATGAGCGATATGTTCACTTTGCTCTCTGTCATCAGTTTAATCATAACTATCCTGGGAATCTATTCCGCCATTACGCTTGATACGCACAGCCGTCAAAAGGAAGTTGCCATCCGGAAAATCAATGGGGCAGGTCCCCGAGTAATAGCACTCTTATTCGGGAAGTTGTACATCCGCCTGTTGATTATTGCGGCTATTCCTTCTTTAGCGATTGTCTATTTATTCCTACATGCATTAACCGACTCCGAGGCAGTCATTTCTCCGGGATGGCTGAATAATCCTCTTATATGGTTAGAGATTATCTTTCTGACAACAACAATCGTATGCGTAACCGTCGCCTATCGTATCTGGCTGATTTCACGATTGAATCCGGCGAAAGTAATTAAATCCGAATAACACACACGACAATATGCTTCTACACTATTTCAAAATCGCACTTCGCAATCTCTTTGCCCACAAAGGGCAGACTCTGATCTGCGCGCTCGGTCTTTCGATGGGGATTCTGGTCTTTTCGGTTTGCTCCTATATTGTCACGCTTATTTCGGAAGTGAACCATCAATTCCCGGAATACGAACAGATGGCAGAGTTAATTCCTCAGAACGACAGAGGTGGAAAATGGTACGCTTATCCCTATGAAGAAGTCAGGAAGTTGGAGGAAGCACGCCTACCGGAGATCCGGAAAGTTGTATTCAGTATCTCCGAAGGGAAAAAGGCCTGTTCCTTTCAGACAGATAAGGGGCAGAAAGAAGCGATTTTCGAACTAAACTGTACGAAGATTAATGACGGCATCCCCGATTATTACTCTCTGCAAGTCGTAGCCGGCACAATCAAAGAGGCTTTCCGTTCTCCTTTTTCCCTATTGATAACCGAGCCTATGGCAAAAAAAGTATATGGGAACAGCAATGAAGCTGTGGGAAAAACGGTTGAAATAGAAAAGCAGTTCTATACAATCCGGGGAGTGATCAAAGAATTACCTTTGCCCAATCAGCTAACAGGAATAAGAACGTCCGAACTATTCAAATGCCTGACGGAGGAAGAGTTGTCCGGATTATACATCCGTGCATCGCTCCTGCTGGCTCCGGATACCGACATAAAAGAGTTAAACCGGAAAATTGCGGGTTTAGGAATCACTTTCAACTATGCCAGCGAGGATCCGGCATTCGGGTTGGGCAACGAGTCTTATCATTTCTTTGTAGAGCGGATCAATGAGGAGATGAGAGGAGCCCAAGGTTTTACCGACAGGCTGCTGGTGGAAAGTCTGGGGTTCCTGATCCTGCTGAGTGGCCTGATTAACTTCTTCAACCTGAGCATCGGATCTTTTTACAACCAGACGCGGGAGTTGAGTATGCGCAAAAGCATCGGAGCAGGTAACCGGCATCTGTTCTGCCAACTGTTTACGGAGCAGGCGCTCACAATCCTGTTGGCAACAATCTTCGGTTTCTGCTTGAGCGAGACGTTTCTGCCCTGGGGAATCCGGGCACTGGACTCCATTACGGAAACCGGTCTTTATCTGGATATGCAGGTATTCTGGAAAGAGATGGCTGTGCTCTTCCTTGAACTTTTACTTATCAGTGCTGCCATTGTCGGCATCACCATTTGGCGTATCCATAGGATTCCGGCTATGAGAGGGATGCGGGGCGGCAATACGACAGGAAACAGACACCGGGTGCGTAACGTGATGCTGGGCATCGAATTCCTTATTTGCCTGCTCTTCCTGGGAGGTTCCGGTATGTCATATTTGCAAAACCGCAAAATAGATGCCAGCGTCTATTCTTCCTGTCCGAAAGAGGAACAGAAACGAACATTTATCGTTCCCCTTACAGCCGGCCAACTGCAAGGGATTGAAAAAGAGGTAATCCGGAAGCTAACGGAGAGTTCATTGATCACGGAATATCTGTTGACTGAAAATGCGACATTAAGCAACTCCGATATCACAGACCATTTTACTGTAGACGACGTACAATACCTGCTCCTTGTACTGAAAGTATCGGGCAACTTCCCTGCGTTCGTACATCTCCCCGTCTTGCAAGGAAATTTACCGGAATCAGGGAATCAGGTGATGGTCACAAAAGCATTATCGGAGGCAATGGAAAAAGCAAAGATGGGCAACCGGTTACCTATTGATAGCCTGGACTATAACGTATGTGGCATCGTAGGCAACATCTCACAGCTTTTCAATTACGAAGAAGGCTATTATGCTATCATGCCTGTCGGGAATCCGAAATATTGTTACCTCCGTTGCCAAGCGGGAGATGAACGCAAGCTATTGAAGCATATCGACCAAGTCATGCGTCAATGGATTCCGGAAACGCTACCGATAGAGGTGAAGACTTTCTATGAAGACTTGAACAGTACGCTATTGCTCCTCCGGGTTATGCAATACACACTTATCGTCTTTGCCCTGATGTGCATCTTCATTACGATATTAGGCATTTATGCGGCAATCACGCTCGATACGGAAAAGCGGCAGAAAGAAGTTGCCATCCGGAAAGTGAACGGGGCGACGTTCGGGAATATCATTCTACTGTTTGGAAAGTTATATATCCGTATTTTCGGTATCGCAGCCCTGTTTGGAGTTCCGATTCTATGGAGTCTTGCGACTTCTATCCAGACCGATTTCAGGGAAAAATACAATTTCAACAATCCATTGTTTTGGTTCATTTTGCTGGCAGCAACAGCCAATATCATCGTCATCACAATCGGTTACCGCCTCTACCGGATTGCCCGTATCAATCCGGCAGAAACAATCAAAACTGAGTAAAGATTATTGCTAAACAGGTAGCCTTTCAAAATAAAAGCCTATCTTTAGCCAATTAAACTTTAAAAGCCTGGATTATGAAAAATGAAATCGTAAGCCTCACAGAACAGGAAGTAGAAAAACGTATCATCGAGCTTCGCGGAACAAAGGTTCTGCTGGATAGCGATGTCGCCATGTTGTATGGTGTAGAAACAAAACGAGTAAATGAAGCCGTAAGAAACAACCCGGATAAGTTTCCAAAAGGATATATTATCGAGTTGACAGACAAAGAGATGCAGCCCTTGCGGTCGAAATTTTCGACCGCAAATATATCCTCCAAAGTACGCGTTAATGCAAAAGCCTTTACCGAAAAAGGCCTCTACATGCTCGCCACCATTCTGAAAAGCCCCAAAGCGATAGAGGAAACGGATGGCGACTTCACCGAAAGCGAATCGACCGTCGAGCTGAACCTTGCGATCCTGAAGGTAAAAAGAACAGTAAAAAAGAGAACCAAAGACTAATTTAGTCAACACATCCCAAAAACAATTAACATTTTAAATTGATAAGACTAATTACACTAATTATAGAATAAAGTAACACTAACTTAATTTACTTTCGTTGCAAATTCATAGGTTTCATGCGCAAACAGCTACTTATAGTGATGTTGATTTGTCTGAAGGGAGCTGATTATCTCTCGGCACAACAATGGACAAAAAAGGATTCAGTCTGGCTTCAGAACGTTTTATCCGGCAAAGAAAAGCTGGAACTGAATCCTGAGACGATGAAAGCGATCCAATCAGGTTCGTTTATCAACTTGGACGAGCCGGCGTCGAACATGAAGCTGTCTCCCGTAACCCCGTTGCCGATCATCAAAGATTTTTCCGAATATATACAGACAGACTCTACCCGGCGCAAAATAGCATTGAAAGATTTGCCCCCTTCCGTCTTTTGGCTATACGGGCCGAAACCGGGGCAAATAATACCGGTTTATGAGAATATGCTGAAAGCCTGGAAGAATGATCCTGCGAACCATTCCTACAATACGGGATTCGCGACTTTAGACATAGCGGAACTGACCAGCCGGAAATCATATATACATAGACGTAACGCGAAACGCGACGGGACATGGAAGAACTACAACAACCTGCCAACGCCCGATATCATCAAGAAAAAGAAGAAATTAGCAGAAGACAATCCGCAGATAGCCGGACAAGACACGCTTCTTCTGCACAAAGACTCGTTACAGATGAAAGATACAACACGCGTGATAACTCCGGTTCCGGTCGACTAAGCACCCCGAATAATCACTTTCTACAAAAAAAGTCGTACTCCTTTGCAACAAATCCGTGTTATTTAACGTCTTATAAGTATGTAAGAAACATTAATCGGAAAATCAGTATGACAAAGATACAACTATTAGCCACCTTGTTGGCATTCATCATAATCGCTTTGCTGGGCGCTTGCAGCAGCGAGGACTATTCGGAACCGGATGTGTTCAAGGTTACACCTGACCTCCGTGACCGCATCAATAGCGGGGTGAAGATGGCATCGCGCACGGAAAAGAAGCTATTCAACGAGAAGTTCAACGCCTTCCTCAACAAATGCGATGAAATGGGAGTCGAGAACACGCCTTACCAATACATGGAAACGGAAGAGTACGCAGACCTGAAAAACCAGATACTGACATCCTCTCCCGCCACCTGTTATCTATTAATGGACCGCTACCTGAAACGGAAGCCGCATTTCTTCTCTTCTATTCTGAACGACCTGATCGAAACTGCCTATCCCGATACGGCCGACGAGATTGCCAACCGGATGAAGGCCTCGACAACCGTACAGGAGACAATGGAACTCTACCCGCAGGTTTGTCTGGAAATCTGGCTCGACACGATCGAGAACCGCTAACCTATTCCCACGCAGGCGGTTCCTGGTTCAAGAGGTTCTTGACAAAGAAATCGTGCATCTTATGCATCTCGAACGGGCCGCCCAAGCTGTGCGTCTTGCCCGGCAGATAGAGCTGTTCGAAGTTCTTGCCGGCTTTCATCAGGGCACTGACCACCTGAAGAGTGGAAGCCGGGTCTACGTTGTCGTCCAGCTCGCCATTGATCAGGAGCAGCTTGCCTTTCAACAGGTAAGCATTGTCCACATTCGAAGAGGCACTGTATGAAGCATCGATCGGATAACCCATCCACTGCTCGTTCCACCAAATCTTATCCATCCGGTTATCATGGCAACCGCAAAGGGCAACCGCCACTTTATAGAAGTCGTTATGGAACAGCAAAGCCGCCATCGCATTTTGTCCGCCGGCCGACCAGCCGTAGATGCCGACACGTTCCAAATCCATATACTTATACTTCGCCCCTGCCGCCTTCATCCAGGCAATACGGTCCGGGAAACCTGCATCCTTCAGATTCTTCCAACATACATCGTGGAAAGCCTTCGAACGGTTAGACGTTCCCATCCCGTCAATGGAGACAACGATGAAGCCAAGTTCCACCAGCTTGGATATCAGATGATGAGCCGGTTTAAAGTCCTTGTCGACATGCGAGTCGTGCGGACCTGCATAAATCATCTCCACAACCGGATACGAACGGGAAGCATCGAAGTTCATCGGGCGATAGATATTTCCCCAAATGTCCGTCTTGCCGTCACGTCCTTTTGCCGAGAATACTTCCGGTATCTGCCAGCCTTTCGCCTGCAAGCCGCTGACATCGCATTTCTGAAGTTCAGCGACCGGAGAGGCATCAGCCGTCCGTTTCAACAGGCTTACCGGAGGCAGGTCGGGACGTGAATAGACATCGGTAAAATAGTTCCGGTCGGCAGAGAATGTCACATGGTGATTCCCGTCTTCAGGCGTCATATCCGTAAAGCCTGTCCCGTCCAGATTGATACGGCAGTAATGCAGGTTGTACGGATCTTCCCCCTTGTTAAAACCGGAGGCGGTGAAGTAGACTACGCGGCCGGCCTCATCCACATGATCGACCTGGCGGACAACCCATTCGCCTTTTGTCACCTGTCGTTTGACCTGTCCGTTCGTGCCGTCGATAAGGTAAAGATGACGCCATCCGTCGCGCTCGGATATCCAAAGCAGTTCCTTCCCGTCATTCAGATCGTAACGATAATTATTGTAATAGTAGATAAATGTCTTCGTCTGCTCGTCCACCAAATGACGGATAGAGCCGTCAGCCGCACTCACTTCGCCGATGACATAGCGTTGATGCCCGCGCTGGTTGAACTCGAACGTGAACGCACGGCTATCTTTGCGCCAGCCGGTCAGATTCAGATAGAACTGGTTTTCGTAAGGAGCGAC
>ERZ791875.659-NODE-659-length-33247-cov-8.568812_pt1 | contig 33247 bp, 23 predicted proteins | sample MGYA00510278_ERZ791875 | MGnify/ENA primary metagenome ERZ791875 (study PRJEB30046, sample SAMN00792078) | human gut metagenome | study: EMG produced TPA metagenomics assembly of the A metagenome-wide association study of gut microbiota in type 2...
CTCGCCTTCGCGGGCAAGGCTCCGGCTGCCGTCGGCACCGAAAAGCAGTACGAGAACTTCGAGCTCTGGCTCGAGTGGCGCTCGGAGGGCGAGGCCGGCATCGGTGTGCGCTCCATGCCGCTGGTTCGCCTCGGCGGCAGCGCCGGTACGGGCCTGAAGGGGGCGGACAAGGCGGCGGAAACGGTTGCCGACAATGCTCCTGGTGTGTGGAATACGCTCTATATGAAAGTGGTCGACGACCGGATTACCCTGATTGGCAACGGCGTGAAGATTGCCGAAAATGCCGTGATGGCGAATACCCGCACCCCCGGCGAGGCGATTGCCGTGCAGGGGCCTGTCGAACTGCTGGGACTCGAAGCCCCCGCGGCGTTCCGCAACCTGTATATCTGCGAGCTGCCCTCGACGCCCGTTTACGAGTTGTCGCCTGAGGAGGCGGCCCAGGGATACGAGGTGCTCTTCGACGGCCGTTCGCTCCACAAATGGACGGGCAACACGACCAATTACGTGCCGCTGGACGGCACGATTGACGTGACGGCCTCCTACGGCGGTTCGGGGAACCTCTATACCGTCCGGGAGTACAGCGATTTCGATTTGCGTTTCGAATTCCGCTTCCTCCGTGAGGGCGTCAACAACGGTATCGGCATCCGCACGCCGATGGGCGTCGACGCCGCCTTCCACGGCATGGAGATACAGGTGCTCGACCACGATGCGCCGATTTACAAGAACCTGCAGGTTTACCAGCAGCACGGTTCCGTTTACGGGGTTATTCCGGCGGAGCGTGTCGTATTTGGCCAGCTCGGGACGTGGAATACGATGGAAATCCACGCCGTGGGCGACCGCATCCGGGTGACGGTGAACGGCCGCGTAATCCTCGACGGCGACATTCGCGAGGCGTGCCAGGGACATAACGTCGCTCCCGACGGCTCGAAGAAGAACCCCTATACGGTAGACCATAGAAACCATCCGGGCCTTTTCAACGAGAAAGGACATCTCGGACTGCTCGGCCACGGCGCAGGCATCCAGTTCCGCAACCTGCGCGTGCTGGATTTGAGTGCCCGGCCTGCACGTACCAAGTGATATAAAGAGAGATGAAACAGGAACCGACCGCTTCCCGCCCCGTGCGCATCGCCGTGATCGGGGCGGGAAACCGGGCCAACAAATACCTCGAATACGCCCGTCGCTGCCCCGACCGGCTGCAACCTGTTGCGGTCGTCGAGGTGAACGATTTGCGCCGCCGTGCTTTCGCACGGGATTTCGGCTTGCCCGAATCCCGCAGCTACGTGCATTACGACGATTTTTTCGCCGACCGCGTCGAGGCAGATATGGTGCTGATCTCCACACCCGAGAACGCCCATTTCGACCCTGCGGTCAAGGCTATCGACGCCGGATACCACATCCTGCTCGAGAAACCGATTGCACAGCACCTCGACCAGTGCCGCGAAATCGCGCACCGGGCCCGCGAGCGCGGCGTGCTGGTCGGCGTCTGCCACGTGCTGCGCTACCATCCCTATTTCGTCAAGATACGCGAGTTAATCGCCTCCGGCGAATTCGGCCGGATCGTTTCGGTTGAACACACGGCCGCCGTGGGCCTCGACCGGGCTACGCACAGCTACGTGCGCGGTATATTCCGGCGCGTACGGGAGTCGAATCCCATCCTGCTGGCCAAGTGCTGCCACGACATCGATTTCCTGCTGTGGATCACTGGTTCGCACTGCCGCCGCCTCACGTCGTTCGGATCGCTGCGGTGGTTCCGTGCGGAAAACGCCCCTGCGGGCAGCGGCGAGCGGTGCCTTGCGTGCGCCATCGAACCCGACTGCCCGTTTTCGGCCCGCGACCTCTATTACGTCCGCCGCGACTGGGTCGCGAACTTCGACGTTCCTCCGGGGAAGACACTCGACGAAACCATCCTGGACGAGCTTCGCACGGGGCTTTACGGGCGTTGCGTCTACCACTGCGACAACGACGTGGTCGACCACCAGCTCGTGGCGATGGAGATGGACGACGAGGTGACCGTGAGCCTCTCGATGGAGATGTTCACCAACGACGACTTCCGCAAGACGCATATCCGCCTGACGGAGGGCGAAATCGACGGCGATGAGCGAACGCTCCGCGTGCGCAGGTTCCGCGGCGGATACGAACATACGTACGATTTTTCGGATATCGCCGGGCAGCCGTTCCATGCCGGGGCCGATTTGCAGCTTATCGAGGATTTCATCGGTGCGCTCCGCAATCCGGAACGGCCGTTCCTGACCACCATCGACGACTCGATTGAGAGCCACCGCATCTGTTACGAGGCGGAGCGCAGCCGCCATACGGGCGCTACAATCCGCATGGAGCGGGATTGATTGCTGACAAGAAAGGGCCGGATTTCCGGCCCTTTCCGTTTTAGCACCAACTTTGCTATCTTTGCCGTAAACGATTTTCCATGGAAACCCTCTATCTCTGGATCGACGGCGTCAACGACGTGCTGTGGTCATACGTGCTGGTCGCCCTGCTGTTAGGCTGCGCTGCCTGGTTCACCCTGCGTACGCGGGGCGTGCAGTTCCGCATGCTGGGCGAGATGGTGCGCGTGCTGGGCGAATCGGCGGGCGGCGGTCCCAGGGGCGAGCGGCACGTTTCGTCGTTCCAGGCTTTCGCCGTGTCGCTGGCGAGCCGCGTCGGCACGGGCAACCTCGCGGGCGTCGCCACGGCCATTGCCGTCGGGGGCCCCGGGGCGGTGTTCTGGATGTGGGTTATCGCGCTGCTGGGCGCTTCGAGCGCTTTCGTCGAGTCGACCCTCGCCCAGCTCTACAAACGCCGCGGACGCGACTCCTACATCGGCGGCCCGGCCTATTACATGGAGCGCGGGCTGGGCCGGCGCTGGATGGGCGTCGTCTTCGCCGTGCTGATTTCCGTGACTTTCGGTTTCGCCTTCAACTCGGTGCAGAGCAATACGATTTGCGCCGCATGGGAGGGCGCTTTCGGCTTCGACCGCCATTGGGTCGGCATCGGGCTGACCCTGCTTACGCTGGGGGTGATTTTCGGCGGCATCCACCGTATTGCGCGTGTCAGCGGGGTGGTCGTCCCGGTCATGGCGCTGGGGTATATCCTGCTGGCGCTGGGCGTCGTGCTCTTCAACTTCCGGCGGCTTCCCGAAGTGGTGGAGCTGATTGTCGCCGATGCGTTCGGCTGGGAGCAGGCGCTGGGCGGCGGTGTCGGCGCCGCGCTCATGCAGGGCATCAAACGGGGGCTGTTCAGCAACGAGGCCGGCATGGGCTCCGCCCCGAACGTCGCCGCCACGGCGCATGTGTCGCATCCCGTGAAGCAGGGGCTGATTCAGACCCTCGGTGTCTTTACCGACACGCTCGTAATCTGCACCTGCACGGCCTTCATCATCCTTTTCGGCGGTGTCCCCGACGCATCGCTGTCGGGCATCCGGCTTACGCAGGCGGCGCTGGTGAGTGAAATCGGCCCCGCTGGCGGCATTTTCATCGCCGTGGCAATCTTCCTTTTCGCCTTCAGCAGCATTATCGGCAACTATTATTACGGCGAGGCGAACATCCGCTTCATCACCCGCCGTCCCGGTGCGCTGACCCTCTACCGGCTGCTGGTCGGCGGCATGGTGCTGTTCGGGGCGCTCGCCACGCTCGATTTGGCGTGGAGCCTGGCCGATGTCACGATGGCCCTGATGACGCTTTTCAACCTCGTGGCAATTGTCCTGCTCGGACGGCAGGCATTCCTGCTTCTGGCCGACTACGTCGCCCAGAAGCGCCGCGGCATCCGCAGTCCGGTCTACACCCGCGACCGCATTCCCGAGCTCAAAGACAAGGCGGAGTGCTGGTAGCACCCCGCCTTGTAAGGTAGTCCGAGCCGGATTCCCCTATTGTACGAACCTCCGTGTTATGCGGAAACGCTGCATGGCCGCCACCACGAGGTAGCTCGCGGCGAATGCGAGGCATGCGATGAGCAGGATGCGCACCAGCGTCGGAAGCGCCGGGATGCGGGCTACGAGGTCGTACCCCGCCTGCACGAGGATGAAGTGGCAGAGGTAGATGCCGAATGTCGCGCCCGCCAGCCGCGAAAGCCATGCACGGGGTTTGAATTGCAGTTTCCGCACCACGACAAATACCGGCCAGGTCATCATGAAGACGTTGATTCCCGCAAAATACCATACGATTTCGAGGTAGGCGTAGTTGCCCGGGTAGTGTTTCTGGAGCGCGACGTAGCCGAGAGCCGTAATGAGGTAGCCCGCGATGAACGCCGGAATGCCGATTGCCAGCGTTTTGCGCATGCTCCATGCGGGCGGGAACTTCACGAGGTAGTAGGCCAGTACGAGGTAGCCCGCGAACCCCGACACATAGTAGAACGTTCCGAATTCATTCCAGTCGCAGACTCCGTAAAGCCCCATGTTGCCGAAGTTGCCCGTGTAGCCCAGCATCGGCGCCAGCATCTTGATGTAGGGCAGCAGCAGCGTTACGCCCCATACGCCGAGCAGCGTCCGCAGTTCGCGGCGCGAGGCCCGTTCGAGCCATGCGCTGACGACGGGCATGATGAAGTAGAGCCCCGCGAGCATGTAGAGGTACCACAGCGGCGTGGTGTCGAACGTGAAGTTGAAGACGAATGTCCAGAGTTTGTGCAGCGTGGCGCCGAGGGTGAAGTTCTCCGGGGCGATTGCCGGACTCTGGCTCACGGTGACGTGGTTCAGGTAAACGTAGTAGAGCAGCGGCAGCACGAGCGACCAGAAGACGAGCGCCGTGAGGATGCGGCCGATGCGTTTGCGGTAGAAACTGCCGAGGTCGGTCTTGATTGGCAGCAGCAGCACGCCCGTCATCATCACGAACAGCGGTACGCAGCAGCGTACGAAGCTGCCCGAAAGGGCGCCGGTGAGGAATGCGGCGCGGTCGTTGTCGAACTGGGCGACGAACGGGTCGCAGCAGTGCGAGAAAACGACCAAAAAACAGGCGATGACGCGCAGCAGGTCTACCCAGCCGATGCGCTCGCGGGCCGGGACGTTCGGGTTCAAAAGTCGGTTCTCCATAAAGACGGGATTAGTCGGGTTTTCGCGAAGGTACGAAAAAAAACGACACGCCGCCCGATTTGCCGCTGCGGTGTGCCGTTTTGCACCGGGACGTGCGGTTTTTTACGCCTGCCGTCCCGTGGTTTGATTCAGTCGTTTGGCTTTTGCGGCCTGCCGTCCTGCTTTGGGACGGAATGCACGGCTTTCGCCTGTCGTTGCGTCCTTGTCCGGGCCAGCCGACTTTTCGCGTCCCGGCCCTTGCCTCCTTGCACCGGGGCGTACGATACGCCGTGCCCGCTTCCGCCTGTTGTCAGTTCACGACGACCGTCGGGAAATATTCGCGGAAGAGCGCCGCGGCGCAATCCAATTGCTCCGGGGTGTTCTCCTGTACGCCGGCGAGTTTGTACTCCTGCCCCATTGCCTCGTATTTGTGCACCCCGAGGGTGTGGTAGGGCAGTATCTCGATTCGTTCTATCTGCCGGTACCCGCCCAGCCGTTCGCCCAGTGCGCGGATGTCGGCCTCGGCGTCGCTGTAACCCGGCACCAGCACGTAGCGCAGCCAGAAGGGCTTGCCGTGATCCTCGAGCCATGCTGCCGTGCGCAGCGTCTGCGCGTTGTTGCGCCCCGTGAGCGTGCGGTGCCGTTCGGGATTGGGCTGTTTTACGTCGAGCAGTACCAGGTCGACTAACCCCAGCAGCTCTTCGACCGCGGGATTCCACACCCCGCCGTTCGAGTCGAGGCAGACGTGGATGCCCTCCTCGTTGAGGCGCCGCACCAGCGGCACCAGCGCCGCGGCCTGGAACGTCGGTTCCCCGCCCGAAAAGGTCACGCCTCCCCGCCGTCCGAAAAACGGTTTCTGGTCGACGGCCATGCGCAGTATCTCCTCCGGCGCCGTGGGCGTACCGCCCGAGGCGTCGATCGTGTCGGGGTTGGCGCAGTAGAGGCAGCGGAAATTGCAGCCCTGCAGGAAAACGACGAGCCGGAGTCCCGGCCCGTCGAAGGTTCCCATCGATTCGTATGAATGGACGTTTATCATCTTACATCCGCTCGTGGAAGCTGCGGCTGATAACCTCCAGCTGGTGTTCGCGGCTCAACTTGACGAAATTCACGGCATAGCCCGATACGCGGATCGTGAGCTGCGGGTACTTTTCCGGATGCTCCATCGCATCCTCCAGCATCGCACGGTTGAGCACGTTGACGTTCAGGTGGTGCGCACCTTTGGTGAAATAGCCGTCGAGCATCGTCACGAGGTTCTCGACGCGCTCCTGTTCGGTCGGGCCCAGCGATTTGGGAACGATCGAGAAGGTATTCGAGATGCCGTCCTGCGAGTCGCGGTAGCGGAGTTTCGCCACCGAGGCCAGCGAGGCGATGGCGCCGCTTTTGTCGCGTCCGTGCATCGGGTTTGCGCCCGGGGCGAAAGCCACGCCCTTGGCGCGTCCGTCGGGCGTCGCGCCGGTTTTCTTGCCGTACATCACGTTCGAGGTGATGGTCAGCAGCGAAAGCGTCGGGCGGGCGTTCTTGTAGACGGGCAGTTTCTTGAGCTCCTCGCTGAAGAAGTAGACGAGGTCTACGCCCAGGTGGTCGACACGGTCGTCGTTGTTGCCGAAGCAGGGGAACTCGCCCTGGATGTCGAAGCCTTCGGTCAGCCCCTCGGCGTTGCGGCGGGCCGTCACCTTGGCGTATTTGATGGCCGAGAGCGAGTCGAGGGCGATCGAGAGGCCCGCCACGCCGTAGGCGAGGTTGATGCGCGGGTCGGTGTCGACGAATGCCATCTGTGCCTTCTCGTAGTAGTACTTGTCGTGCATGTAGTGGATGATGTTCATCGCCTCGTTGTAGACGCGGGCGATTTCCGTCAGCACTTTCTTGTAGTTCTGCATCACCTCCTCGAAACGCAGCGGGCCGTCCGTAAGGGCGGGAATGCCCTTGACCATCACCGTGCCGGTGTTCTCGCAGCGGCCGCCGTTGATGGCCAGCAGCAGGGCCTTGGCCAGGTTGCAGCGGGCGCCGAAGAACTGAATCTGGCGGCCGATGTCCTGATACGATACGCAGCAGGCGATGCCGTAGTCGTCCGAGTGGCGCACTTCGCGCATCAGCTCGTCGTTTTCGTACTGGATCGAACTGGTGTCGGCCGAAACCCTGGCGCAGAAATCCTTGAATCCCTGGGGCAGTTCGGGGCTCCACAGGATGGTGAGGTTGGGCTCGGGCGAGGGGCCGAGGTTGTAGAGCGTCTGCAGGAAGCGGAACGAGGTCTTCGTCACCTTCGTGCGGCCGTCGTTGAAGCGTCCGCCGATTGCCTCGGTCACCCACGTCGGGTCGCCGGCGAAGATGTCGTTGTAGGACTGCATGCGCAGGTGGCGCACCATGCGCAGCTTGATGACGAACTGGTCGATGAGCTCCTGTGCGAACACCTCGTCGATGTTGCCGTGCGCCAGGTCGTATTCGATGAAGATGTCGAGGAACGACGACACGTTGCCCAGCGACATTGCGGCGCCGTCCTGCTCCTTGACGGCCGACAGGTAAGCCATGTATACCCACTGCACGGCCTCCAGCGCCGAGTGTGCGGGACGGCTCAAGTCGAGGCCGTAGTATTCGCCCATCGTGCGGATGTCCTTCAGGGCCTTGATTTGCTCGGCGACCTCTTCGCGCAGGCGGATGCGGGCGTCGGTCATCGGGCCGGTCAGGTTGCGCAGGTCCTGCTGCTTGGCCTCGATCAGGCGGTCGGTGCCGTAGAGTGCCAGGCGGCGGTAGTCGCCGATGATGCGGCCGCGGGCGTAGTTGTCCGGCAGGCCCGTCAGGAAGCCCAGCGAGCGGAACGAGCGGATCTCCTCGGTGTAGACGTCGAACACGCCGTCGTTATGCGTCTTGCGGTAGTGGGTGAAAATATCCTTTACTTTCTCGTCGACATCCACACCGTTCTCCTTGCAGGCGCGCGATACGACGTTGATGCCGCCGAAAGGCTTGATGGCGCGTTTGAGCAGCTCGTCGGTCTGCAAACCCACGATCAGCTCCTGTTCCTTGTCGATGTATCCGGCCTTGTGCGAGGTGATGGTCGAAACGGTGGCGTTGTCCAGTGAGCGGACGCCGTTGTTCGCGCGCTCCTCTTCGAGGGCTTTCAGGCAGAGGTTCCAGATGTGCTTGGTGCGTTCGGTAGGGCCCTGCAGGAAAGATGCGTCGCCCAGATAGGGGGTGATGTTCGTCTGCACGAAACTCGTGACGTTGATCTCCTTGCTCCAAAGCCCGTCGATAAAGGTTTTGTTCAATTCCATAAAATGTTCGTCGAAATGAGATTAAAATTGTCTTGTTTGGGAGCCGCAAAGGTATGTTATTTTTTTCACAATACCGAAACCTGCGGCGTATTTTCTTAAAAAAACTTAAAAATGCCTGTCGGCAGACAGCCGGCGGCGGGTTTGCACGGGGCCGGATTATTGCGTAGCTTTGCTGCAGTAAAAACAACCTGTCATGGAAGAGTTGACCCTTACCACCCCGGCGCTGCTTTTCTCCGCCGTATCGCTGATCCTGCTGGCCTATACCAACCGGTTCCTGTCCTATGCGCAGCTGGTGCGCACGCTCAAGGAGCAGCACCTGCAGCACCCCTCCAAGGTGACCCGTGCGCAGATCGACAACCTGCGCCGCCGCCTGCACCTCACACGTACGATGCAGATACTGGGCGTCACGAGCCTGTTCCTGTGCGTGGTGACGATGTTCCTGCTTTACATCGGGCTGTCGCTTTTGTCGGCCTATGTTTTCGGTGCGGCGCTGTTGCTGCTCATCGGGTCGCTCGGCGTGTCGATATGGGAGATTCAGATTTCGGTGCGGGCGCTGGAAATCCACCTCCACGACATGGAGAAATAAGTTGCCGGTTTTTTCCGCCTGCGTCCGAACCTCCCGCCCGAGGGACGATTCCGGGGACTGGCCGGCGGCGGCTTCGTTTTATCAGGTGCCGTACCTGAAAAAGCGAAGATGCCGCGACGTCGCGTCACTGCATCCCCATACCTACTTATGTAACCTAAAACCAACTGTGAATCCGGTTTCCCGGTTTCCACACGACAAAGATACGGGGCCGTCGTTTCTACCCGGTGACGGCCCCGTTACATTCGGATGACGAATGCCTTCCGTCCCGGACGACCCGCCGGCGGCGGCTCGTGCGAAGGGCCGGCCGAAGCCTCCCCGTGGCGGTCTTGCATCCCGATTGTGCTGCCGTATCGCATGAAAAGCCCTCCTTTCGAAAGGAGGGCTCGGGCGGATTGTCCGTCGGGGTGTCCAGACACTGTTTCGGAACCGCACGCTTTCCCGTCCGGAACGGGTGTTCGGCGCTACTTTTTCTGTTCCAGGAAGTAATGCTGCGATTTGAGCAGGTTGCGGGCCTGCAGGATCATCGTCTTGGTTTCGTTGAGAATCGTCAGGTAGAGGACGCTGGCGCGCGTGCTGACAGTAGTGTCGCCGTTGATGCGGCGCAGCTGGCTTTTGACGGCCTCGACGATCGTGTCGAAGAGTTTGTCGCGCATCACCAGCACCGTGTCGAGTTCCGAGAAGTCTTTCGTGCGCAGCATGTCGTTGATTTTGTCGAAAATGGCTTCCACCTCATCGTTCACGCGCATCAGGTCGACGATTTGCTCCTTGGTGAGTCCCTCGTGGTTGTTGTCGATGTGTTCGTAGGCCGGGCGGGTGATGTGGATCAGCGCCTTGGTCACCTCCGAGAGGTAATCCACCACCTGCACGTAGAAGTGCCCCGTGTCGATGTCGCACTGCTGCAGCCGCCGCAGCGTCGGCATGATGCCGTACTTGCGGTCGCGGGCCTCTTCGAAGAGTTTGTCCGACGCCTGTACCATCTCCTTGAGCACCTTGCGGTTTTCCTTGAACACGGCCACCAGCGTGCGGTTGTAGATGCGCGTTACGTGCTCCATCGTCGTGCAGACTTCGCCGATGCAGACGCAGAGCACTTCGTCGGGCGTTTCGGCCTTGATTAGCGGCAGCTCCTCCTTTTCCGGGGCTTTCCCGCCGCCGGACGCGCGGTGGCTGCGGAAGAGCAGCCATGCGCAGAGCAGCGTGAGCGCTGTGACGGCAATCCATCCGCCCCAGAGCAGCAGCAGCGTGACGCAGAGGGCTATCAGGAAGCCCCCGAGCGCCGTGATGAACCAGCCCGAAATGACGGCCATCACGCCCGTGATGCGGTATACGGCGCTCTCCCGGCCCCAGGTGCGGTCGGCCAGCGACGAGCCCATCGCCACCATGAACACGACGTAGGTCGTCGAGAGCGGCAGCTGGTAGGAGGTGCCGATGGCAATCAGAATCGAGGCGGCCGTGAGGTTCACGACGGCGCGAATCATGTCGTAGGGCGCCGACGAACGCTCTTCGGCGGGCAGGGGCATAAAGCGGCGGTCGATGACTTGCCGCATGCGGTTGGGAATCAGCCCCGTCCACATGGTGTTGAGCACGAGCGAGGCGCGCACCAGGCTGCGCGATACGAACGTCGAGCCGAAGCGTTCGTCGCCCTCGTGCTGCGAGGCGAGCGAAAGTTCGGTTTCGGTGACGTGCTGCGACTTCTTCGAGAAGAAGAGCGTCAGCACCATCACCAGACCCGAGGCCAGCAGCAGCAGGAAGTTGGCGCGTGCGGGGTTGGCCAGTTCCCCCATCGTTATCGATTCGCTGCCGGCTTCGCGGGCGATTTGCCAGGCGTCGTAGCTGGCCAGCGGTACGCCGATGAAGTTCACCAGGTCGTTTCCGGCGAAAGCCAGCGCCAGCGAGAACGTGCCCGCAAGAATCGTGATGCGCATGATGTTGAGCCGCATGCACTGGAAGAGCCACAGGACGACGGACGCCGCGGCCCAGAATGCGAGCAGCGTCAGCAGTACGTGTTCGCCGACGTATTCCGTGACCGACGTGGGCACGAGCCCCGAGCTCTTCAGCCCCTTGAACAACGCGAAGTAGAGGATTCCGGCCAGCGAAATGCCGCACCAGACAGCGCCCCAGCGGCGGAATACCGGGGCGTAGCGGAACGAGAAAATCAGCCGTGAGATGTACATGAACAGCGACCCGGCCGCGAATGCCAGCGCCACGGAGAGCAGGATGGCGGCGATGATGACCATCGCCTTGCCCGTGTTGATGTATTGCGAGAGGTCGGCCAGCGACGAGCCCGAATCGCCCTGGATATGGAACAGTGCGGCGGCGACGGCTGCGCCCAGCAGGCCGAAGACCATCGACACGGTGGTCGACGTCGGCAGCCCGAGCGTGTTGTAGAGGTCCAGCAGCAGGACGTTGCCCAGCATCATGCCCAGAAAGAGCATCATGATTTCCGTAAAGGTGAACTGTCCGGGGTAAAATACGCCGCTGCGGGCCACCTCCATCATGCCGCTCGAGGTGAGCGTGCCGACGAGGATGCCGGTTGCGGCAATCCAGAGGATGACGCGCCGCGGGGCGGCTTTCGACCCGAGGGCCGAGTTGAGGAAGTTGACCGCGTCGTTGGCCACGCCCACGACGATACCCATCACGGCCAGCAGGCCCATGATGACGACGATGCATGTGAATAGGGGACTCATTTCGTTGTTTTGGGTTTATCCGGTACAAAGGTCTGAAACGGATGTTACAAATCCGTTACGTACGGATTGCGCCCCTATGAATGTTTGCGCAGGGTGAAGACGAATTCCAGTCCGCCGCGCTCGCCGTTGCGTACCGAGATTGTCCCGCCGTGAATCAGAACGGCGTTTTTGACGATCGACAGCCCGAGTCCCGTGCCGCCCAGCTTGCGCGAGCGGCCTTTGTCGATGCGGTAGAAGCGCTCGAACAGGTGCGGCAGGTGCTCTTCGTCGACGCCGATGCCGTTGTCGGCGAACAGGAGGGTGTACGCCTCGGGCGTTTCGCCGAGCAGGCGGATGAAGATGTCGCGCCCGCCCGAATAGGCCGCGGCGTTGTCCGCGAGGTTGCGGAACACCGATGCCAGCAGCGAGGGGCTGCCCTCGATGGCTATCGGCCCCGGGAAGTCGCAGTTCACGCGCAGCCGCCGGCCTTCGGGCCGGAGCTCCATGTCGGCCCGGATTTCGTCGACCAGATCGTTGAGCACCACGTGCTCCTTGCGAATCAGCTGGCTGGCTTCGTCCATGCGCGTGACGGTCGAGATGTCGGCCAGCAGGCTGCGCAGCCGCTCCGTCTGTGCGCACCCCTTCTCGAGGAACGCCGTGCGCCTGGCGGCCGGAAGCTCCGGATTCGCCAGCAGGGTTTCCAGATAGCCCTGTATCGCCGTCACAGGGGTTTTCAGCTCGTGGCTGATGTTGTTGGTGAGCTGTTTCTTGATGCGGATTTTCTCCTGCTCTTCGTGCAGCGCCAGCGCGTGTTCGCGGTCGCGGTCGGCCGTCGTCCGCTGCAGGCGGGCGTAGAGGCGGATGATGTGGTTCGAGATGTCGCCCAGTTCGTCGTGGGGGAATATCGGCTGTTCGTCGATTTGCTCGCCCCGTTCGGCGCGTTCGGCGAATTCGTTCAGGCGGGTGATGTTGTGCCCCAGGCGGCGGGTCGCGAAGTAGGCCGCCACGCTCATCAGCAGCGTCACCCCCAGCATGAACCAGAGGAATTCGCGGTCGGCGGCCAGCACTTCGCGCAGCGACAGGGAGTAGGGGACGGCCGAGCGGACGACGAGGCTGTCGCCCCGCATGGCCGAGTAGAAGTAAAAGCGGTGGGTGCTCTCCGAGTGGCGGCGAATCGTGAAACCCGTGCCGCGGGCGAGGGCTTCCGCGATTTCGGGACGGCCGAGGTGGTTGGCGGCGGGCAGGCTGTCGGCCGAGTTGTCGAACGTGACCCGTCCGTCGGTGCCGATCAGCGTGATGCGCAGGCCGGGGTAGGGCCCGCTGTGGGCGGCGGCGAACTCTGCGGGCGGAATTCCGTCCGCGAGGGCGTCGAGCATCCGCAGGTTGAAGAGCTGCAGGCGCGCGTCGAGCCGTTCGGCTTTGAAGCGTTTTTCGCGGCCGTACTGGAACGTGACGAAACACGCGACGAGCGTCCACGAAAACGCCAGCAGCAGCAGGAACAGCCGCCGGTGGTAGGAGAGTTTACTCCTCAAAGCCGTAGCCATAGCCCAGGCGTGTTACGATATGCTCCCCGTAGGGGCCGATTTTGCGGCGCAGGCGCGTGATGTTGACGTCGATGGTGCGGTCGAGTACGATCACTTCGTCGCTCCAGACCTTCTGCAGTATCTCCTCGCGCGAGAAAATCCTGCCGCGGGAAGAGAGCAGCAGGGCCAGTATTTCGAACTCCTTTTTCGTCAGTGCGAGCGGCGTGCCGTCGACCGTGCAGACCTTGCGGTCGAGATCCATGTGCAGGCCCTCGAAAGCAATCGTCCTGCTCCCGGCCGCCGGGCTGGAGGTGCGGCGCAGGACGGTGCGTACGCGGGCCAGCACTTCGCGGATGGAAAACGGTTTGGCGATGTAGTCGTCGGCGCCGATGTTCAGCCCCGCGACCGTGTCGTCTTCGGTGTCCCGCGCCGTGCAGAAGATAATCGGCACACCGGCTGTTTCGGGCCGCGCCTTGAGCTGCCGGGCCATTTTGAAACCGCTCGTTTCGCCCATCATGACGTCCAGCAGAATCAGCGAATAACGTTCGGGGTGCATCTCGAGCGCCTGCTCGGCGCTGTAAGCCACGTCGACTTCATACCCCTCGACTTCGAGGTTGAACTGCAGAATCTCGCACAGGGATTCTTCGTCGTCGACCACCAGGATTTTGTACTTTGTCATAACCGTTACGGAATGGAATCCGTGTCAAAAGTACGCAACAATCCGCTTATTGCACGCCGTGCGGGGCATATTTAACCAAAATGTAACAGCGCGTCAATCGCCCAGCACGGCCATCTGCTGGCGGATCGACTCCTCGTGGATGGCCTGCAGTACCGAGCGCATGAATTCGCGGTCCATGCCCATCTGTACGGCCTGCCCGGCCCTGCGCGCCAGCAGCTCTTCGTAACGCTGCGCCTGCAGCACGGGCATGTTGTGCTCCTTTTTGTACTGTCCGATGTCGCGCGAAACGCGCATGCGGCGCGAGAGCAGCTCGAGCAGTTCGTCGTCCAGTTTGTCGATTTGCGAACGCAGTTCGGTGAGGCTCTCCGTCGTGGCGCTGGCTTCGCGGATTACGAGGCTGCGGCAGATGTAGGCCAGTCCCTGCGGCGTGACCTGCTGCGCCTTGTCGCTCCATGCGCAGTCGGGCGAGCAGTGCGCCTCGACGATCAGGCCGTCGAAGCCCAGATCCATGGCCTGCTGCGAGAGGGGGGCGATCAACTCGCGGCGGCCGCCGATGTGGCTCGGGTCGCAGAAGATCGGCAGCGACGGCAGGCGGCGGTGCAGCTCGATGGGAATCGACCACATCGGGTGGTTGCGGTAGAGGCTCTTGTCGATTGACGTGAAGCCGCGGTGGATGACGCCGAGGCGGCGGATGCCGGCGTTGTGGATGCGCTCCACGCCGCCTATCCACAGCTCGAGGTCGGGGCTTACGGGATTCTTGACCAGCACCGGGATGTCGTGTCCCCGCAGCGCGTCGGCGATTTCCTGCATGGCGAACGGGTTGGCCGTGGTGCGGGCCCCTATCCAGAGCATGTCGATGCCGCCCTCGAGGGCCGCCTTGACGTGGCTGCGCGTGGCAACCTCCGTTGCGGTGTACATGCCCGTTTCGCGCTTCACGCGCTGCAGCCACGCGACGCCTTCGACGCCCACGCCTTCGAATCCTCCGGGCTTGGTGCGGGGCTTCCACAGCCCGGCACGGTAAATATGCACGCCCTCTGCGGCCAGTTCACGGGCCGTTTCCATAACTTGTTCTTCCGTTTCGGCGCTGCACGGCCCCGCGATGACCAGCGGCCGGCGGGGGTCGACCCCCGGGAAACTGATGGGTTGTAAATCGTTCATGATTTTATGCTTTTTTATAATTTGTTTGTTCGGTTGTTTTCGGCTGCCGCTGCCTGCGGCTGTTTATAGGCCCGACCTGCTTTGCGCCCGCCTGCGGCAACTGCAGCCCCGGCGGTGGGGGTTATACGGCTTTTTGCTGCGTCATATTTCCGGATTGGGACATTCGGCGTATTCCCCCAGGATGCGGAAGTCGCTGGTCAGCGGGCGCGCCGCCTCGACTGCCTGCCGGTACCGTACGGGATCGTCGAAGGTGACGTCCACGTAAAAGCGGTATTCCCATTCGCGGCCGATAATCGGCAGCGACTGGATTTTCGAGAGGTTGATTTCGTAAAACGAGAGCAGCGTCAGCACTTTCGAGAGGCTCCCCTGCGTGTGGGGCAGTGTGAATACCAGCGACGCCTTGTCGGTGCGGGCCTTGTCGGTGAACTCCGCCGCACGGGTGCGGTCGGCCAGGACGAGGAACCGCGTGAAGTTGTGTTTGTTGGTTTCGATGCCCCGTTCGAGGATTTCGAGGCCGTAGAGTTCGGCTGCCGCCGCTCCGCAGATGGCGGCCGTGCCGCGCAGTCCCCGTTCGGCGATTTCGCGGGCGCTGCCGGCGGTGTCGTCGCGCTCGACGACTTTCATCGCCGGGCGGGCTTTCAGGTAGTCGCCGCACTGCATCAGCGCAATGGGGTGCGAGTGCACCTCGCCGATGTCGCCTGCCGCCTGCCCGGGCAGCGCCGCCAGTACGTGCGAAATGCGGAGCTTGTACTCGCCGATGACGGTGAGCGAGCTGCGGCGCAGCAGTTCGTGGTTGGGGAGCAGGCTCCCGGCGATGGTGTTTTCGATGGCCGCCACGCCCAGCAGCGCCGGGTCGGCTGCCATGCGGGCGAACTGCTCGTCGAAACTGTCGCAGGGCAGTATCTCGACCGGCTCGCCGGGGAAACTGCCGCGTGCCGCCGTTTCGTGGAAACAGCCCGGCTGGCCCTGTATCGTAATCCTTTTCATAGCTGATTTTCGCGCATTGAAAAATCCCGCTCTTTACAGAACGGGATTCTTCGTGTTTTCACTCTATTGTTTCATACAGTTAACTGCATACAATCCCGCTCTTCCTCGTGCCGTAAAAGAAAAAGTAAAAGAAATAATATGCAAAACCGTAAGTTCTCATCCTAACCTGTGATGGTATTAACTCCGGCAAATATAGTGAAATATTCCCGAAATGCAAATAATCAACCCTGTTTTTTGTATGCCGCGGCCATTTTATGCTCCCGGAACCGTTTCTTGAACTGCTGCCGGCGCCCGAAGAGCAGGCGGAAAAAGGTGCCCCGCAGCAGCGTGTCGTCGATGTCCCACCGCTTCGTTTCGGCGTAGCGGTCGAGTATGTAGAGGAACGCCACGGCCGGGCAGCTCAACCGCCGCAGGTTGATCATGCACTCGTCGGGCCGGAGCGGACGCGCATGGAATTTCATGCGGTTGATGTCGATCAGCTGGAAGCGGTATTCGCCCGTCGCCTCGTCGAACCGCCAGAGGATATTGGTCTGGTTGAAATCCTCGTGGCACACCCCCTTTTCGTGCAGCAATGCCGTAAACCGGGCGAATGCGTCGAGCACGGGCAGCGTGTCCGGAGCGGGAAACCGTTTGGTTACTTCCGCAAGCGGGGTGCAGTCCGATTGGCGGGATATGAAATAGGTGTCGGCGATCAGCCCCTTTTTGCGGTATTCGCTCCAAGCCGCGGGCTCGGGGGTGTCGATGCCCAGTTCGCGCAGGCGCAGCGCGTGTTCGTAGGCCCGCTGCGCCTTGTTTTTGCGCAGGAGCGAATAGACGACGGTGTTGAATGCGTTGGGACGCTTGTAGCGCTTGACCGCATAGCGCTCGCCGGCCACGTCGAAAGCCCGTATTTGGTTGCGCCCGTCGTGCAGCACTTCGCCCGAGGCCGGGAATATCTCCGGGAGCCGTGCGGCAAAAGGCTGCAGATGCTGCAACGCGGGGTTGACCGTAAGTTTCATACCTTGTATCCGATTACAGGACAAAAATACGGCAAACGACTCTTTACGGGGAGTTCGATTTGGGGGTAACATTGATAAATTCGGGAAAAAACCTTCCCGGACGATTTCCGCGCGGTGTCGTTGAGTGCCCCGGGCCTGAAAGTCACATAACGATTGCTGATGAAGGCAGGATGTCTTGAATTAAATGCTGCTACTTACTTATGCCGTTTTATGAATTGATTTATAAAAAACGCGAATACCGGAAGCGTTATGACTTCCGAGAACAGAGCGGGTAAACAAAGAAAGCCGAACATGATATCGAACTTAAATGGCCATACAGTCCAGATAAACAAGGAAAGCGCAATCGCAACGATTAATTGAAGGGCGATTGAGATGATAGTCGTTATCAAAGCTCTTCGCCTGATAAACCAAAAGAAGATTATGGAGCCTGTCAAAAAAGTCACTGATCCAAGATACACAATCAATGCAGTTAATTCGATGAACGAAGTCGGCAATTGCTCTTCCATCTCGTATTATTTTAATTCGGTTCGTTTTTTATCGGGGTCGTATGTGATAGACTTGAATTTCTTCTGGTATTCACCGACAATACTGTTGGGTCTGGGATCTGCGATGCTTGGAGCTTTTTCCTTGACTTGTTCGCCTTGTTTTACGACATCGGCCGCAAAAGTACCGCAGTTATTACCTGTAAGGCTATATGATTTTCTGTCTGGATTGGTGTTTTCACTTTTTTTGTCTTCAGCATATGTTTTCATGCCTTTATAATCGTTGCTATCGATATATGCTCCATCTATGCGTCCGCTCTGGCCCGCCTTTTCAGATAATTCAGCCATGACTTTATTTAAGGATTCCGCAGTCGGCTTACCGTCTTTGCCTATTGTGACATCGGATATTGTTATTTGGCGCACCTCACCCTTGCCTTCCTTGTCGTAACGACCATATTCATAATATTTCGTCGTTCCGGTTATATTGTCTATCAGAAGAACTCCGGCATGTCCGAGTCCGCCAATTTTGCCAACCGGAGTTGAAATCTTGTAGTCGGGAAAAACGACCAACACAGCATCTTTCCCATCCGGATCAATATATTTTACGGGGTTATTAAAACAAAACGCATACGGACTCACGGGATGATACGCATATGCCAAATTTAGCAAAGATTGTGCGCTCATGCAAATCATTAAGGTCAAAAGTTTTGTTTTCATTGCGTTTGTTTGAAGTGGTTAATTGTTTTTATTTGGATTCATTCCAGCTGCCCTATTGACTGAATAAAAAATTAAGGCTGCACTGTCCTTTGTTACATTGAATTATCGTATGCGATTTGTTAATCATAAGCAGGGGAATTTGTTTAACCAAAGTTAAATATTATAACTTTAAGAGTTGCAGAAGAGCGACCTTTCAACGCGTGTGCAATATACTGGTTATCAGTGTGTATAATCAGAAAAAATCGTATCGGTTACTTTCATCGCGGAGTTTGGTGGAAACCATTGTTGAAGGTTGTTTCTTTATGGGAAAGACCTTGTATGCATGAGTACGGGAACGACCGAGAATCCAAGATGTAGAAAAGCGCTTTGAGGATTTACCGGATAATGTGTAGCAGTAACGCCTGAATTAGAGTGCAGATTCAGGGTACAACATCGTGCCGTAAACCAACCTCTCCAGCTTTTTCCCTTTGCAAAACGGCACGAAAAAAGAGGTTGCCTGAATTTGCAACCTCTTGAATTCCAGAGCTGTTGACGAGGATTGAACTCGTGACCTCTTCCTTACCAAGGAAGTGCTCTACCACTGAGCTACAACAGCAGCATCTCGCGTTGGAGTGGTGCAAAAGTACATAAGAAAAATGAAAAGACCAAAAAATTGTGCGATTTTCACAATTATTTTCTATCTTTACTTTTGAATTATAACCCTATGCACATGAAACGTATATTAATAGTAGGCGCCGGGGGGCAGATTGGTTCGGAGCTGACAGTTTACCTCCGTAAAATTTACGGCGACCACAAAGTCGTGGCTACCGACATGCGCGAGTGCCGCGCGTTGGGCGAAGCCGGGCCTTTCGAGGTGCTCAACGCACTCGATGCGACGGCTATGGCCTCGGTCGTGGCGCGTTACCGCATCGACACCATCTTCAATCTGGTGGCCCTGTTGTCGGCCGTCGGGGAGCGAAACCCCCAGATGGCGTGGAACGTCAATATGGGGGCGCTGAACAACTCGCTCGAAGTGGCCCGCCAGCATCACTGCGCGCTCTTCACGCCCAGTTCGATTGGCGCTTTCGGCCCCTCTTCGCCCAAGGACAAAACCCCGCAGGACACGATTATGCAGCCCACGACCATCTACGGCATCTGCAAGGTCACGGGCGAAATGCTCGGCAACTACTACCACCATAAATACGGCGTCGACACCCGTTCGGTGCGTTTCCCGGGCATCATCTCGAACGTCACGCTGCCGGGCGGCGGCACGACGGACTATGCGGTCGAGATTTATTACGAGGCCGTAAAATCGGGTAAATTCACCTGCCCCGTGCCTTCGGACGTCTATATGGACATGATTTACATGCCCGACGCGCTGCGCGCCTGCGTCGAACTGATGGAAGCCGACCCCACGAAACTCCTGCACCGCAACAGTTTCAACATCGCGTCGATGAGCTTCACGCCGGAGATTATCTGCGCCGAAATCAAAAAGCGGATGCCCGGCTTCACGATGGATTACGACGTCGATCCCGTCAAAAAGGAGATTGCCGAAAGCTGGCCCAATTCGCTCGACGACACCTGCGCCCGTGAGGAGTGGGGGTGGAAACCCGAGTGGGATCTTTCGCGCATGACGGACGATATGCTGGAGCATATCCGTGCCAAAGTAGCCGTGCATTGAGTCCGGCGAACGGCGTCGTCGATAACCCGAGTCGTCGAAGCCGCGTCCAGCTGGGACGGCGCGCAGCTTCCTGCTATCCGCAGGGTGCGCCGCGGGCGGTGATACTTCGTGCGACGATGCCGCCGCACACCACGCTGGCGATGCATACGCACGCCCTGGTCGATGCGGGCGTTATCCTGCGGGCGAGCTGATTGTCATTGCCCAAACCGGTGCGGAAAAGACATTTCGGGCCGGGGCGGATGTCGAGTAACTGGTCGGTGCGCGCCATTACGGCGGGAGCCGGGGCGACGGGGAGTCGGAACCGGTGGTGTTCTATGCAGGGGCGGAGGGAATGCCGCTCTCGGAAAATGTTGAAGAATAACTAAAAGTTATGGACGATGAAGCGGATTATCCGGTTTACTGCCCTTTTTATCCTGCTGCTGGTAGCTGCGGTTATCGGCGGCAGTTTTTATATGCTCGGCTTCTCGCTGCGGCCCGACGCCAAAATGCGGGAGAAGAATGCTTCGGCGTATGAATATATGTATGCCGAATATCCTTTCCTGCGTCCGTGGGTCGACAGCCTGAATGCCGCCGGGGCGCTGCGGGACACTACGATTACCGATTCGCAGGGGCTGCGCCTGCATGCGCTCTATGCCGCGGCTCCCGCCCCGACCGGCCGCACTGCAATCATTGTCCACGGCTATACGGACTGCGCCGTGCGGATGCTGATGATCGGCTATCTCTACAATCACGATCTCGGCTGCAATATCCTGCTGCCCGACCTGCATTACCACGGGGCGAGCGAGGGACGGGCTATTCGCATGGGATGGCTCGACCGCCTCGACGTGCTGCGCTGGATGGAGGTTGCCGACGGAATCTTCGGCGGCAACACGCAGATGGTCGTCCACGGCATTTCGATGGGGGCCGCCACGACGATGATGGCGGCGGGGGAGCCGCAAAAACCCTATGTGAAGTGCTTTGTCGAGGACTGCGGCTATACGAGCGTCTGGGATGAATTCTCGAACGAATTGAAAACGTCGTTCGGGCTGCCGGCTTTTCCGCTGCTGTATACGGCCAGCTGGCTCTGCGACCTGAAATACGGATGGAATTTCCGCGAGGCGTCGGCGCTCAGGCAGGTTGCCAAATGCGAATTGCCGATGCTTTTCATTCACGGCGGTGCCGACGACTATGTACCTACATGGATGGTTTACCCGCTCTACGAGGCGAAGCCGGGCCATAAGGAGTTGTGGGTCGTGCCCGGTGCGGCGCATGCCTTTTCCTACCGGGACAACCGGGAGGAGTATACGCGGCGTGTCGGGGAGTTCGTCGGGAAATATACCGGGGAAAGCCCGGAGTAAATCGAACGAAAACAGGTTTCTTATGGATGATTATAATTTACAGCAGGCGCAAGCCTTCTACCGGATTCTGGAGGAGAATATCGGAAAACTCCCTGCCGACGTGCGCGGGGCCCTTTACCGGCCGGGTGCGGTCAATTGCGTGAAGGGAGCCGTCCTGGCGGAGCTGCGCCGGCAGTTCGAGGAGTGCGGCTGCGACCTCGACAGGCAGTATGCGAAATACGGCCGCTCGGAGTATTTCTTTGCGGAGGTCGTCGAGCCGGGCCGGGTCTACGAGGTCGGGTATCCCCGATGCCTCTGCCCGCAGGTCGATGCCGGGTTCGTTAATGCCCCGGGCCATTGCGAATGCTCCCGCCAGAGCATCCTCTATGTTATGAAGGAGCTGCTGCCCGGCAAGAGTATCCGGGTGGAGGAGCTTCAGACCGTGTTGTCCGGGGGTACGGAATGCCGCTTTCGGATTACCGTCGGATAGCATGTCCGGCACCCGGCTGTCCCCCGGCCGCATGCGGTGCGCGGGCGTCGGATGCGTGGATGGCCGCCAATCCTAATAAAAAATCCCGAAGCATCGGCTTCGGGATTTTCTGTCATGGGAAATTCGATCCGCTCAAGCGCCTGCATAGATCAACATCCCGAGTCCGGTGAGGAACAACAGGAACATTCCCAGGTTGAGCCTGTGGGAGATTTTGGGAGCCCCTTTGAATTCTTTCCAGATCAGGATGCCCCAGAGTGCCGATACGAGTGTGGCGCCCTGTCCCAGACCGTAGGAGATTGCCGCTCCGGCTTTGCCCGAAGCGATCATGCTGAACGACTCTCCCATGCACCAGATCATTCCGCCCAGCATGCCGACCATGTGGGTTTTGAGACTGCCTTTGAAATAGTCGGCAATCCGTACGGGTGGCCCCTCTGCCGGACGTTTCATGGCGATGGTGTTGAACAGGAAATTGCTGATGAAAACCCCGACGGCGAAGATGAATACGGCCGTGTAGGGCGTCATTTTGCCGGCTGCGGGGGCGGCAAAATCGTTCAGGTCCATGGATGCGGCCACGAAGCGGTAGAAAAACGCCATGATGATGCCGGCCGCAACCGAAATGAGAATGCCTTTGGTCGTGAGCCTGCGTTTTTCGGTGCGGGCTTTCTTGTAGGCGAATCCGTTCATGACGATTGCTGCGGCGATGAGCAGCACCCCGAGGAGAATGAAAACCGGGTCGCCCTGGGCGGCGCTGAAATAATTTATCAGTACGCCCAGTACCAGTGCGAGCCCCACACCCACGGGAAAAGCTACCGACATGCCGCACAGGGCGATGGCGGCTGAGAGCAGGATGTTCGATGCGTTGAATATCACACCGCCCATGAATGCCGAGAAGAGGTTGCCTGCGTCTGCCTGTGCCAGGTCTGCGAGGAAACTGCGTCCTTCCGTCCCGAAACTGCCCAGCGTGAAGGCCGACAGCAAGGAGAAGAGCAGCAGGCCGATGACGTAGTCCCAGTAGAAGAGTTCATAGCGCCACGTGCGGGCCGCCAGTTTCTGGGTGTTGCCCCATGATCCCCAGCACAGCATGGTGATGAAGCAGAAAACGATTGCCAGGGGATAACTTTGAACGATAAACATAATGCGTCGTATTTACAGGATTCGGATTAATTTCCGGCTGCTTGCGGAGCGGTGCCGTATACCAGCAGGTCGCGGATTTGCAGCGATGCGTCCCTGCGCGGATTGTGCCATTCGGCCGTGATGCGGTGTGTGCCGGCCGGGAGTTGGTAGCGCCAGAACAGTTCATGGCGGCGGGTGCGGTAAAGCGCGGGGAGCTTGACGCGTTCGACCGGTTGCCCGTCGATGGAGAAGGTTACTTCGGCGACGTACGACTCGTCGGGGCAGCGCAGGTTTCCCGTCAATACCGCACCGATACCGTCGAATTCGATTCCGCCGGCCTCGTGAAGCGACTGGTGTATCGCACGGCGTTCGGTCGGGTAGTGCCCCTCGAACGATTGTTCGAAACGGACGGGGACGGGCTGCTGACATGCGATGGTCACTTCGTCCCCGTCTGCCGAACCGCCGTTGCGGCGGATTACTTCCAGCGCCTGGTCGAAGCTCATCTTATAGGTGCGGTTGAGCGAGATGTCGGTATAGGCGAAGTCCATATCTTCTACCTCGCGCAGGTTGCGCATCCATTTTTCGGGGATTCTGCTGTACCCGAGCATTGTGCCCAGGATACCGCCGGCCGATGCCGGGTTGCAGTCCGAGTCCTGTCCGCAGCGGGTGGCGATGTCGAGCGTCTTCGAGAAATCGCCCTCGCCGTAGAGCAGGCCGATGAGGATGTAGGCGCTGTTGATTACCGCGTCGATGTTGAACGGTACGAACACTCCGTCGGGGCAGCCGATGTCCGAGCTCCATTTCTTTTCGCATTCGAACCATGTGCGCTTCCAGTCGCCGGGATACTGCTTGTGCCAGGCGATGACATCTTTCATGCACCGGTGATAGCGGCTCTGTTCGGGGATGGTTTTCAGGGCTTCTTCGACGATGAACCCGATGTCGTCCGAGATGAACGAAAGCGAATACATCGCGGCCACGTAAACGCCGCCGTACCAGCCGTCGCCGTAGTTCATGATGTGGCCCACGCGGTCGCAGATCTCCGAGGCCGCGTTGGGCATGCCCGGGGACATGAGCCCCGCAAAATCGGCTTCGATCTGGAAGTCGAGGTCATCGGCATGGGGGTTGTTGAGCCAGTGCCCCGTTTCGGGCGGACGGATGCCGTTGAGGATGTTGTAACGTGCGGCCTGGTTGGCATGCCATAAAACGTAGCCTGCATGGGCGAAGGCCGCGGCGAGCGAATCGACCGGGGCGTCGATGCCCAGCCGGTCGAAGACCTCGACGAACGTCAAATCCATATACACGTCGTCGTAGAGCCCCGGCGTATTCTCGTACCATTGTTTGATGTAATGTTCCGGCCACGGAATCGGGGTGTATTCCTGAATCATCGTGCCGTTGAATTTGAACTCCGTCGGGCCGCCGTAGGTGCATCCGATCGTCTGGCCGGCCCAGCCGCCCTTGATTTTGTCGAGCAGCCGTTCTTTGGTGATGGTGACGTTTTCGGGGAGCTCGCGGGCCGTCGGTCGGCCGTTGCACGAGACGGTGACCGCTGCCGTGCAGAGTAATAATAAGGTTTTTTTCATGGTTCGAGTCTGTTTTAGCGTTATAGGTTGAATACGTCGACTTCGGTACGGTAAGGTACGGAATTTTGCGCACCTACGCGTGTCACCGATATGGCCGATGCCTTGCAGGCGAAACGTACGGCTTCGGGAAGCGTCCGTCCCTCGGAAAGGGCCACGACCAGCGCCCCGTTGAATACGTCGCCCGCGGCGGTCGTGTCGACAGCCTGTGTCCTGTATGCCGGGACGATTTCGCAGTGCTCCCCGTCGAAGACCAGTGCTCCTTTGGCCCCGAGCGTGATGATGACGTTGCACACGCCCATCGACGCGATTTTACGGGCGGCTTCTTCGGCCGTACGTTCGTCGGTGATGCGGATTCCGGAGATGGCTTCGGCTTCGGTTTCATTGGGGGTGATCACGTACAGCGTTTCGAGCAGTCCGGCGGAGAGCTTCGAGGCCGGGGCCGGGTTCAGGACGACCTTCTTGCCCAGCCGGTATGCCATGGCGGCTGCGGCTTCCACGGTTTGCATCGGGATTTCGAGCTGCAGCAGGATGATGTCGGCCGTTTCGACCGCTTCGGCCGACCGTTTCAAATCGTTCGGGGTGAGATGCGCGTTGGCGCCGGGGGCCACGACGATGCAGTTCTCTGCGTTGGTATCCACGGTAATCAGGGCTACGCCCGACGGGTTCTTCGTGTCGGAAAATACATACGAGGTGTCGATGCCTTCTTCGTTGAACAGCTGGTTGGCCTGGTGTCCGAAGATGTCGCTGCCCGTTTTGCAGATGAAGGCGACCCTGCCGCCAAGGCGTGCCACAGTGACGGCCTGGTTGGCGCCTTTGCCGCCCGGGTTCATGAAGAAGGTGCCTCCGATGACCGTCTCTCCCGGCAGGGGCAGGTGCCCGGTGCAGATGACCATATCGGTGTTCGAACTGCCGATTACAAGGATTTTTGATTCTGACATAATGGTTTTGAATGTATGGCTGTTTATCCGCCCCTGCCGGTTTCGAGCCGGCAGGGGAGGGGGTGTTTGCTTTGTTAGTCGGTGTAGCCGTCGTTTTGTTTCAGGTTGGTGTTGGTTTTGCGGACGTTGGCCGGAATGGGGTAGAGTTTGGTGTACTCCGGGCTTACGGCCGGTTTCAGATCGCGTGCGTCGTTCCATTTGCCGAAACGGATCATGTCCTGGCGTCGCACTCCTTCCCAGGCAAATTCGCGTCCGCGTTCGTCGTAGATTTCGTCGAGCGTCAGATCGGCAGCCTTGTAGTCTTCCAGCCCCGTGCGGCGGCGTACCTCGTTGAAAAGGGGTACGGCCAAATCGGCATGTCCCTGGCGCACGAGCGCCTCGCCCTTCATCATCAGCACGTCGGCATAGCGATAGACCACATAGTCGTTGTCCATGCATTCGCCTTGCAGTCCGTTTGCATATTCGTATTTGGCCGAGCGGACGCCTTCGTTCGATTTTGCCGGGTTCGAGAAGTCGAACAGCGAAGTGATGTGCGGGGTGTAGTCGAGCTGCTGCCCGTTCTGCATCAGGAGCGGATTGCCCGACATGTCGTACTGGGGGCCTGCCAGCCACTGCCTGCGGCGGATATCCTGCGGGTCGTACTTGTTGTAGAACGATTCGGTCGCGGCAAATCCGTTCCAGCAGAAGTCCAGTATGCCGTAGCTCTGTTGCGAAAGGCTGTTGAGCGTCAGTTGGTGAAACCGGAAGACGTGCCACCAGTTCTGCGAGGTGTAGACTTTGTCGTAGAGGATGACGAAGATGTTCTCCTTCGATGAGGTGTTATCCACCTTGAAGTTGGCGAAGTAGTCATCCTCGATTTCCAGCTTGTTGAAACCGATGACCTGGTCGCAGGCGTCGATGGTTTCGTCCCATTTGGCCTGTCCGATCCACTCCTGGGCGTTGATATAGAGTTTGGCGAGCGTGGTGTAGGCCATCGCCTTGGTTACGCGGCCGTAGTTCGAAGCGGTCGGCACGTCCTGCAGCAGGCCGACGTTATCCTTGATTTGCTGTTCGATAAACGAGAAGAGGAACTTGCGATCCACTTGCCGGGGCAGGCTCGTGTCCGAGAAGTCCGTGGTGAAGGGGACGTTGCCGAACAGGTCCATGGCGTTGAGGTAGAACCATGCGCGCATGATTAGCACCTCGGCGATGAGGCTGGACTTGGCCTCGAAATCGACCGACGACTGGTCGAACTCATAGAGTATCTGGTTGCAGAGCGAAATGCCGCCGAAAAGGAACTCCCAGATCGTTTGCAGATCCTGCATCTGCGAATTCCACGTGTGTGCATGCATATCGCGCCATACGCCGTCGTCGACCCACTGGTTGCCTTCGCGCAGGGGGCTGACCGCCTCGTCCGTCGATACGGAAATCGTGCCCCAGATACAACGGTAGCAGGTGTAACGTACCAGGTATGCGTAAATACGCCCGGCGCTCATCAGGAACTCTTCCTCGTTGTTGAAGAATTCGTCGGACGGAATCGAGGAGTGGGGATGTTCCTCCAGGTCGGTGCAGGAACTCAGCGTTGCACTCGACAGGAGTATCGTGGACAGGATTAATACTATCTTTTTCATAATAGGTTCGTTTGTTGTTCGGATGATTTAGAATGCGATGGCAGCTCCGAGAACGAATGTGCGCGTACGGGGGTAGAAATCGTACCAGTCGATGCCGGGTTGCAGGCCCGAGATGCTGACTTCGGGGTCGATGCCTTTGTAGCCGGTGATGGTGAAGAGGTTTTGTGCCGTGACATAGCAGCGCAGCCTGGAGATGACCTTCGATTTGAGCTTGAAATCATAACTCAGCGTTATATTGTCGAGTTTGAGATAGGAACCGTCCTCCACGAACCGCGACGAATAGTATGCGCCGTCCTTGTAGTCGGCATGGTCGAGTGTCGAACGCAGGATATTGCGGGTGCCGAAATAACCGAACCCTTCGTAATAGACGCGGCTCTGGTTCAGGACGTCGTTGCCGATGGAGCTGCGCAGCAGGAAACTCAGGCTCCACTGCTTGTAGCTGAAAGTATTCTGCAGCGACAGCAACACGTCGGGATAGGCGTTGCCGATAACCTGGTAATCCGCTTCGGTAATGCCCTCTATCCCGTCGAGATCTTCGTAGATGGCGCCGCCGTTGTCGTTGAAGCCCAGGAATTTCGGGCCCCAGAAGTTGCCAAGCGAACCGCCTTCGACGATGCGCATGGTATACATTTTCAGGTCGTCGGGGAAGTAACCGGTCTGAATCTGCACCATTTCGTAATCCTCGTTGGAGAATTTGACCAGGTTGTTCTTGTTATGGCTTATCGTCGCCGCGAGATTCCAGGTGAAGTTCTTGCGCGAAACCGGCGTGGCGTTGACCGTCACTTCGATACCCTTGTTGTCGATCGTGCCGACGTTGGCGAATTTCGAAGGGTAGAGGTTGGGCGGTACGGGTACGGTATAGGTGTAGAGCAGATCCTTGGTGCGGCGGTTGTAGTAGTCGACCGTGACGTTGAACCGGTTGTCGAGCACGCTCATGTCGATGCCCACGTTAAACTCTTTCTTCTTTTCCCAGCGCAGGTCGGGATTGGGGTTGCTGCCGGGCTCGTAGGTGCTGATCCACTTTTTGTTGTAATAAAAGTTCGACGAACCCTTGCGCAGGATCGACAGCGAACGGTAGTTGCCGATTTCCTGGTTGCCCGTGACGCCGAATCCGGCGCGCAGTTTGAGTTCGTTGAGCCATTTGGCATCCTTCAGCCATGCTTCGCGCGAAATGCGCCAGCCGAGGCTCACGGCCGGGAAGGTGCCCCATTTATGGTTGTCGCCGAAGCGTGACGACCCCTCGTACCGCACCGACGCCGAGAGCAGGTACTTCTCCTTGTAATTATACATCACGCGGCCGAAGAAGGCGATAAGCCGGTTGTCCTCCTTGCTGCTGCCCATCGAAGCGAGCCCCTCCTTGAGCGCCCCGCCGCTGCCGATGTTGTAGAACCCGAAGATGTCCGTATCGAACTTGTAGTTCATCTGGTCATAGCTTTCCGAGCTTCCCTCGCTGAACGAGTAACCGGCGATGGTTTGCAGCCTGTGGTCGCCGAACGTGCCCGAATAATCGATTGTCGCTTCGAGCATCTTGTTCTTATAGTGGTCGTTGTAAGTTTCAGCCGTCCCGTTGTTGCCGATATTTACCGGATAATAGCGGCCGTAGTAGTGCCCGTAGCGTTCCGAACGTTCGATGATGGCGCCCATGGCGCTGATTTTCAGACCGTCGATAATGCGGAACGAAGCATTGACGCTTCCGGAGAACTCTTTGCGGATGCCTTCGTCGTCACGTTGTTCGAGCATGGCTACGGGGTTGTGGTAGTCGATTCCGGGCGAGAAGAAATAGTTGCCGTACTGGGGGTTGTTGCCGTCGGTTTCGTAGATGGGTTCGGTCGGGTTGCGCAGAACGGCCTGCCGCATGATGAACTTGTCCGCATAGGAGCCCTTGCCGGTGGTGTACGCAAAATTATAATCCACCTTCAGCCGATCCTGGATGAGTGACTGGCTCACGTTCAGACGTCCGCGGAGTTTCTCGCTTTCGGTTTTCTTCACCAGTCCGATGTCGTTGGTGTAGGAAACGCTTGCGCGGTAGTTGAGTTTTGCGGAGCCGCCTGAGGAGGATACGTTATAATTCTGGCTTACAGGATGTTTGCGCGTGACGGCGTCGAACCAGTCGGTCGACCCTCCGAAATCGTACGACGATGCTTTGTCGGGGAAATATTGCCGGATTGTGTTGCGGTATTCACTTGCCGACATCACGTCGGGTTTTTTGTCCACGCTTTGCATGGCGACATAAGCCGAAAATTCGATGCGGTTCTCCCCCGCATGTGCTTTTTTCGTCGTCACCAGGATGACGCCGTTCGTACCCCGGGTGCCGTAGATTGCAGCGGCCGAACCGTCTTTCAGCACGTCGAGCGAAGCGATGTCGTCCGGGCTGACGTTCGACAGGTCGCCGCCCACCACGCCGTCGATGACTACCAGCGGCGAAGCGCCGCCGGCCATTGTCGTCATGCCCCGCAACTGGATTTCGAAGTCGCCGTTGGGGTCTCCGCCGTCGGCGCGTACGATATTCAGACCTGCGACCTGGCCTTGGAGCAGTTGCAGCGGATTGGTGATGTTCCCTTGTTTGAAATCATCGCTCCTGAGTGAGGAAACCGAGCCGGTCAGCTCTTTTTTCGTGGTCGTGCCGTACCCGATCACGACCACATTGTCCATTGTCGTGATCGACTCGGTGAGCTGCACATCGAGCGTTGTTTTCGTTCCTGCCGGAAGCTCCGTGTTCCGGTAGCCGATGAATGAGAATTCGAGTACGGCATTTTCCGCGTTTTGCAGACGCAGCGTGTAGCTGCCGTCGGCAGAGGTGCTGACGCCGTTGGTCGTGCCTTTCTCGACGACCGTTACGCCCATCAGCGGCCTGCCCGTGTCGTCGGTTACCCGGCCGGAAATCGGGCGGGTGTCGTTTTGTTGCATGATGTCGTAATCTCCGGTACGGGCTGCATGCATGACGGTCGGCAGCGTACCGAGCAGCGCAGCCAGATAACAGGTGCGCAACATGTTTTTTCGTAGAATCAGGGTCATGGTTTTAGAGGTTTAGTTGGTTGGACTGGTGGTGGGACGGCTTTGTCCCGGGCTTGGATTACATGGTCGTCGATGTTTTGGGTTAATTAAATTATTGAATATGTATGCTTGTCGCCCCGGTTGCGGATTGTTTGGCGTATTTGTCCGGCCTTTTGTTATACAAATATAAGTTTAATAGTTATAATGAGGAGGCATATTTTTGCTGTGACTATGATAAACCCAAATTGATTTATTAAAAATAATGTGTATTGTGTTTTTCGATTTAAAATATTGATTATTAGAGATGTGATTTCATTATTACGGATGTGTGTGCGCATTTTATTTGGTTATTTTCAAATGTTTTTATCTGAAATAAGCGGTTATAAGGAACGATGGTCGTGAAAAATGCCGCAGGAAGCTGTCCGATGGGGCGGTAATGCCGGTTTTGCGGGTATCGAGCGGCTTTATCATCCATTTGGGATTATCCGGATAAGCATGAATTTGTCCGGGGATATTCCGTTATAAGCCGGATCTTTATCAGGGAATTCCGGGATTCCTTCTCCGGCAAATAATTCCTATCTTTGTGTAACTAACCCGCAAGGCCATGAACAAAGCTATTTCGCTGCTTGTACTTATCCATTCGATGACGAAGGCGGAAAAACGCTATTTCAAACTTTACAGCAACCTGCAGCAGGGCGATAAGGTCTATCTGACGCTGTTCGCCCTGATGGAGGAGTGCTCTTCTGTGGAGGAGGTTGCCCGGCGTTTTGGCGTTGATGCCGGGGAAAGCAGTTTCGACATCGCCGTCAAACACCTGTATAAGGTAGTTGTCGACTGTCTGCTGCATTTACGAAGTCGTTACGACATCCAGGCCCGCATTTCCGACCGTATGGCTGAAGCGGAGCTCCTTTTCCGGTGCGGCCTGCTGCAGGCGGCGACCGAGGAGTTGAGCCGGGCGAAAAAACTGGCCCGGCAGTATGAGATGACAGCCCTGCTCATCCAGATCCGGCAGACGGAATTGCGTTACCTGAGTGCCGGGGATTTTCAGGGGATGAGTGAAAGGCAGTTGGTCGAAAAGCAGATGAAGGTGAACGAGGCGCTCAAGCATTTGCGCAGTGCCAACCAGCATATGCAGCTCTACGATATTCTCAAATACAGGGCGCTTTACCGCAGTAAGGTGCGTTCCGAACAGGAATGCCAGAGCCTGAACGATTTGGTGCTGAGCGAGCTGCACCTGATCGCCAATAATACTTACACCGGTTTCGAGGTGGATAAACTCCACCAGTTGTTCCAGTCGACCTATTTCCTGCAGTCGGGCAATTACAAGGCTGCCATCCGTATCTATCAGCAGCTGCTCGAATTGTTCGACCACAATCCGGGCCGGATGCTCAACCCTCCGCTGCATTATCTCGATGCTGTCCTGGGGGTATTGGACAGCCTGCTTTCGGCGGGGCTTTACGATGAGATGCCGTTTTTTATCGCCAAGCTGCACCGGCTTACGGAGGGCGACTATCCCCAGGAGTTCGTCCGCAAGGTGGTGGCCTTTATCTATCTATACGATTCGTTCCGGCTCGTCAATTGCGGGGCTTTCGCCGATGCGCAGAAACTTTATAAGTTGCATGAGGAGACCCTGTTCCGCAAACTGTCGCAACAAAAACTCGATGTCCAATTGTTGTTGCAGCTCAATCTGGTCGTGCTGCACCTGGTGTGCGGCCGGGGCGGAGAGGCCCGTAAGGCCATGATACGGATTCAGGCCACCGGGCTCGTGTTCTATAACTTCCCGGCTTTCCGCATTGCGCGGCTGGTGAACCTGCTCCTGCAGGCCGAATGCGGGCGGTTCGATTTCGCCGAAAACGAAATCAAATCCATACGCCGCAGCAGTTCTATCGGGAACAGCTCGGTCGAAAAACTTGTTTTCAGGTTTGTACGCCTCTTCCCGCTGCCCGGAAGCCGGCGGGAGCGGATTCGTCTGTGGGAGCGGCTGTGCGGTGCGGTGCAGGCGGTTGCCGCCGATAAATACGAGCGGCCTTTGCTCAAATACTTCGATTTTACGGCGTGGATCGAGGTGCGCCTGACCGGGGCGGCCCTGTCGGATGTGCTGGGGCGTAATACCCGGCAGCAGGCCGATCGGTTCAGCGTATAGCCGTTCTGCCGGCAGGGCCGATGCCCTTGAATGGAATTTGGCGCGGCCGCTGTGCTCGCTGTGGGGCGCTCTTGCGGTATCGGTAAAAAAAATCCCGGACCATAGCGGCCCGGGATTTTTCTGTCGGAATTGCGGATTAAGCCTTGCCGGCCGAACCCAGAACGCTTTCGCATTTGTGCATGTAGAGCTTCTTCAGCTCGTCGCGGGCCGGGCCCAGGTATTTGCGGGGGTCGAACTCGGCGGGCTGGTCTACGAAGATCTTGCGGATGGCTGCGGTCATCGCCAGACGGCCGTCCGAGTCGATGTTGATTTTGCAGACAGCGCTCTTGGCGGCCTTGCGGAGCTGCTCCTCGGGAATACCTACGGCGTCTTTGAGCGCGCCGCCGTGCGTGTTGATGATTTTCACGTACTCCTGGGGTACCGACGACGAACCGTGCAGTACGATGGGGAAGCCGGGAAGCTCTTTCTCGATTTCGGCAAGGATGTCGAAACGCAGTTCGGGCGGAACGAGGATACCCTCGGCGTTGCGGGTGCACTGCTCGGGCTTGAACTTGTTGGCGCCGTGCGAGGTGCCGATCGAGATGGCCAGCGAATCCACGCCGGTCTTCGATACGAAGTCAACGACATCCTTGGGGTCGGTGTAGGTGTGGTGCTCGGCCGAAACCTCGTCCTCCACGCCGGCCAGAACGCCCAACTCGCCCTCGACCGTTACGTCGAACTGGTGTGCGTAGTCCACGACCTGCTTGGTGAGCGCTACGTTCTCTTCGTAGGGCAGGTGCGAACCGTCGATCATCACCGACGAGAAACCCATGTCGATGCAGCTCTTGCACAGCTCGAACGAGTTGCCGTGGTCGAGGTGCAGCACGATCGGAATGTTCTTGCCCAGCTCCTTCGCATACTCCACGGCGCCCTGCGCCATGTAGCGGAGCAGCGTCTGGTTGGCGTATTTGCGCGCGCCCGATGATACCTGGAGGATCACCGGCGAGGAAGCCTCCACGCAAGCCTGGATAATGGCCTGCATCTGCTCCATGTTGTTGAAGTTGAATGCCGGGATGGCATAACCGCCTTTGATGGCCTTGGCGAACATCTCACGGGTGTTCACAAGGCCCAAATCTTTGTACGATACCATAGTAATTTAATTTATGCAGTGAATTGTTTCTCTCAAAAAACCGCACAAATTTAATAAATATTCTAATTAATTGCGCCTGTTCGGGCTATTTTATTCACTTTTTGTGAAAAAAATAACAGTCGGCGGAAAATAGTTGTGCAATCCGGATAGTTTTTTGTATTTTTGCATGGCTTTAGCCCGGGCGGCCCGGATGGCCGGCCCGGAATGTCGGACGCAGGG
>ERZ791875.660-NODE-660-length-33141-cov-7.888563_pt1 | contig 33141 bp, 26 predicted proteins | sample MGYA00510278_ERZ791875 | MGnify/ENA primary metagenome ERZ791875 (study PRJEB30046, sample SAMN00792078) | human gut metagenome | study: EMG produced TPA metagenomics assembly of the A metagenome-wide association study of gut microbiota in type 2...
CGGATTTTGAGGATGATGTCCCGCACGGCGGGATCGCAGCCTCCGCCCGTGAGCGCCGCCCAGACCTCGCCCGGGGTCACGGCGACCGAGCCCACCAGGAGGTCGGCAGCGAAGAGTGCGGCGGTCAGCAGCGCGAGTGCGGTGAAAAGGAGCGTGGTTCTGCGGGCGGCCATTTAGCGGTAATGGAATTTGAACGACGTTTCGTAGCGGACGTCGACCGGTTGGCCGTCGATGGTGCCCGGAGTCCATTTGGGCGACTTTTTCAACGTTTCGAGCGTCTTTTTCCGGCACATGTCGTTATGGGAGCGGAGGATTTCGATGTCGCGCAGCTTGCCTTTGCTGTCAATTGTGAAGGCGACCCGTACGATGCCCGATGCGGCCTGCTGGTACTCCCCGCTCCTGTAGCGGAGGTTGCGGAAGAACCACGAGTGGAACTGCGAAGCGTATTGCCCCTGGAACAGCGGATAGACGATATCGCGGTGGATTCGGCGTCCCTGCGCGTCGACGGGGTAGCATTTGAGGGGCCGCAGGTGCCGGAAATCGACGGGCAGCAGGTAGCGGATTTCGACCGGTGCGCCTCCGACCTGTCCGGGCGACCAGGCGGGGGAGTTCATCGCTACGCTGCGCACCTTGCCCAGGGCCCGCGGGTCGCAGGGCGTTACGCTTTCGCAGGAGGCGATGCGGCCGTCTTTGCCGATGGTGATTACGGCGTTTACGACTTCGCTGCGCAGCTGCCTGTACTCGTTGTCCGAAACGAAGGGCAGCCGGCTGCAGACCCACCGGACGAAATATTCGAAATCCCGGTTGTAGAACTGCGGAATTTTCACTTTCAGGTCGAGGCGGTTGCCCAGCGTGTCGATGGCGAAGACCTCGTAGCCCTGCCGTACCATGGCGATGCCGTCGTTGAACGTGTAGGCTTTGTTGTAACGGCAGGGGATGACCTCGGCGCCGCTGCGGTCGACGAAGCCGTAGAGCGAATCGCGCTTGACGACGGCGCGCCCGTCGGAATAGTAGCGGAACCAGGGGGCCGCATACTGCGTTGCAGGCTGATTCTGCGCTGCGGCGGGTGCGGGGTTTTGCGGCGGAAGCTGCGCCGCGGCCTGCAGGCAGGCGAGCGAGAGGATCAGGGTGGCGATTCGTTTCATTATTCCAGACGTTTGTAGTAATGGAGTTCCGCCGTGCCGGCCGTTTCGGGGCGGAGGATTGCATTCAGGTCGCGCAGCACCAGGTCGGGACGCACGACGCCCGACTCCCAGAAATCGGAACCCCCGGCCGGGGTCTGGTGGCGGTTGTTGTTGAAGACCATGCGGCCGCGTACGGCGGGGACTTCGGCGAATTTGGGATTCTGGGCCGTGAGTTCCGCCATGGTGTTGCAGGGCCCGACATTGAGCCATACGTCGGCGGCGTTGGCCAGCAGGTAGGCCTCCTCCATGTCGATTGCCACCGACGTGTCGGAATCGTTTTTCGTGTAGATGTACTCGCCGCCCGCATCCTCGATCAGCCGCACCATGAAACTGCGGGACGAGGGCATGAACCACGTGTCGCGGTAGGGGGTGTTGAGCATGACTTTCGGACGTGCCGCCGCTGCTGTCGCCGTGGCGGCCTTGAGTGCGTTGTAGCGGTCGGCGATTCCACGGAATGTTTCGGCGCCCGTGTCGCGGACGTTGCACAGCTCGGCGGGAACCATCAGCCATTCGGCCTTGCCCAGCGGCGACTCTTCCATGTAGTCGCCGACATATATATAGGGTATGCCCAGTTCGCGGAGCTTCCCGGTGACGACGGTATTTTCGCCCGTCACGCCGTAGAGCAGGACGAGGTCGGGGCGCATGGCCGCCAGCAGTTCGAAGTCGAGGTTGGTGTCGTATCCCACGTCGCGGACTTCGCCGCAGTAGCGGTGTTCGTTGACATGTGCATTGGAGATGTAGTCGATTCCCGAAACGCCCGAAACGCGGCGGACTTCGCCGATGGCGTCGAACATGGCCACATGGCTCGACGACATGCAGACCACATGCCGCACGGGGGCCTTGACGATTTGTCCTTCGAATCCGGCGGGGGCTTCGGCACCGTCGCGCAGGACGAGCAGGTGCTGCTCGACGTCGCCTGCGCCCTGCCACGGGTTGCGGACGGTGATGAGGGTCGATGCGTCGTCGTCCGTGCCGCGGATGGCGAAGCCCGAGGCGTAGGCCGGGGTGTAGATTTCAATCGTGAAATCGTCCGCGGAGCGTACGCCGGAGCCTCCGCAGGCAGTGGCCAGGAGTACGCAGAGGGCGGATATGAGGGTCGAGAATCGTTTCATTGAGGACAAAATTAGAAAAAAATCCTGCAGAAATGCGCCGATTTATGAAAAATATACTATATTTGCAGTCCGAAACGCTACGGGGTGTAGCTCAGCCCGGTTAGAGTACGCGTCTGGGGGGCGCGTGGTCGCAAGTTCGAATCTTGTCACCCCGACTAATCGTTTTCCCCGAAAAACCTCTGCGAAAGCAGGGGTTTTTCTTTGTTGTAGCGGGCGCAGGGAATCGGGTCGCGCGCTGAATAATCGAGTTTTTTGCAACACGTTTCCGTGAAAGAAGGCGGGATGGCGGGCGGTAATCCGGGAAAGATGCCGCCCGACGCGATGCGCCTGCGGGTGAGAATCCCGACGGGTTGACAATCGTCGGGATTTTTGTTTTCTGTGGAATGCTTTGATTGCGGCTGTTTCTCGTTATCTTTGTAAAGGCGGCCGCCTCATGAATATCCGGGAAGCCTTTCCTTTATTGCATCTGAAAATTCGGGGTAAAATGAAAAAAGCAATATTGTCACTCCTGTTCGCGGTATCGGCGGTTTGGTGCGCCGGACAGAATCCGGACAGCCTTCGCAATGCCGGGATAGACAAGTTGTCGATGGGCAAACTGGAAACGCTCGTCGAAGCGGGATTGCTGTCGGAATCGGAACTCCCTTTTTTCGGGCGGGAGCTGTTGAAGATGATTCAGGACGGGATGCTGACCGACACGATGACGGTCGGGCAGACGGTCGACTTGTTCCGGGTGCGCAAAAAGCAGCGGGAAGAGCTCGTCGCGCGAGCCAATGATTCCGGGAAGGATACCGTGTACATAAGAACGCCTGCGGGCGATAAAATCTGCATCGGCACGGGTGAAATGTCGTTGGAGAAGCTGGTTTTGAGGGAAGCCCGGGGAAGTTTCCCCGTAAAATACGGGGAGCCGGGCCATGATGCCCGCATGACGGCTGAAAATATGCAGTTGTTTGCGGCTGCGGTTTCCGACCTCGTCCAATCCGATGAGATTGCGGGCATGCTGGTCGGGAACGCCATGCTGATTATCCCGGAATGCGGCCTGGATTTGTCCGAATACCGAATCGGGGATTTGGTCGAAATCGGAAAGCGGATTAGAAACTCCCGGGAGTTCGCGCCGTTTATACGGATTCTCAATTCGGCGGATTGAGGCGGGGCGGTTGCCGGTTCGTGCATTCGGGTTCCGGGTATTGCCGAAGCCGGAATTGCGGACGGGCGTTTTTGCAATCGCCTTGTATCGTTTCGTCCGAATGCGATTCGGAGGGGCTTGAACTGCGCTTGTGGCAGATGGGCCCGGAAGTCGTGTGACGGGACAGCGCTTCCGACACAATCGCAGACGAGTTGACAATCTTTCTTGACATGCAACACGGATGCCCCCCCCATTTGTGACCGGCCGGTTTTTTAGAACAAAGTTACACTACGGGACACACACACGGTTCAAGCCGCTGTGTAATGGGAGGGCTATTCTCAAGTTTCTTAATTTACAACTATCATACACTTTGCAATTAACATGTCAATGCGGGCAACTTTTATTAGCTATTATCTTATTCAAAATATGAAGAAATAAAAAAAAAGAGTGTGTTTTTTTGAGAAAATAATTATCTTTATTGCAGAGTAATTTATAAAAATTATATGAAGGTAGTACTCAAATTATGCTTGTTACTCGTTTTTATTTTTGGTAATGGTTGTGGCCATACGAATGTTGACGAACGAATAAAGAAATTTATGTCATCGAATTTATTGGTTGCTGATACTAATGTCCGAGAGTTAATAGATGTTGAGTTTGAAAAGTATAATTACTGCTTTATTTCTTATATTGATCCGTATGAGTGTGTTTCATGTTATATGAATAGGATTGTAAGAATCCATGAGCATCCGGTTATGAAAGATAACAGTATTGGGCAAATAATTATTATTTCTGCTGATTCTAATCCGGAGCAGATAGAGATGGTACGAGCTTATTGTGAGAATGAGATCAGAAGCTTGGTTGATGCGGGCAATGCAATCTATGATGCGAATCCGGCTCTGGCGATATCTGCATGCAGAACATTTATGATCACCCGGGATTATAAAGTGCGGTGGGTGGGCAATCCTTTAATCTCAAAAGAAACCGTGCGCTTATTCATGGAAGGAATTAACTGTTTAAAAATAAATTAATATGAAAATATTTTCTTCCCCGGTTGTATTGTTTTTAATTGCCTTTAGTATGATGGGATGTAAAGGTAATTATGATGAAAAGTCGTTTAACGGGGACATTGTATATATTCAAAATGATGTGCCTGAAGACAAGGCCATAGGTGTCCCGGTAGAGTTGAAAGCTTTATATCTGGGTAGCGCTATTACAGTACAGGATTCGATTTTGGTTTGCTGGACTCCCAAAGATCCGAATGTGTTTTTTCATGTATATAATCTAAAGACCGGCGAGTTATGCGGGAAGTTTTGTCATAAAGGCCGGGGCCCGGAGGAAACGGTTGCGACGGCACCGATTTTTCAGATATATAAGGAAAACGGTGCGATGAAAGCACTTGTAAATTTCCACAATGAACGAAAAATCATGCATTGGAATATTACGGAATCCATCAGGCAACAACGAAGTGTTTTCGAAGGTATGACACCTCGATATGACAAGTCGGTAAAATACAAAGAGATTTTTTGGCTGAATCCGGGCGAGGTCATAGGCTATGTTTCTTCCGAACCGTTGACATTTGTCCATGACAGTGCCACGCTGCCTTATCTGATAAAATGCGCTGCGAAAACGGGAAAGCCTGTCGTTTCGTACGACTTGTTTGCCGGAACGCTCGAATGGGAGCGGAAGAGGGAGCAATCTCCTTTGCCTGACGATTATTACTATTCGATGAACTGTATTAGCCCCGACCGATCTAAAATTGCGATGGGGATGGCCATGTTGGCACAGATTAATGTGTTGGATTTGGAAACCGGGCGACAGACGGGCTATCGTTTGAAAGGGATGCCGGGGTTTGAGATTTTTCGCAAGAATCTCGATGATGCAAAGGTGTATTTTACCCAAGTCCAAGCCGATGATTCGCATATTTATGCATTGTATTCCGATAAAAAATACGGGAGCGGTTGGGGTGCTCAAGACTTACTGTATATTTTTAATTGGAATGGCGAACTCGTTCGCAAAGTGCGTTTGGCAAATGGTGTAAAATACATATCTGTTGGGAATCCGGGTATACTCTATACTTTAGATGATAATGAAGAGTATGTGTATAAATATAATCTATTCCCATTCATTTAGTTATTGTATTTTGTATGAAAAAAACGTTAATAGTTTGTGCAGTTGGTGTTCTGAGTTTAAGTGTTTTGATGCTCATACAATCTGTTGCCCACAGGGAAATGAGTATTATGGACTTTAATGTGGAGGCCCTTGCTTCTACGGAGGGAACTAAAATCAAGGATTGCCATATAGCTGGCAGTGGAAGTTCTGGTTTTAAATTGGAATGTCCGCGCAATACATCTAGCTCGGTAATTTATCCATGCCCTCATTCGGATAGTTTCATCTATTCGGAGATTAAGTTTTATTGCGTCGACGAATAGCGACTTACCTGTATTGACTGCCCCCCCCCGGTGATTTTAATTCATCGGGGTTTTTCATTTTTCTTGTCGGACATATGGCTGGCTGTTGTCAATGCGGCGAATGGAAACCATATTCCGATGGTAGTTTGGCTCGGGACGGTGTTTTTCGAAACGTCTATATGGACAGGGCGAGATTTTGATGCGGCTCGAGAGGAGGACTTGACAATGCGAGGCGTCGGTTGTACAGCGCCCGGGATATGTCGAATTATTTTACTATCTTTGCAACAAGTTCCGTGCGGCGGCCGTTGTTATTTTAAATTCGGGCCACTGGTTCCGCCTGCCATTCCACTTGGCGGCCGCTTTGAATATCTTTCCGGAAAAAGGCCGCGGTTTTTCCGGTAATATCTCCCGAATGCGGGGAAATTTGCAGGGGTTCCTGCGATTTCGAGCACTTTATATTTTTACACAGACGGGCTCTTCCTGATAGTACGCTGATATCCGTACCGGGGATATTGACGCCTGCATCCGAATATCGTTAACGAAAGAAAAATAATTGCTTATGAAACAAAAGAAAATGCTTTCACTCACGCTTTACCAGCTCGGACAGCTTTACCGCCAGGATTTGCCCGAACTCGTCGCAGCGGCCGAAGCGAGCCGCGACGCCGCGGACTTCAGGGCCCGGCTCGGCGAATTCGTATCCCGCGGGGCGTCCGCGCAGAGCGATGCGGGTGAGCAGATTCGACTGCTGATCGACTACGACGGGCAGCAGGTCGGCGAGCTGTCGACCGGACAGCAGATGCCGGTGCAGACGCTGACCCTGCTGTGGCGGTTCCTCACGGGGACGCTGGAGAATGTGGAGATGCGTACCGATTTGTTTATCGACCTGTTTTACCTGTTCAAGCGCCTCGGCGGGCTCGAGCTGCCGCCGCTTTCGATGCCGCGTGTGCGCTCCCGTACGGAGCGCTGGCCCACGGGGCTCGATTCCGAGGTGGCGGAGATTCGCGCCGAGAACAGGGAGCGCATGCTTCACCTGCTGGTGCAGAAAATCGAGAACCGCAAATCGACGCCCTCGCGTTTCCGGTTTACCGGGGAGATGACCTACGAGGACAAATACCGGCAGGTGGGCATCTGGTGGAACGATTTCCGCTTCCACCTGGCGATGGCCGTCAAGAGCCCCTCGGAGTTGAACCGTTTCCTGGGCAATTCGCTTTCGGCGGAAACCATGTACCTGCTGTCGAAGGCCCGCAAAAAAGGAATGCCCTTCTTCGCTACGCCTTATTACCTGTCGCTGCTCGACACCGGCGGAAACGGGTACGACGACGAGGCCATCCGCAGTTACATCCTCTACTCGCCGCAGCTGGTCGAAACCTACGGCAATATCCGCGCGTGGGAGAAGGAGGACATCGTGGAGGCCGGGAAGCCCAATGCCGCCGGATGGCTGCTGCCCGACGGGCACAACATCCACCGCCGCTATCCGGAGGTGGCGATCCTGATTCCCGATACGATGGGGCGCGCCTGCGGGGGGCTGTGCGCATCGTGCCAACGCATGTACGATTTCCAGAGCGAGCGCCTCAATTTCGAGTTCGAGAGCCTGCGGCCCAAGGAGAGCTGGGACCACAAGCTGCGCCGCCTGATGACCTATTTCGAGGAAGATACGCAGCTGCGCGACATCCTCATCACGGGCGGCGACGCGCTGATGAGCCAGAACAAGACGCTGCGCAACATACTCGAAGCCGTCTACCGCATGGCCTGCCGCAAGCGCAGGGCTAACCAGATGCGGCCCGACGGCGAAAGATACGCCGAGCTGCAGCGCGTGCGCCTCGGCTCGCGCCTGCCCGCCTACCTGCCCATGCGTATCGACGACGAGCTGGTCGGGGTGCTGCGGGAGTTCCGCGAAAAGGCTTCGGCCGTCGGCGTGCGGCAGTTCGTCATCCAGACCCATTTCCAGTCGCCGCTGGAGGTGACGCCCGAGGCGCAGGAGGCCATCCGCAAAATACTTTCGGCGGGGTGGATTATCACCAATCAGCTGGTATATACCGTCGCCGCCTCGCGCCGCGGACATACGACCCGCCTCAGGCAGGTGCTCAACTCGCTGGGCGTGCTCTGCTACTATACCTTCTCGGTGAAGGGTTTCAGCGAAAATTACGCCGTCTTCACGCCCAACAGCCGTTCGCTGCAGGAGCAGCAGGAGGAGAAGATATACGGTCGCCTGACGGCGGAACAGGCCGCCGAGCTCGATGCCGAACTGGACAAGGGGGGCGACACGGCCGGCCGCATCCGCCGCTTCATGCGCAGACACCGGCTGCCTTTCCTGGCCACCGACCGCAGCGTGCTGAACCTGCCGGCCATCGGCAAGAGCATGTCTTTCCGCCTGGTGGGCATCACGGAGGAGGGCAAGCGCATCCTGCGCTTCGACCATGACCGCACGCGCCGCCACAGCCCCATTATCGACCGCATGGGCGAGATTTACATTGTCGAGAACAAGTCGCTGGCCGCCTACCTGCGCCAGTTGGGGAAGATGGGCGAGGATGCGGAGGACTACGCCAGCATCTGGAACTATACGCACGGCCAAACCGAGCCGCGCTTCAGCCTTTACGAATACCCGGATTTTCCGTTCGGAGTGACCCCTCGGGTGAGCAACCTGGAACTGGAGTAGCGCAGGCGGCTGTGAAAAAGAGGCCCGGCGGGATTCGTTCCTGCCGGGCCTCGGAATAGTTGCATGTATCAGAAATTTTTATTAACTTTGCATAAAGTATAACAGATCCGGCTGTGCGTGTGGTGTTGGTAGGGGGAAGCGGGGCCGGAACAGCATGACCCGAATTATGAAACCGTCCGAAAGATTGCAATCGCTCGACGCCCTGCGGGGATTCGATATGCTCTTCATCATGGGGTTCGCCTCGCTCATAGCGGCCCTTTGCGGCCTGTGGCCCAATGCGGTGACCGGGGGCATCGCCCGGCAGATGGGGCATGCCGCCTGGGACGGGTTCACCCACCACGATACGATTTTTCCGCTCTTCCTCTTCATCGCCGGGGTGACGTTTCCGTTCTCGCTGGCCAAGCAGCGCGCCGGGGGATTGCCGACGGGGCGCATTTATGCGAAAATCATCCGTCGGGGCCTGACGCTCGTATTGCTGGGGGTGGTTTACAACGGCTTTTTTAAACTCGACTTCGAAAACCTGCGCATAGCCAGCGTGCTGGGGCGTATCGGACTGGCCTGGAGCATCGCCGCGGTGCTGTACCTCAATTTCGGCGTGAAAACCCGTATCGCCGTTGCAGCCGTCGTGCTGGCCGGTTACGGCCTGTTGTCGGCGCTGGTCGCGGCGCCCGACGCCGCGGGATTCGGGCCGCTGACGCAGGAGGGCTGCCTGGCGGGTTATGTAGACAGGCTGTACCTGCCCGGGCAGTTGATTTACGGGTCGTTCGACCCCGAAGGGCTGTTGAGTACGCTGCCTGCCGTGGTGACGGCCATGCTCGGCATGTTCACGGGCGAGTTCGTCCGCAGGGAGGGTATGACGGGCAGCCGCAAGGCGCTGTGGATGTGCGTGGCGGCACTGGCGTTCCTGGTCGTGGGGCTGGCTTTCAGCGGCGTGCTGCCGGTGAACAAGAAGCTCTGGTCGAGTACGTTCGTGTGTGTCGTGGCGGCCTATTCGCTGGCGATGTTCGCCCTGTTCTATTACCTGATAGACGTCAGGGGATGGCGCCGCTGGACGCTTTTCTTCCGCGTCGTGGGGCTCAACTCGATTACGATTTACCTTGCCCAGCGTATCGTGGGCTTCGGACGTATTTCCGATTTCTTCCTCGGCGGCATTGCATCGAAATGTCCGGATGCGCTTGCCGCGGTGGTCAACAGCGCCGGCTATGTGGCCGTCTGCTGGCTTTTCCTCTATTTCCTCTACCGGAAAAACATTTTCCTGAAAGTGTAATTGCGGATTCCGTAATGTGCTGCGCGGAGGCGCGGCTGGCGCGGAGTTTGCTCCACGGTCAATCAATCGTACAATCAAATTTAAGAAACTCATTATGAATAAGACGATTCACCGCGCCGAAACGCGCGGGCACGCCAACCACGGTTGGCTCGATACCCACCATACGTTCAGCTTCGCCGGTTATTACGACCCCCGGCGTGTCCATTTCGGGGCGCTGCGGGTGCTGAACGACGATACCGTCGCCCCGGGCGAGGGTTTCGGAACACATCCCCACGACAACATGGAAATCGTGTCGATTGCCCTCGAAGGGGCGTTGCGGCACGGCGACAGCATGGGCAACATGCAGGTGCTGCGTCCCGGGGAGATACAGGTCATGTCGGCCGGCACGGGCATTACGCACAGCGAAATGAACGCCAGCGCCACGGAGCCCGTCAAATTCCTGCAAATCTGGGTGCTGACCGACGCCCAGGGCCATACGCCCCGGTACAACCAGCTCGAACTGGCACCCGCCAGGCGCAACGAACTGCGCACGATAGTGGCACCCGAAGGCCGCGGCGACGAGCATGTGGGCTGGATACACCAGGATGCGTGGTTCTCGACGCTCGACCTGGATAAGGATCATACGGTCGAATACCGGATGAAGACGCCCGGGCACGGTGCCTATGTCTTCGTAATCGAGGGGAATGTCAAACTCGCGGACGAAGAGCTCGGGCCGCGCGACGGCGTCGGGATTACGGATACGGACGGGTTCCTTATCAAGGGGGACACGGACGCAAGGGTGCTGATTATCGAAGTGCCGATGCGGTAAAGCGCGTCCGGAAGGAGAGCCTGCAACATGTGGTTGCAGGCTTTTTTTGTCGCCGGAATGCGGGGGGGGGCGGGCATTCCGTGTGCCGGGCGTGCGTTTTTTGCCGAATGTTTCCGGAACCGGTCCGGGACGGCCCTTTTTTTCGTATCTTTGTTCGTCCCACAGGACAAAAACATGTAAAACACATCCCGCATTCACCTATGAAAAACTACCTTGTCACCCTGCTTTCGCTGGTATTGTTCCTGCCTGCCGCTTCCGCCTGCGGCGGGGACGCCTCCGGCCGTATCGGAGCCGCAGAACCCGAAGGGCCCGAAACGCCGGCGACCCCGGCCGTCACCTATAAAAATCCGGTGTTCCGGGAATTTCTCGTAGCCGATCCGACGGTCATCCGCGGCGACGACGGGAACTTCTACCTCTATGCGACCGAGGCCGGGCACAACAACATTCCGATACTCCGGTCGGCCGACCTGGTGCACTGGACGAAGGTGGGCGAGGCCTTCACGGCCGAGAGCCATCCGCAAATCACCGACAAGGCCGGGGCCAACCTCTGGGCGCCGGACATCAACCGAATCGGCGACAGGTATGTGCTCTACTACTCCCAGCCGGGCGAGAACAACAAGCACGCCATCGGCGTGGCGTCGGCCCCGTCGCTGACAGGGCCTTTCACCGACCACGGGAAGTTGATCGGCAGCAACGAAATCGGGGTCGACATTTCGATCGACCAGTTCTATATCGAGGAGCAGGGCCGCAAGTATATGTTCTGGGGGAGTTTCCGCGGAATCTGGGCAATCGAGCTCGCCGACGACGGACTGTCGCTGAAGCCCGGGGCCGAAAAGCGCAAAATCGCGGGCGACCAGTACGAGGGCACTTATATCCATAAGCATGGCGGTTACTATTACCTGTTCGTTTCGACGGGCGACTTCATGAAAAATTACCACGTGGTCGTGGGCCGCAGCAAATCGCTGCTGGGACCGTATGTCGACCGTGCGGGGCGGGATATGCTCTCCGTCCACCACGAACTGGTCGTGGGCAACGGCAACGGCTTCGTCGCACCGGGGCACAATGCGGAGTTCGTCACCGACGACAAGGGACAGGACTGGATGCTCTACCACACGCGGCTGGAAGAGGGCGGGCCGCGCTACCTGCTGCTCGACCGAATAGACTGGGTCGACGGATGGCCCGAGGTCAGGGGGTACAAACCCGCGCGCAGCGCCGTGGCGCCGGTTTTCGAATAGGGCGTACGGCGGTTCGGGTGCCCCGGGCCGGTAGGATGGCTGCGGGATGTCCGCAGCCGTGCAGTTTTTGCGGCGAACGGGCCGTGCGGTCTGCGCCAGGATGAAAAGCGCCGGGGCGTTCCGTGCGGAACGGTATCCGGCGGGCGGGTGCTGTGCCGCCGTAGGGACCAGAAAATGACAGGGGCTGTCTGCGATTCGGCGGACAGCCCCTGTTGTGTGTCGTATGCATCCGGGCGCGTTCCCGGTAGGTTATTGCAGCGATTTCCGGAAAAATAACCGGAGCTTCTTTTGCGGCGCCGCGAATCAGAACTCCGAGGTGAAGTGGAAACGGATGTCCTTGAAGTTCTCCTGTGCGAGCGCCAGTCCATAGCTCGTGTCGGCCAGGAATACGTCGCGGCCGTGCTTGTCGACGGCCATGTTGGTGTGTTTGCGGCGTTTGAAGTCGGCCAGCTGCGCGGCGTTGTCGCTCTCGATCCAGCAGGCCTTGTAGATGGAAATCGGCTCCCAGCGGCAGGCGGCGTTGTACTCGTGTTCGAGGCGGTACTGGATGACCTCGAACTGGAGCGCCCCGACGGTGCCGATGATGCGCCGGCCGTTGAGCGAAGAGGTGAAGAGCTGCGCCACGCCCTCGTCCATCAGCTGGTCGACGCCCTTGGCGAGCTGTTTGAATTTGAGCGGGTCGGCGTTCTCGATGTAGCGGAACTGCTCGGGTGCGAACGACGGGATGCCCGTGAACTTGAGTTTCTCGCCCTCGGTGAAGGTGTCGCCGATTTTGAAGTTGCCCGTGTCGTGCAGGCCCACGATGTCGCCCGGGTAGGCGAAGTCGATGACCGACTTCTTTTCGGCCATGAAGGCCGTCGGGGAGGAGAACTTGAGCTGCTTGCCGCTGCGCACGTGCAGGTAGTTGCGGTTGCGTTCGAACGTGCCGGAACAGATTTTCAGGAAGGCGATGCGGTCGCGGTGGTTGGGATCCATGTTGGCATGGATTTTAAAGACGAATCCGGTCATCTTCGCCTCGGCGGGTTCCACGGTGCGGGTCGCGGTGGGCGCAGGGCGCGGCGAGGGGGCGATGCGCACGAAGCAGTCGAGCAGTTCGCGCACGCCGAAGTTATTGACCGCCGAGCCGAAGAACACGGGCGCCAGCTCGCCCCGCAGGTAGGCCTCGCGGTCGAACCCGTCGTAGACGCCTTCGACCAGTTCGACGTCGGAGCGCAGCTGGCCGGCGAATTTCGCGCCGATTTGCGCTTCGAGCTCCGGGGAGGCGAGGTCCGAAATTTCGATTGTCGAGGCGTCGGCCGTGAGTTTTTCGTCCGACGTGAAGAGCGAGAGGTTCTTCTCGTAGAGGTTGTACACGCCGCGGAACGTGGGGCCGTTCGAGATGGGGAAGGCCAGCGGCCGCACGCGGATGCGCAGCTCCTTTTCCACCTCGTCCAGCAGGTCGAAGGGCTCCTTGGAGGGGCGGTCGAGTTTGTTGATGAAGACGATTACCGGGGTCGACCGCATGCGGCAGACCTCCATCAGCTTGCGGGTCTGCGCCTCGACGCCTTTGGCGCCGTCGATGACGATGATGACCGAATCGACGGCCGTCAGCGTGCGGTAGGTGTCTTCGGCGAAGTCCTCGTGGCCCGGGGTGTCGAGGATGTTGATTTTGACGCCCTTGTATTCGAAGCCCATCACGGCCGTGGCGACCGAGATACCGCGCTGGCGCTCGATTTCCATGAAGTCCGACGTGGCGCCTTTCTTGATTTTATTGCTCTTGACGGCCCCGGCCACGTGGATGGCGCCGCCGAAAAGCAGCAGTTTCTCGGTAAGGGTGGTTTTACCCGCGTCGGGGTGGGCGATGACCGCAAAGGTGCGGCGGCGTGTGATCTCTTCCTGTAATGTCATGTATGTGTTCGAATGTTTCTGTTTCGGATTCGGCGCAGCGGTTTGGGGCGACTGTCGTTTTCACGGCCTGCCCCGCCGTGTCGGCAAGTTCGCCCCGTCTGCTTCGGAAGGGGCTTGCCGCATGCGGCCGGAACCCGGATGTAATCGGTTCTTTTATTCTTTCGGGAAGTCGGCGTTGTAGTGGCAGCCGACCGATTCCTTGATTTCGCGCCCCTGCTTGATGACCAGATAGGCCACGGCAATCATGTTGCGCAGCTCGCACAGCTCGCGGTTGGGTTTGGTTTTGTTGTAGAGCTCTTCGGTTTCCTGCCAGAGTATCTCGAGGCGCCGCATGGCGCGTTTGAGCGAGAGGTTCGAGCGTACGATGCCCACGTAGTTGGACAGGATGGTCTGCATCTCGCGTTTCGACTGGATAATCATCAGCATCTCCTCGGTGTGCTGCGTGCCCTCGAAATCCCAGTCTGGGATGCCCTCCTGTATCTCGACCTTCGAAAGCAGCGACGAGGCGTGGCGCGCAGCCTGGTCGGCGTAGACCACCGCTTCGATCAGCGAGTTGGAGGCGAGGCGGTTGGCTCCGTGCAATCCCGTGCAGGAGGTTTCGCCCAGCGCGTAGAGGTGCCGTATCGAGGTTTCGCCGTTGGTGTCGACCTTCACGCCGCCGCAGCAGTAGTGCGCCGCCGGGGTTACGGGAATCCAGTCGCGGGTGATGTCGATGCCGATCGAAAGGCATTTTTCGTAAATATTGGGGAAATGGCTGCGGATGGCGTCGGGCTCTTTGTGCGTCACGTCGAGGTAGACGAAGTCCGAGCCCCGTTTGGTCATTTCGCGGTAGATGGCGCGGGCCACGACGTCGCGCGGCGCCAGCGACTTCATCGGATGGTACCTGTCCATGAACTCCTCGCCCGAAGGCAGGCGCAGGATGGCCCCGAAGCCGCGCATGGCCTCGGTGATGAGGAAGTTGGGTTTCTCGCCGGGGTTGTAGAGCGTGGTGGGGTGGAACTGGATGAACTCCATGTTCTCGGTGATGGCCTTGGCGCGGTGGCACATGGCGATGCCGTCGCCCGTGGCGACGACCGGGTTGGAGGTCGTGGAGTAGATATTGCCGCAGCCGCCCGTGGCGACGACGGTGAACTTGGCCAGCATGGTTTCGATTTCGTTCGTTTCGAGGTTGAGCACGTAGGCTCCGAAACAGGCCAGCCCGCGGGTGTGGCGCGTGACGAACTCGCCCAGGTGGTGCTGTGTCAGCAGGTCGATGGCGAAGTGGCGCTCCAATACCGTGATGTTCGGATGCCGCCGTACCGACTCGATCAGCGCCCGTTCGATTTCGGCGCCCGTGAGGTCTTCGTGGTGGAGGATGCGGTGCTCGGTGTGGCCGCCCTCGCGGTTCAGTTCGAAACGTCCGTCGGGGGTCTTGTCGAAGCGCGTGCCCCATTCGATCAGGTCGCGGATGAGCTCCGGGGCCCGCGTCACCACCAGCTCCACGGCCGCCTCGTCGCATTTGCCCGCACCGCAGACCAGCGTGTCGCGGATGTGTTTTTCGAAGGTGTCGGGAGCGTAGGTTACCGAGCAGATGCCGCCCTGTGCATAGTTGGTGTTGCACTCGTTCATTTCGCCCTTGGTGACGATGGTGACGTGTCCGTGAACTGCGGCTTTGAGCGCGAACGAAAGTCCTGCTGCGCCGGAACCGATAACCAGGAAGTCGGTTTTCATAGTTTTGTGAGCATTATGCGTCGCAAAGTTATAAAAAAATATAAATATTGCCCCTTAATCCGGTGTCCGTTCGGGAAAAAGCGTGCGCAAATGCGGGAGATGCCGCCGGGGTATTCCTCCGGCGCGGCATATTTTCGGGCGGGGCGGGCGATATTCCGATTTTTTCCTTAATTTTGTTCCGAAACAACCAGACTTTCATGAAAAAACTGTTACTGACCTTTTTTGCCGGGGCCTGCCTTGCGGCCTGTGCCTCCCCCGATCCCGAAATTGCGATCGTTCCTTATCCCAACCGACTCGAGCCCGGCTGCGGGGCGTTCCCCGTCAAGGGCGCGCCCGTCGTATGCGACAGCCGTACCGACGAGCGGACACAGCGCGCCGTGGAAGAGTTCGCCGCGCAACTGGCCGCGGCCAGCGGCGGCAAGAATCCCGTGGCTGTCGTCGGCGAACTGCCTGCGTCGGGTATCCGCTTCGTTGTGGACGACACGTTGCCGGAGGAGGGATATAAACTCGACATCACGAAAAAAGGCGTCGAAGTGCGCGCATCGCATTTCCCGGGCTTTTTCTATGCCGTGCAGAGCCTGAAACAACTGCTGCCCGCGGCAATCTACGGGACGGAGCCGGCTCCCGGCGAGCAATGGAAACTGCCGGCCCTGTCGATTAGCGACGCACCGCGTTTCGGTTACCGGGGCATGCACCTCGACGTGGCGCGGCACTTCTTTTCGGTGGAGGAGGTGAAGCGTTACCTGGACGTAATGGCCATCCACAAGCTCAACAGGTTCCACTGGCACCTGACCGACGACCAGGGCTGGCGTATCGAAATCAGGAAATACCCCGCGCTGACGACCGTGGGCAGCATCCGCAACCGGACGATTATCCGCAAGGAGCGCGACAACTACGACAATACGCCTTACGGCGGTTATTACACGCAGGATGAAATCCGCGACGTGGTGAAATATGCCGCCGACCGCGCCATTACGGTGATTCCGGAAATCGACCTGCCGGGCCATATGCTCGCGGCGCTGACGGCTTACCCCGAGTTGGGGTGCACGGGCGGCCCGTACGAGGTGTGGGGACGCTGGGGCGTGGCCGAGGATGTGCTGTGCCCCGGGCAGGAAAAGACGTTCGAATTCCTCGAGAACGTGCTGGACGAGGTGCTCGGCCTGTTCCCTTCGGAGCTGATTCACATCGGCGGCGACGAGTGCCCGAAAGTGCGCTGGGAGAAGTGCCCCCGCTGCCAGGCGCGGATACGGCAGCTCGGGTTGAAAGACAGGGACGGGTACACGGCCGAGCATTACCTGCAGGGGTACGTGACCGACCGTATCGGGAAGTTCCTCGCCAGCCGCGGCCGCCGCATCATCGGCTGGGACGAGATACTCGAGGGACAGGCGCCCTCGGACGCCATCGTCATGTCGTGGCGCGGCAGTGCGGGCGGCATCAAGGCCGCGCAGCTCGGCCACGACGTTATCATGACCCCCAATTCGCATTTCTACTTCGACTACTACCAGTCGCCCGACGCCGACGCCGAGCCTTTCGGCATCGGGGGCTGCGTGACGGTCGACAAGGTCTATTCGTACGACCCGATGGAGGGCCTTACCCCCGAACAGCAGACGCATATCCTCGGCGTGCAGGCCAATCTCTGGACGGAATACATCGCTACGGACGACCATCTCGAGTACATGCTCCTGCCGCGGCTGGCGGCTTTGAGCGAGGTGCAGTGGTGCCAGCCCGAAGTGAAGGACTGGACGCGTTTCGTCAACGGCTTCAGGATGGAGCGGATTTATACGCAGATGGGATACGAGTTCGGCAAGCATATCTTCGGCATTACGGGGAAATATGCCGTCGACCCGGTAGCCGGGACGGTGGTCGTCAGCCTGACCACGCAGGGCGACGCCCCGATACACTATACGCTCGACGGCTCGGAACCCACGGCAGCAAGTCCGCGCTACACGGGCCCTGTGGGAATCGACAGAAGCTGTACGTTCCGTGCGGCGGTGCTGCGCGAGGGAATGGAGAACCCGACCTATTCGCGTGAATTCGATTTCAGCAAGTCCACGGGCCGTCCCGCCGTGCTGAATACCGCACCGAACGAAAGATACACGTTCGAGGGGGCTTCGCTGCTGGTGGACGGTTACCACAGCCGTCCGGTCTTTACCAGCGGCGCGTGGCTGGGATACCTGGAGCAGCCGCTCGACGTGACGATAGATATGGGCGGAAAGCAGCCTTACTCGTCGGTGGTGCTGGAAACGCTCGTCCAAAAAGGCGACTGGATCTTCCCGCCCTCGTCGGTGAGCGTCAGCCTTTCGGACGACGGAACGAACTTTACCGAGGCGGCCGCAATCGCCGAGCCGGAGGCGAAAGCCGGGGATCCCGACGGAATCAAACGCTATGAGATGCAGTTCCCCGAAACCTCGGCGCGCTACCTGAAGGTGGTGGCCCGGACGGTCGGTTCGATTCCTGCATGGCACCCCGGAGCCGGGGGCAGGGCCTACCTGTTTGCTGGCGAAGTGGTCGTGGAGTAGCGGCCGGTCCGGGGCGGATGCCCTCTGGCGGCTGGCAGGCCGTATTACGGGGCTGCCGGGCCTGCGGGTTACGGGGCCGCCCGACTGCCGGGTTTGCCCGGGATGATTGCCATAAGGGCCGTGCGGTGTGTGCCGCGCGGCCCTTTTTCAGGCCGTATTCGTGCCGCCGCAGCGGTTTTCGTGCCGGGAGCGAACCGGCGATTCAAAAAATGTGTACTTTTGTGCCCATGACCGAACGACATATCGACATCAACGAATTCGACTACGACCTGCCCGAAGCGCGGATTGCCAAATTCCCGCTTCCGGAGCGAAGCGCTTCGAAGCTGCTCGTCTACCGCGGCGGGGAGATCGGGCAGGCGCATTTCGCCGACATTGCCGACATCCTGCCGGCGGGGCAGCTGCTGGTATTCAACAATACGAAAGTGATTCGCGCACGAATCATCATGCACAAACCCTCCGGGGCCCGAATCGAGGTCTTCTGCCTCGAACCGCACGCCCCGGCCGACTACGAGCGGGCGTTCGCCGTGACGGGCGGGTGCGAGTGGTCGTGCATCGTGGGCAACCGCAAGAAGTGGAAAGAGGGATACGTGGAGATTAACTTCGAACTCGGGGGCCGCAGGGAGTACCTGCGGGCGTGGCTGGCCGAGAATCACGGCCGGGAGCACGTCGTGCGTTTCGAGTGGTCGGCGGCGGTGACGTTCGGGCAGCTGCTCGAACACCTCGGCAAAATCCCGATTCCGCCCTACCTGAACCGCGAGAGCGAGGAAATCGACTACACGCGTTACCAGACCGTCTATTCGAAATTCGAGGGGTCGGTGGCGGCTCCTACGGCCGGGCTGCACTTTACGCCCGAACTGATCGAGGGAATGAAAGCCCGCGGATTCGAATTCGGCGAGGTGACGCTCCACGTCGGGGCCGGGACGTTCCTGCCCGTCAAGGACGAGGACGCCGCCAGGCATCCGATGCATACCGAGCATTTCGAGGTGCGGCGCGCGACGGTCGCGGCGCTGTTGGAAAAATGGGGAGAGGTTACGGCCGTCGGTACGACGTCGGTGCGGACGCTCGAGTCGCTTACGGCGCTGGCCTGGCGTATCCGCACCGCCGGGACGCCCGACGAGGGGCGTGTGGTCGGCCAGTGGGAGTTGTATGCAGTTCCGGCGGAGTTTTCCGGCCGCGATGCGCTGGAAACCCTGCTGCGCTACATGGAGCGCAAGGGCCTCGAACGGTTGAAGGCGGCGACGCAGATTATGATTACGCCGCTGGGGTACGAGTTCCGCATCGTGCGCAACATCATTACCAATTTCCACCAGCCCAAGTCGACGCTGCTGCTGCTCGTTTCGGCATTCGTGGGCGACGACTGGCACCGTATTTACGACTATGCGCTCGCACACGGGTTCCGCTTCTTGAGTTACGGCGATTCGTCGGTGCTGATGCGCTGAAAAACGAAAGGTTAATTATAGATTCATGGCAATAGAGAGAGTCAGGGCGTATCTGGAACAATACGGGGCGGCGGACAGGGTGCTGGAGTTCGGCGTGTCGAGCGCCACGGTGGAACTGGCGTCGAAAGCGCTGGGCTGCCAGCCCGCGCGAATCGCCAAATCCCTGTCGCTGAAAGCCGGGGAGGAGTATCTCGTTATCGTGACGGCCGGCGATTACAAAATCGACAATGCGAAGTACAAGGCCCGGTTCCGCACCAAGGCCCGCATGCTCTCGGCAGCCGAGGTGGAGGAGCATATCGGCCATGCCGTCGGCGGGGTCTGCCCGTTCGGGGTGAACGACGGGGTGACGGTCTATCTGGATGAATCCCTCAAACGGTTCGAAACGGTTTTTCCGGCCTGCGGCAGCAGCAACAGCGCCATCGAACTCACCCTTGCGGAGTTGGAGTCCTACTCCCGGTGTGCGGGATGGGTGGATGTTTGCAAAAGGATGGAGGAGTGACCGTGCCGGAAGCCCCGTGCGGTATACCGCCTGTGGCGGTGTGTCGGGCGCGGGGTTCGGGGGTATGCCTGTACGGCGACAGGCGGTACGGCATGCTGTTTATCGTGCGGTTGCGGTCGGCGAAAAATCCAAGGTGCAGAGCCCCGACGGGCTCTGCGCTTATCGTTTGCAGTGGATGCCGTAGCGGCATTTATTTCCGCACTATTAGCTGTGGGAGCGTTTACCCGACTACAAGGGCGAAGAGTTCCAGGTGGTCGTCCACGTAGCGGGCGAGCGTTTCCGTGACCTCCTCTTCGATTTCCCCGAACTCCTCTTCCAGTTCGTCGAATGCCTCGTATTGTTCGTACATGGCCATGAATTCCTCGTCGGTACGCTCCCTTTCGAGGTCTTCGCGGTGGGCGTCGTAGATTTTCCGGGCGGCATAGATCAGTTTCGAAAACCGTTCCGCGCCCCACAGGCGCATGACCCGGGCGAACGGATTGCCGAAAATATAGGCGCCGTATCCGTTCTGGATGAGCTGGCAGAAGCCGCCTTCGCTCACCTCGTCGCGGAAAATCCGGTATGCGAGCAGCGTGTGCTGCTCTCCGTTGAGCAGCGTCATCGTGTCGGCCGACGGGTCGCCGCCGACCGCCTCCCGGTATTTGTCCGTGAAGAGCCGGATGAACGCGTCCATCCCTTGTTCTGCGGCCGCTTGCAGGGCCGTATCCTTAATTTCTATCAAGACTTCCGTAGTTTGGTTTGCAATCGTTTTCCGCCGCAGGGCATGGGCGGTGTCCGGTATCCGGCCGGGTTACTCCCCGGCGGACTCGGGGGTGTAGCTGCGCAGGGCCAGTTTCTTGACCCAGACCACGAAACCGCCCGTGAGGACGAGGTTCAGCACCAGCGTGAGCACCGAGATGATGAGCGCCGGGCCGCCGAGGCTGTACCCGAGGGCGATGAAGATTACGCCGGCGCCGACCTCGCCGCGCGTGAACATGCCGATCGACAGGGCCAGCCGTTCGCTGACCTTGCGGTCGCGGTAGAAGAACAGCGGCACCAGTTTGCCGAGGTTGGAGAGCACCGACACGGCCACCACGTGCAGGAGCAGTACGCCCCACGGCATCATGGGCTGCGAACCCGTGACCGATGCGGCCGCCGCGGTGTCGGCTGTGCCCGTTACGAGGGGCATGCTCAAGCCCACGAGGAGCATGAACAGGAACGAAATGCCGGTGGTGATGCGCCGCTCGGCCGTGGTGTCGATATGCCGGTGTTTCATCAGCATGCCGACGATGAACGCCGGAAGGAGCACCTCGATGTGGATGCTGTTCTCGGGGCCGTAGAGTTTCGCCGTGGCGATGTAGACGGCCTGCGTCAGGGCGCAGACCACGACGGCGAGTCCGAGGATGGTTTTCCAGTCCTGGCGTACGTTCCACTTCGCCTGCCAGCACCAGCCCACGGCCAGCAGTACGATGACGATGGCGATGATGGCGAACATCTGCCACCGCAGGCCGATCATCAGGATTTGCAGCGGAATCATCAGCAGGATGGTGTCCAGGTCGTCGAAAATCGCCAGCACCTGTATTTTCTTGTAAATCCAGCTTTTCTTGAGGTTCAGGGCCGCGAGCATCGTGAAGAGGATGCCGGCCGAGGTCGGGGCGGCGAAACGGCTCAACAGCAGGTTCTCTTTCCAGGCTTCGCCGCTGCTCCACAACTCGGGCGGCAGCAGGATAAAAATGTAGTAGAGCACGATGAGTATCCACGGCAGTGCGGCGGTGGCCATGGCGATGAAATAGTCGGCCGTGTAGGAGCGCCAGCGGGATTTGTCGATTTCGAATTCGCGGCCCACGTTAATCATGATGAACCCCAGGCAGACGTAAAGCAGGGTGTCGGAACAGTTTTTGAATGTCGCATATCCGCTTCCGAGCGCCCCCGGAAGGAGTTGCGAGATGATGAGTCCCAGCATCAGGAAAAGGGAGAACGAGAGAACTTTTCGCATTAATTGATAATTGTTTACGGGTGTAAGGGGTGCATTCGGGGGCAAAGATAATACATTATGCCCGAATCCCGAAACCGGACCCCTCTTTCGTGAAAAAAATAACAATAAACAAACCGCAATTCACAATTATTTTGTAACTTTGCGGTGCAAAAACAGGAAGTCAGTATTCTAAACCATATAATTAAACGTATACAACTATGCAGATTGTAGAGATTCACGCAAGAGAAATCCTCGACTCGCGAGGTAACCCGACCGTCGAGGTCGAAGTTCGTACTGTATCGGGCGCATTCGGCCGCGCTGCCGTTCCGAGCGGCGCATCGACGGGTGAGAACGAGGCTCTCGAGCTCCGCGACGGCGACAAGGGCCGTTACCTGGGCAAGGGCGTTCAGAACGCTGTCAAGAATGTCAACGAGGTAATCGCCCCGGCCATCATCGGCATGAACGTAGCTGACCAGGTGGGTATCGACAAGGCCATGATCGCACTCGACGGTACGCCTACCAAGTCGAAACTCGGCGCCAACGCCATCCTCGGCGTGTCGCTGGCCGTTGCACGCGCTGCCGCAGACTACTTCGGCATGCCCCTCTACCGCTATATCGGCGGCTCGAACGCCAAGACGCTGCCCGTTCCGATGATGAACATCATCAACGGCGGTTCGCACTCGGATGCCCCGATCGCATTCCAGGAGTTCATGATTCGTCCCGTAGGCGCCCCCTCGTTCAAGGAGGCCGTTCGCATGGGTGCTGAAGTGTTCCACAACCTGAAGAAAGTGCTCCACAAGCGCGGCCTTTCGACGGCGGTAGGCGACGAGGGTGGTTTCGCTCCCGCGCTGAACGGCACCGAGGACGCTATCGAGTCGATTATCGAGGCTATCAAGATGGCCGGTTACAAGCCCGGACGCAAGTGCGAGGGCGGCGATGTGTCGATCGGCATGGACTGCGCTTCGTCGGAGTTCTACGCTGACGGCGTATACGATTACACCAAGTTCGAGGGCGAGAAGGGTGCCAAACGCTCTTCGAAAGAGCAGGTGGAGTACCTGAAGGGCCTCGTTGCCAAATACCCCATCGACTCGATCGAGGACGGTATGTCGGAGAACGACTGGGAGGGCTGGCAGCTGCTGACCGCCGAAATCGGCGACAAGTGCCAGCTCGTCGGCGACGATTTGTTCGTTACGAACGTGGACTTCCTGAAGAAGGGTATCGAGATGGGCTGCGGCAACTCGATTCTCATCAAGGTCAACCAGATCGGTTCGCTGACCGAAACGCTCGACGCAATCGAAATGGCTCACCGTGCAGGTTATACGTCGGTAACGTCGCACCGCTCGGGCGAAACGGAGGATTCGACCATCGCCGACATCGCCGTGGCTACGAACTCGGGTCAGATTAAGACCGGCTCGATGTCGCGCTCGGATCGTATGGCCAAGTACAACCAGCTGCTCCGCATCGAGGAGGAACTCGGCGACGAGGCTATCTACGGCTACACGAAAATCTACCGCAAGTAATTTGCGCCGCCGCGGTGAACCCGCGGCATAAGGTATTCCCCGGACGGCATGCGCCGTCCGGGGTTTTTTATGCCTGTGCCCGGATGGTACATGGGACGGCGGCGTATAAAAATATATCGGTATGGGTGGTGTGAAGAAAACGCCCGGCTTTCCAAAGCCGGGCATTGTTTGTCGTGTAGGAGGGGGCGGGGTGTGCGGCAACGGAGTGTGGCTGAAATGTGCGGCGGCGGGTTGCCGGGCGTGTGCCGCGACGGGTTAAAACGTGCTGCGGCGAATCATGCGGAAGTCGCACTTGATTTTTGCGAGCGACTTTTCGAGAATCATTTTCGCGGTGATCATGCCCATCTGCCGGAGGCCGGTCGAACAGAAAGCGGCTTTGCCCTTGCGGATTACTTTGGTTTTCCTGCAGAAGAAAACCACGCTGAAAGTCTTTCTTTCCATACTGCTGTAAAGTGTTTGTAATTAATACGCATACAGCACAGTTTTGTTGTAGGGTAAATAGTTGAAACAAAGCGAAATAATCGCTATTGGTGACCTTTTTTTTGGCCAAGTAAAATAGGTCACTAATAAGTAGATGATTACCTGCTTTGAGTTATTTTTCTTGTCCAAACCTAAAATGAAAAACCCTTATATATCAGCGATATATAAGGGTTTTGCTCTTTTTGCAGTTTGTGCCAACTGCTCTCAAGGGTGGAAGATGGGGCTCGAACCCACGACCTTCGGAACCACAATCCGACGCTCTAACCGACTGAGCTACATCCACCGTCTGACCGTTACACGGTCGTATCGGGTTGCAAATGTAATATTCTTTTTCGGTACGTGCAAAAAAATCGGCCGAAAAATATTCGCAGGTACCCCGAAAATGACAAAATGGCAGTCGGGCCTGTACCTTTGTCACCCTTTGTCTGCCAAAAAACGGTTGGCACATCAATTGTTGGAACAGAGGATGCGAATGAGCAATAAACTATTCAATTCAATAATAAACTAAAACAACAAAGCTATGAATGTAAAACCATTATCGGATCGTGTACTCGTCCTGCCGAACCCGGCGGAAGAGAAAACGGCTGGCGGACTGATTATCCCCGACACAGCCAAAGAGAAGCCGCTGGCAGGTAAAGTCGTTGCCGTGGGCCCCGGCACTTCGGAGGTTAAAATGGAGGTTAAGGTCGGCGACCAGGTGCTCTACGGCAAGTATGCAGGCCAGGAGATTCAGATCGACGGCGTGGATTACCTGATTATGAAGCAGAACGATATTCTGGCGGTTATCTGACGATAAGCCGTTTCCAGACACAAATTTTACATTCCCCTGCACTCCCTTTGCCGCCTGCGTGCGGCGTCTGCCCCGGTTTTTGGGGCCGGTGAAAAAAGGCGGCTTCGGGGATAAGCTTACGAACGAATATTAAAATACGGAAAGTTATGGCAAAGGATATTAAATACAATGTTGAGGCGCGCGAACTGCTCAAGGAGGGTGTCGACGCGCTGTCGAACGCAGTAAAGGTTACGCTGGGCCCCAAAGGCCGCAACGTGATTATCGATAAGAAATTCGGTGCGCCGCAGATTACCAAGGACGGCGTGACGGTTGCCAAGGAGGTGGAGCTCGAGGACGCTTTCGCCAACATGGGCGCCCAGATGGTTCGCGAGGTCGCTTCGAAGACCAACGACGATGCGGGCGACGGTACGACCACCGCTACGGTGCTGGCGCAGTCGATTATCGGTGTGGGCTTGAAGAACGTGACGGCCGGCGCCAACCCGATGGATCTCAAGCGCGGTATCGACAAGGCCGTTGCAAAGGTCGTGGAGTCGCTGCGCAAGCAGAGCCAGGAGGTCGGCTCGGACTTCAGCAAAATCGAGCAGGTCGCTACCATTTCGGCGAACAACGACGAAACCATCGGCAAGCTGATTGCCGAGGCGATGGCCAAGGTCAACAACGAGGGTGTAATCACCGTCGAGGAGGCCAAGGGTACCGAAACCCACGTCGAGGTGGTCGAGGGTATGCAGTTTGACCGCGGTTATATTTCGGCTTACTTCATGACCGATCCCGAGAAGATGGAGGCACAGCTCGAGAAGCCCTATATCCTGATTACCGACAAGAAGGTGTCGACGATGAAAGAGCTGATGGGCGTTCTGGAGCCCGTGGCGCAGAGCGGCCGCTCGCTGCTGATTATCGCCGAGGACGTGGACGGCGAGGCCCTTTCTGCACTCGTTGTCAACAAGCTGCGCGGCACGCTGAAGATCGCCGCCTGCAAGGCTCCGGGCTTCGGTGACCGCCGCAAGGAGATGCTCGAGGACATCGCCATCCTGACGGGTGCCACGGTGATTTCGACCGACAAGGGCATGAAGATCGAGGATGCGGACCTCACGATGCTCGGAACGGCCGAGAAAGTGACGCTCAACAAGGAGAACACCACGATTGTGGACGGTGCCGGCAAGAAAGAGGAGATTGCAGCCCGCGTGGCGCAGATTCGCGCTTCGATCGACAAGGCTACGTCGGATTACGACAAGGAGAAGCTGCAGGAGCGCCTGGCCAAACTCGCAGGCGGTGTGGCCGTCCTTTACGTAGGCGCCGCTACCGAGGTCGAGATGAAAGAGAAGAAAGACCGCGTCGACGACGCGCTGGCTGCCACCCGTGCTGCCGTCGAGGAGGGTATCGTCCCGGGCGGCGGTGTGGCTTACATCCGCGCTACGTCGGCCCTCGAGGGAATGAAGGGTGCCAACGACGATCAGACGACGGGTATCCAGATTGTGAAACGCGCAATCGAGGAGCCGCTGCGCCAGATCGTCGAGAACGCCGGAGGCGAGGGTTCCGTGGTTGTCAACAAGGTCAAGGAGGGCAAGGACGCTTACGGCTACAACGCCCGCGACGACAAGTACGAGGATTTGCTCAAAGCCGGTATCATCGACCCGACGAAAGTGTCGCGTGTGGCACTGGAGAACGCCGCTTCCATCGCTTCGATGTTCCTGACGACCGAGTGCGTGCTGGCCGAGAAGAAATCCGAGCAGCCCGCAATGCCCCCGATGCCCGCAGGCGGCATGGGCGGTATGATGTAACCGTCCGAAAACAGGACACGCAAAGTCCGGGAATCCCGTGCGGGTTCCCGGACTTTTTTATGTGCCGGAGCTGCGGATTGCGGCGTTCCGGTAGCCTTTTACCCGGCAGCCTATTGCGTCGGTTACGGCATCCATTCCAGAACTCCTGTGATGGGATGGGCGGCGCGCCATGCCTCGAATTCCGCATAGGTGCGCACGCCGTCGCGCAGCACAGCCTGGTAGTACTCGATGCCCATGATTTTCACCCCGTCCGGCGTGTCGTATTTGATTTGCAGGATGGCGCGGCGCGTTTCGTCGGTCAGCACGGCGCTGATTCGGTCGGCCACCTGCTCGAAGTAGCCGTCGTAGGCCGAGCCCCGGGGCATGTGAATCATGTCGATTTGCCAGAGCTTGTCGTCGGCGTCGGCGTACCATGCGTGCCATTCGAGACACTGGTCGGGAGCGTCGAGCAGGTTGTTGTAGGTGACCTGCCGGATGCGGGGGTGTCCGGCGAGCCGTGCCATGGCGGCGAAGCTGTCGGCGATGCGCAGGGGCGAGGAGTAGATGTGGAAATCGATGTCGCGGTGCGTCATCAGCAGGCCGGTGCGGAGCGAGCCGACCAGGTTGGGTTCGGCGCCGACGGCGCGCCATGCGGCTTCGAGTCCGGTGTCGCGGATAACCTCGCGGGCGCGCTGCTGGTTTGCGGCCGCGGTTTTCATCAAGTAGTCCATTGTACGTATTGTTGCGGTTTAATATGCGGGGTCGAAAAACGGCCGGAGCTGCGGGCGTTCCGGCGGGGCGTGTCGGTGTCTTATGCGGCTATTTTCCGAGCAGGATGCGGGCCTGCTCCATGGCGGCGTCGGTAATCCGGCTGCCGGAGAGCATTTTGGCAATCTCGGTGATGCGCTCCTCGTCCGTCAGGCGTGTGATGTCGGTGCGGCCGTCGCGCTTGTAGACCACGAAGTGGGTCGAGCCTTTCGACGCGACCTGCGGCAGGTGGGTGATGTCCACGACCTGCATCGTCGCGGAGAGCGATTCGATGATTTCGCCCATGGCATCGGCGATGCGGCCCGAAACGCCTGTGTCTATTTCGTCGAAAATGACCGTCGGCAGCTGCATGCGCCGGGCCAGCAGGGCTTTGAGCGCCAGCATGACACGCGAAAGCTCGCCGCCCGAGGCGATGCGTTCGACGGGCTGGGGCGTTGCGCTGCGGTTGGCCGTGAAGAGGAAAACCACGCTGTCGCGGCCCGTGCGGCCCAGTTCCGCCAGCGGCGTGAGCGCCACTTTGAATACGGTGTCGGGCATGCCCAACTGCGAGAGCGTTGCGAGGATGTGTTTTTCGAATGCCGCGGTGGCTTTTTCGCGCGCCTTATGCAGGCGGTCTGCCAGAGCCCCGGCTTTCTGTGCCGTTTCGGCCGCCTCTTTTTCCGCCGCCGCAATCTCCTCGTCGCCGTGTACGATGGCGGCGAGCTGTGCGGCGTAGCGGTCGCGTGCCGCGATCAGCTCCGCTTCGGAGGCGACGCGGTGTTTCTGTTGCAGGGCATAGAGGGCATCGAGGCGCGCCGAGAGTTTCGCCAGCCGCTCGGGGTCGGCGTCGAGGCGTTCGCAGTCCGCCGCAACGGCGTTGTCGATGTCTTTCAGCTCCTCCAGCACCGAATGCAGGCGGGCTGCGTACTCCTCGGCGGCGGGGTAGTGTTCGCGGATGCGTGCGAGGTCGTTTTCGGAGTTTTTCAGGAGTGTGAGCACGCCCGTTTCGTCGGCGTCGAGGGCGTTGCGCAGCGTGGTGAACGCTTCGCCGATGCGGTCGGCGTTTTGCAGCACGGCCAGCTCTTCCTCGATGGCGGCCTGCTCCCCCTCGCGGAGGTTGGCGGCCGTCAGCTCCTCGCCCTGGAAGCGAAGCCACTCCTCGTCGCGGCGGCCGCTGGCGGCGGCTTCGCGCAGGGCGGAGAGTTTGCGCCGCAGTTCGGTGAGCCGGGCGTACAACGCGGCGTATTGCGTTAACAGCTCTCCGTTTCCGGCCACGGTGTCGAGCGCCGAGGTGCGGAACTCTTCCGACGAAAGAATCAGGTTCTGGTGCTGCGAGTGGATGTCGATCAGGCGGGTGCCGAACTCGCGCAGCTGGGCCAGCTGCACGGGCACGTCGTTGATGAAGGCCCGGCTTTTGCCGGCCGGGGTTATGATGCGCGTCACGCTCGTTTCAGGGGCGTAGTCGAGGTCGTTTTCGTCGAAGAAAGCCTCCATGCCGCGGCCCGCGAGGTCGAACGTGCCCTCCACCGCGCAGTTGCGGGCGGTGTCTTTCATGGCCGAACCGTCGTTCTTGGCGCCGAGCAGCAGCCCGAGGGCGCCGAGCAGGATCGATTTTCCGGCACCCGTTTCACCCGTGATGATGTTCAGGTGCGGTGACAGCTCCATTTCGAGTTTATCGATGAGCGCGTAGTTTTCGACCGACAGACGACGTAACATGGCGGTTTTAGTTTAGCATGGATTGGATTTTGTCCGCGATACGTTCGGCGACCTCCGTTTTCGTCAGCAGGGGCAACTCTTCGCGGCCGCAGCGGTCGATGAACGTCACCTTGTTGGTGTCGCCGCGGAATCCGGCTCCGGCGTCGCGCAGCGAGTTGAGCACGATGAAGTCGAAATTCTTTTTGGCGAGCTTGGCTTCGGCGTGGGCCTGCTCGTCGTGCGTTTCGAGGGCGAAGCCGACCAGCAGGCGGCCGCCTTTGCGCGCCCCCAGTTCGGCCGCGATGTCGCGCGTGCGGCGCAGGGTGATGCACAGTTCCCCGTCGCCTTTCTTGAGCTTCGTTTCCGACACGGTGTCGGGGGTGTAGTCCGCCACGGCGGCGCACATCACGGCTCCGTCGGCATCGTCGAAAGCCGCTGTCGCGGCTTCGTACATCTCGGCGGCCGAGAGGACGTCCACGCGCTTCGTGCCCGGGGGCGTCGGCAGCGAGGTGCGCCCGCTTACGAGGGTCACCTGTGCGCCGCGTGCGGCCAGTGCTCCCGCAATGGCATAGCCCATCTTGCCCGACGAGTGGTTCGAGATGAACCGCACGGGGTCGATGGCTTCGATGGTGGCGCCTGCCGTTACGACGAAGCGTTTACCTTGCAGGCTCTTTTTTTTTTCGGGGTCTTCCGCGGCGAGGAGTTCGCCGACGTAAGCGGCGATTCGGGCGGGTTCGGCCATGCGCCCTTTGCCCGTCAGGCCGCTGGCGAGTTCGCCTTCGGCCGGTTCGATGATTCTGACGCCGCGCGCCGCGAGGCGTTGCAGGTTCTCCTGCGTCGAGGGATGGGCGTACATGTCGAGGTCCATGGCCGGCGATACGACGATGGGGCAGCGTGCCGAGAGGTAGGTCGTCAGCAGCAGGTTGTCGGCGATGCCGCAGGACATTTTGGCCAGCGTGTTGGCCGTGGCGGGGGCAATCAGGTAGCAGTCGGCCCACTCGCCGAGCGATACATGGGAGTTCCACGCTCCGTTCTCGGGGTCGAAGAACTCCACGAGAATCGGGTTTTTCGAGAGGGTGGCCATCGTCAGGGGCGTGATGAACTGCTTGGCCAGCGGCGTCATCACCACGCGCACCTCGGCCCCTGCCGTCTTCAATAAACGACAGAGCACAGCCGCCTTGTAGGCAGCTATGCTTCCCGTGATGCCCAGCAGTATGCGGCGTCCTGCAAGTGCCTGCGCCGTGCGGCCGCCCGTGCCGGGTTGCTGTATGTCACCTCCCTGCAAATCCATGACGGCGGGCCGTTAAGACTCTTTGACCTCCTTGTTCTCCTTGTAGAAAAGTTCGCCGTCGAGGAACTCCTCCGTGGCGATGATCGCGGGCTTGGGAAGACGCTCGTAGTAGCGCGAGATTTCGATCTGCTCGCGGTTTTCGAAAGTCTCCTCCATGGTGTCCGTCGGCGAGGAGAAGTCGGCGAGCTTGCGGTTGAGCTCGGTCTTCAACTCGGTCGAAATCTGGTTGGCGCGGCGGGCGATGATGTTCACCGTTTCGTAGATATTGCCGGTCGCCTGATCCAGATCCACCAGTTTGCGCGTAATGGTGTTGTTGGGAATGTTCTTTTTGATTTCCATGGTTATATGTTGTTGTCGTCTTTCTTGTTGCGGTCGAGGTAGTCGCGGGCGTGCTTGGCCATGCGGTCGACCTCCTTGATGTGCTTCGACTCGGGGAATTCCTCCTTGAACGAGAGGTAGGAGTCGAGCATCGTCAGGTAGCGGTCGGTCTGTTTTTCGGTGACCGAGTTGTTGGCGAAACGGTAGCCGGCGTCCACGATCAGGTACATGATTTCCTCGCGGTGTTTGCTGTCGGGATACTGTTTCAGCGCATTCTTGAGCGATACGATTGCCGACTTGTAGCGGCCGATTTTGTAATAGGTGTATGCGTTGAGGTATGCCTTGTCGTGCAGGCGCTCCGTCAGCTCGGCGTTGATTTCCTTGAAATTTTCGATGCGCTCGCTCTGCGGGTAGCGCGACATGAATTCGTTGATGGCAATCAGTGCCTGGCCGGTCATCGTCTGGTCGCGCGAGGGGCCGGGCGAAAGGTAATAGAAGCAGAGTGCGTACATGCCTTCGGCGTCTTCGATGAAGGCGCTGCGGCCGAATTTGCGGCGGAAGTCGTCGAGCAGTGTCGAAGCCGTGTCGTAGTCGCGGTTCTTGTACTTGCAGCGGGCGTTGAAGAACGAAATGCTGTCCTCGCGCGGCGTGCCGGCGTAGTAGTGCTGGGAACCCTCGAAGAGCGTCGAGGCCCGCGACCACTTCTCTTTCTGGTAGTACTCCAGCGCCTTGTTGTAAATCAGGTCGGGCTGCCCGCTCTTGAGCAGGGAGTTGATGCCTGCGCATCCGCTAAATGCGGTGATCAGGATCACTCCGCACACGGCGTATAAAAAAATCTGCTTCATTGATAAATCTTTTACGGCGCTTTATCGCGCAAAGTTACGCATAAAATAACGATTTCCAAAAAAAATTATTGTGCATAAAAAAAGAGTGCGCCGCCGCACCCTTGCCATGTGTCAAAAGAGGAATCCGAGCGAGCCTCCGTATACGATGTTTCGCGGAACTTTGACCCGTTGCGACGTGCCGTTCGAGATGAATGTGTTCCGGACGTACGGGCGGGGATAGCCTGAAATACGGAAATCGATGAAAAATCGGCCGATGTCGATTCCCAGGCCGCCGATAATGCCGGTGTTGCGGTTGAAGTTCACGCTCAACAGTTTGGGAATGCTGCTGCTTTCGGAATCGGCCGCACGGAACTGGGGGCCGCCGAAAAACCGCACCGGGCCGAACCGCAGTCCCAGCAGCACCGGAATGTCTAAACGTGTGGTGCGCAGCGTGATGTCGCGCACGGTGGCGCCGCGGGCGCGGAAAGAATAATTGACGAAGGTGTAGTCGAGTTCCGATTGCAGGTACAGATGGCGGGTCAGGTTGAGTTGCAGGACGAAGCCTGCCCCGTAGCCCGCCCGGGCCGGGCCCGGGCGGAATTCGGTGCCGCCGATTGTCACCCGCGAAAAGGTGTAGCTGGTGGTGTTCACGCCGCCGTGCACGCCGACCCGGAAGCGGCGTTGCGCGGGGCACGCGCCGCAGACGAGCAGCGTGCAGAACAGGATGAATAAAAGTCGTTTCATGCAGAACAAGTGGTTTAAAAGGTTGTGAAGCAGGTTACATCAGTGGCGACACGAGCCGCAGCGCATCGCCCAGCGTGCGCCGCCATGCGGCCGGCTTCCACGCTTCCGGCACCACGCGCCTGCACGATGCGAGGTCGTTGTCGAAAGTCGCCGACAGGGCCCGCACCACCTCGCGGTCGCGGATGAAGGCGGTGACTTCGAGGTTGTCCAGCAGGCTGCGGTAGTCGATGTTCGCGGTGCCGACCGAGGCGGTGTGGTCGTCGACGATGAGCAGTTTGGCGTGCAGGAACCCGTTGTCGTAGCGGTAGAGTTCGACCCCGGCGTCGAGCAAATCCCCGACGTAGGAGTCGGATATGAGATCCGTGAACGGCGAGTCGCTGCACGTGGGAATCATCACCTGCACCCGCACCCCGCCGCGTGCCGCCAGGCGGAGTGCGTCGAGCAGCATCGCGGGCGGCATGAAGTAGGGGGAGGAGATGCGCACCGTGTCGCTGGCCCGGACGATGGCCGCCGCAAAAGCCTCGGCGATGGTCAGCCGCGAGGGCCCCTCTTCGGCCCACGCCAGCTGGATGGGCAGCCGCCTGCGGATTGCGTGCGGGGCGATGTAACGGCGGCTGTCGAGGCATTCGCCGCGTGCATGTGCCCAGTCGGCGATGAAGAGCCGTTGCAAATCGGCGACGGCGTCGCCCTCCACGCGCAGGTGTTCGTCGCGCCACTTGCCCATGTAATCGCCGTCGAGGTAGTATTTTGCAATGTTTATGCCGCCCAGGTAGGCGACTTTCCCGTCCGTGACGACTATTTTCCGGTGGTTGCGGTGCGTGACGCGCGTGGTGAACCACGGAAAGCGGATCGGCTCGTAGGCCGCCGTTTCGATGCCCGCGGCATGCATGCGCCGCAGCATCGTCCGGCTCAGGCGCCACGAACCCACGGCGTCGTAAATCACGCGCACCTCGAGCCCGGCACGGGCCTTGCGAATCAGTATTTCGGCGATGGTGCGCCCGATGCGGTCGTCGCGGATGATGTAATATTCCATGTGAATCGAGCGGGTGGCCCGTTGCAGCGAGGCGATGAGCGCCGAAAATGCATTGTTGCCGTTGTGGAGCAGCCGGACGCGGTTGTGCTGCGTGGGGCGCGTGCCGCAGCCGCGCGCGACGATTTGTTCGAGATGGTCGCC
>ERZ791875.672-NODE-672-length-32827-cov-8.904187_pt1 | contig 32827 bp, 37 predicted proteins | sample MGYA00510278_ERZ791875 | MGnify/ENA primary metagenome ERZ791875 (study PRJEB30046, sample SAMN00792078) | human gut metagenome | study: EMG produced TPA metagenomics assembly of the A metagenome-wide association study of gut microbiota in type 2...
GCCGCTGGGAGTACAACGTCCAGGAAGGGAAAGAAGATGACGTTGGCAACATCGTACACAAGTACGAGCCGATTCCGGTGCAAAATGTTGAGCCGACGCTGGGTATCGGCGCGCCAACCGACAAAGTGTTTATGATCGAAGAAGCCCAGCGTCCGGGCGAGTATATGACCGCGTTTGAAGATGAGCACGGCACTTACATCATGAACTCGAAAGATCTGCGCGCCATCGCCCATGTAGAACGCCTGACCAAAATGGGCGTGCATTCGCTGAAAATCGAAGGTCGTACCAAATCTTTCTACTATTGTGCACGCACCGCACAGGTTTACCGCAAAGCTATCGATGACGCCGCTGCGGGAAAACCGTTCGATACCAGCCTGCTGGAAACTCTGGAAGGTCTGGCGCATCGTGGCTATACCGAAGGTTTCCTGCGTCGTCATACTCACGACGATTATCAGAACTACGAATACGGTTATTCAGTTTCTGACCGCCAGCAGTTTGTTGGTGAGTTTACCGGTGAGCGCAAGGGGGACCTCGCGGCGGTAGCGGTGAAAAATAAATTCTCCGTTGGCGACAGCCTTGAGCTGATGACGCCGCAAGGCAACATTAACTTTACCCTTGAGCACATGGAAAACGCCAAAGGCGAAGCTATGCCGATAGCACCAGGCGATGGTTATACTGTGTGGCTCCCGGTCCCGCAGGATCTTGAGCTCAATTACGCGCTGCTGATGCGTAATTTCTCCGGGGAAACCACGCGTAATCCCCACGGTAAGTGATTAATTTCGATTATTTTTCCCGGATGGAAAATTCTTAGAAACCGATCACATACAGCTGCATTTATTAAGGTTATCATCCGTTTCGCTGAAAAACATAACCCATAAAATGCTAGCTGTACCAGGAACCACCTCCTTAGCCTGTGTAATCTCCCTTACACGGGCTTATTTTTTGCCTGTAATCTACTGAAATAAATGGATTTATTTCTTACAATGTCCACACATTGACCACATCAAACAAACCCCGTCCACAAGGCGGGGTTTTCTTCAAAGGCAAACACGCTAATACTTGAAAGTTATCGCAACCTAAAAGGTTCATACTGCTATGGAGTTGGAAGCATGAAGCTATACATCATCGGGAATGGGTTTGATCTGCATCACGAACTTGACACGAGCTATTTCTCATTTGGGGATTATCTTCGGAAGAAAGATCGAGACATTTACGATCACTTGGTTGAGTTTATGGGATTTACTGACTTACCCCCTTCTCTTTCCGCAGTTGATAAGTCAAAACATTCTCTTTGGTCTGATTTCGAAAACAGCTTAGCGGGTCTGGATACAGAGTCGGTGCTCGAAGAGTTTAGCTATCTTTTACCCCAAATTAGCAGCCCCGATTTTCGTGACAGGGACTGGAACTCATTATCCATTGAAATGGAACGTATACTAGAAAATTTAACCGAGGGACTTTTAACACAATTCAAGTCATTTATATTGCAGGTTAACTACCCCGAACTTAATTTAAAAAAAAGATTGCGTATCGATTCTGATTCTATCTTTATCAGTTTTAATTACACTGACACTCTTCAGAAATATTATAGTATTGATGATAGACAAATTTTATATATTCATGGGAAAGCATCATCAGATCAACAGTTGATTTTAGGTCATGGTATTGACCCTATCAACTTTGAAGAAAAGGAAGCAGTCCCGCCCGAAAATGCAACCGATGAAGAACTTGAAGAGTGGCGTCAGTGGATGGCTGATAATTACGATCACTCTTATGAAATGGGAAAGCAGACTATTAATAAATACTTCACTTCTTCTTTTAAGAATACTGAAAAAGTCATTGCTGACAGCGCTAAATTTTTTAAAAATCTCAGTAACGTAGACGAAATCATCATCATCGGCCATTCGTTATCATCTGTAGATGTTCCCTACTTTTCTTTTATACATAGCATTGTTAGTAAAAATACGGAATGGATAGCCACCTATTATCAGGAAACTGAGCGTGAAGCACATCATACAACATTATGTGAGATTGGCATTAAATCTCCCAAACTGATTTCAGTAAGTAAACTTCTATAAATAGAACAAAATATCACCCAGAGGGCGGGGGTTTTTATACGTTCCCTCCCCCTTAGCTAGAGATCCTTTTATCAAAACTTCGTGCATCATTTTGCAAAACCCAAATAAAAGCAAACTAGCCGCCAGCCCGCGCCGCACAAGGCTTCACAATATCCGCCCCCGAAAACCATCGGATACAACCGAATCATTTTGATCGTCACGGAAACTAAAACGATCCTTTTAAAAACATCATGTTATCCAGTCGGTTAGCGACTGGCGACGCGGTGACTTTTGCAAAGTGCTGCAAATCTTTGCGCAGAGTGCAAACGCCCGCAGGATGCAAAAGCCCAGCAGCGGCGCAGGCTGGCGGGGTGCTTTGCACAAAATTTCTTTTGCAAAATTTTTATGATCCAAACTGCGCAGGCGGGTGCGGTGTAGCGCCGTTTCCGTCTTGGATCCGCTTCCGTCTGCCTGCTGTCGCTTACGCTGTGGGCCGCTGTTGAACAAACGAAAGAAAGGCCGCACGGTGGCGACCTTTAATATTTGCGCCTGCTGTGGCGCGTTCTGTGGTGTCTGGTGAGGTGTGCGGTAATGCCGTTTTTGTCAGGCTATCAGGGGACCGTATTTGCTTTTCAATGTACCGGTTTTAGTGGCCGTTGCGCTGAACTGCGCAGCCTGCCCGCTGGCCCCTGTGTTGGGGTGAGTATGTGACGCGGCAGTCTCTGCCAGTTCCCTCACCACGTCCAGGGTGTCGGTGAGTAGTGTCAGGACGTTAATCTCTTCGCTTCCCAGTTTTACCACCGGGGCAATCAGCTGTTGCGCCTGGGCCACACTTCGGCGGATACCGCTGATTTTCTCAGTCAGTGCGCCGCTGACGTTTGACGTGACATTCCCTTTCACGTCGTCTGTAACATCGCCCGCGACGTCCCGTTTTGCGTTCCGGCCAACACTGACGGAATTGTCCTTGCTGCAGGTTACTGTCAGGTTGCCGGATGTGCCGATACTGTAATCACCCTCGCTGATATGGACCACCGCCCCGGCCAGAAGAGTGGCCGTGCCAAGCACGGTTGTTTTATCCGTTGCCTGGACCGTAGTTTCACGGACAACCACTTTGCGGATCTCTTCGTCGGTGGTGACTTCGCGCATCATGGAGTTTTCGCGGATTGTCTGGTCCGTCTGGCGTTCCCAGTCTCCGGCAACCGTCACGCGCTGCGATACACCATCGCGCTGTTGCTGCAACTGCTCGCCGGGTTTAACCGCTGGCAGGTTATGACCCTCCGCCATAATCTGGCGCACGAAGGGCTTATCCTGCCGCCCCTCAGTGAACCCGATTTCAACCAGCGTGCCAGGGGGCGGAAACTGGAACATTCCCGACTCGCTGCCCGCCATTGGTACAGGTAGCGGAACGGCAGAATAAACCGGCGTATTTGCGGCTGGCTTGCCGTATTCGTCAAGCAGCTGGAGATCCACGGCATAGCGCGGGCGGAATGGATCGGCAATATTACCCCCTGAAACATCCTCGCTTGGCGCTTCCACCCTGGCGAATTTTGGAAGATGCAGGCCGCTTGCCAGCTCCGGGAATGCGTTTTCAATCTGCCGCTGAATGGGTGATTTTTGCAATGGCTGGCCGTTGGCTTTGTTGCGTGGCTGCCAGGTGATTGTCATGTCGTCGTTATTTAGCCGGACCTGGTTTAACCGCTGGCCGTTCACCTCAGCACCCGGGCGCAGGCTCTGAATCATCGGCACAACCATTGAATTGCCGCCCGCCGATGCCTGGCTAAATTCGTGCGGGATCTCTACTGGTTTACCCGCAAAAAGACTGTGCTCAGCAGCACCGACGAAGACATCCCCGTCCGGCAGCTGATACCAAAGATAATCCGTCACTGAAAATGCTCGGCCCAGACTGGCAAAAAGCTGGTAGCCCGTGCCGCTGTGCGTAAAGTGGGGGATCGGTTTATCTGCATAAGCAGCGCCGACCGGCGTTGTGACGGTCAGCCCGCTTTGCTCACTTATCCAGTCAGTAATCTGGCGCAACGTTGGATGCTGGAAAGAACACGGCCACAATTTATCAAAGATGCCGACCAGCTCACGCACGAACAACCGGCATGTTCCATTATCAGCAGGCTGTGACCGTTCGACGTATCCGGTAAACCAGCGCAGGACCAGACCATCATAACCAACATCGATACGCACCATTTTGCCGGTGTAATCTGTCTCTGTCCCCGCCGTAATAACCCCCCGACCGCACGCGTTCAGCTCCAGCACGATATTGCAGTCAATCAGATGGACCGGATCAGAGGAAAGGTACAGGCGTTTAATTGGTTTCATCGTTTAATTACCCCAGCGCATCGTTGACCGGCTTTAAGACCTTTTCTTCAAACCAGCTCATTTTGTCGGCTGGTTCATCAGCACCGGCAGCCGGACCCGCGCCCTTTGCCCCTGTTTGCCTGGTGGTGGCCGTCGCGTTGCCTTTTCTGGCCTGTCGTTTTTCCGGGACGCTGCCTTTTTCACGCAGGGTGAAACTTACCTGCCAGGCAAGGCGATCCTCCTGCGGTACGGCATCAATCTGACCGGTGAACGTGGCTTCACGAAGGTTGATAGCCGTTGCCGTCGCATTGGCAACACGGTACTTTTTCAGTGCTCCGCTGGCTTCGGTTGCGGATGCCAGCTGAAAAAGCCGCTGTAAAACGGCTTCATCGTCGAATGTCACCAGACCCGACACGCGCAGCTCTTTGGCCTTGATACCCTGTTCAGCATTGGCCGTGCTCGATGTCTGGCCCGACTGGTCCTTCTCCTGAAACTGCATGGAAGGTGAAACCAGCATGTTCTGCATGGCGATCCCTTCACCATCAAGCGCGAGTAATGCGGTCTGGCTCATGTAGCATCCTCCCTAAGTCAGATAACGAATCCCCGATAAACATCATCGCGGCGGTATGCACTGCCGTTGTTTGCGGGATGCCTTTCAGCAATTCAGCGGCAGCAACGGCATAACTCCCGCTGTAACTGAATGAAAAAATATTCGCACTGGCGGCTTTCAGGTCGTCCAGTCCCTGGCTGAGTGAGGACAGCAAACCGGCCCGTTCCTGAATAAATCCCGTCACCTGGTTTTTTAGATCTGTTGTGGTGGTACTGACTGCGGCGGCCAGCTGCGCGGCGGCAACACGCCGGGCATTCAGCGCCAGCCGGTTGGTTGAGACTGATAACGGCGCACTGGCTGGCAATACATCGGCTTTAACCGGCAACTGCATTTTTACCGTGCTGAGTTCTGCGGCGGCTGCCGCCATGCGGCTTACCTGCGTAAAAACGGGGGCAGGAAATACGGTGGACAGTTTATTCAGCCCCTGCATAAATGCGTCGTGGGTATTCTCCGCTACCATCATGACGATAACATCGCCGCTACCGCCACCGGATAACAGCTTTTTAGCAAGATATCCCATCGCATTGGCCGGACTAAGATAAGCGCCTGAATCCGTGGACTGCCCCAGCCCATACACCCACGGATGGGCCGGAATGATTGAACAGGATAATGCCGACATATCATCGGCAATCCTTATAATTGAATCACGCCACATCGGCAGGTTGCTCCGGCCAGACAATATCTGTCGCTGAGTCGGTATCAATGCGCATCAGCGATACCCTGTATTCACGCCAGGCAGTAAAAAGCGCTTTTTCTGCGTCCGTCGCTTTACCCAGATCAACGGCATCCTGCAAAGGTGCCAGGATATTGCTGGCCGCAGCCATCAGGGCAGATTTTTGCGTCTCAGCCCTTACGATTGATTCTTCTTCAGAAAGCGGTAGGGGGTCAGAAAGGACCGGCTGACCATATTCATTTGGGATGATGATACGCCCTGAACTCTTATCAATCAGATACTGATACCAGCGCTCAGAAATCAACAAGGCGTCAGCAGGCCAGCCCAGTTCCGATTTTTCATAATCTGGCTTCAACGAAAGGAAGAAAAATCCATTCATGGAAGCACTGTAATAATATTGCTCATCCATTTTTTAATATCCCGTTGCCAGCCAGAACAAAGGAAAGCCCTGGTTTGCGTTAAGCCTTGCCGTCGTATTGGAATATTGCGACACCGAACATTCGAGCGTCCCGGCCACATTCGAGGTAAAAGGCGTGACCTGAATATTCCGGCACGCATTCGGGAATGCGATCGGGAACGTAATATTTTGATAACCGGACGTCTGGTTCGTGTAACCCCACTGACGGATCCTTCCTGTTGTTCCGTCGCGCTCCCAGCCGTTTTGCCCCAGGCTGGCCGTATTCTTCAGGTTATAGCGTGCGTCGCTCTCGGCTTTTGTATACGACCCAATCGACCCCGCCGAAATGGTGATGTTTGCTGTACCGTTAAATGCCACGCCGTTGATGGTGCGGGCGGTTTGCAATTGTGACGCTGAAACCGCATTACCATTTGACGCAAGAGCGCCAATCTCTGCCGGGGTGGGCTTGTTCGCCACATCATAGGCTTTTGTCCATGCAGACCAGGTGCCACCATAAAGCGTTCGGGCATAACTGCGGGAATTGTTGTACACGCGATAAATTTGCGTGATTCCGGCATGCTTAAGGACTTCAAGAGAACCCGCGATCGCCTCCGGGTAATTCGTCCCGGTTTGCGCCTGCGCGTTCGCGGGCTGGTAATAAAGCCCTGGCGTGGTGTAGTTGTTCAGATTTGCTGCATTACCAATCCCTTCGGCCAACCGAAAAATATCAGACGGGAAAAGATCGATATTACTCGATAGCGCTCGACCGTTAACCGTTCGTGTTGAGGGCACGCGACTATTAGCATTATCGTTAGCCGCCTTAACTGCTTTCGGCGTCGCGGCGACGGCTTCCGACTCGCTGTCGGTGGCGCTGCTCAGTTGAATAATCCCTTTCTGCGCTGTCGTAGCGTCCTGCGCGGTGTATTTACCTTTCGCCAGGTCATAGGTTGCCTTAACCGCTTTCGGCGTTGCCGCTACTTCTTCAGAATCGCTATCCGTGGCGCTGCTTAATTGCGTGAATCCCTTTGCGGTTGTGGTGGCGTCCGGGTGGTTGCGTGATTGTTCGTGTTTTTTCAGCGCATCACTGGCCTGTTGCTCGTTCAGCGTACCTTTTGGACGAAGATCGGTAATGACGCCGTTTGCGTCGATACTCGCAAGGGCAAACACGAAATGTTGCTCACCATTCTGCACGTAATCTTTAAGGTCGGCGGCAACCGTGATTTTGCTTTGTACCGCCCAAATGCTCGTAAGCGTTCCCATCCACGCCACATCCAGCCAGACCTTAACCGGCTTTGTTGACACGGTAATATTCTGGTTTGCGGCCAACACTGAACGCAGACCGGCAAGGTATCCAGTACCTTTAGTGACAAAATACTGGGTGCCTGTTTTCGCGACCAGATAACCCGCATCAAAGAACGACGCCGCACCATACAGATCGATATTTTCGCGGCGCTGGCGTTCATCCATTGCCGCCAGACGGGCAGTAAAATCAATCTGCCATGTCTCTGCCGGGGTGGTAATTTCCGTTGCTTCCCTGGCTCCGCTGTATTCCATCAGCATGGAACGGACCAGAACGTTTCCCTGCTGGCCGTTCGCATTTTTGATTTTACGCTGGGTCGGGGCATGAATAATCATCGCCAGTGTACCGGTGGCTTTATTTGCCAGACCGATCCAGTTGAAATCAAAATCACCCACATCTGCCCCCATCGTGACGGAATAAACGACAGAGTTTTCATTCACAACACCGGATTTACTCACCACCTGACGATAAACAATTTTATCCGCTGCGGGTGCTGTCTCGGTATTATCAATCGGCTTATCAGCATCCAGCCCCGGAATATACGCGAAAATAAATTCATCCAGCGTGACGGGCTGATTATTAATAGCCTGCTGGGCTTTCCACTCTGTAAATGCTTTTGTAATAACAGCCTGTGACATAGGTTTTTCCTCTACTTCAAACTTGCGCTGTATGTTATTTGGGGCTGGTTATTCACATCACTCAGGGTGGCATAACAGCAAATATATTCCCCCTGATACCAGCCAATATTGATATTCAGTGGCAGGGATGTGATCACTTCAAACTGGTAACGGCGGCATGTACGCCCATATTTACGGATAATTTCCAGCAGGAGATCGCCATTTTCCGCAATCTGACTATTTGTCACCCGAACGACAATCACATCCCAGTCGAGTCCGTCCTGCCGTTCCAGTAATTCAACATAACCAATCCCCAGTCGCTCAAAAATGGCAATAAAGCCCGCCACCTCTCCGGCCTGCTGCGCATTGATAAATGCGTAGCTCACCCGTTTGCGGAAGATGTCGAGCGGCTCCCCCTTAAACCGATCGATATCGCGTTCCCAGGCAATCAGGTTTAACAGCGGTTCGGGGCAGACCAGCGGGTCAAACTGCTTTAACGGCCAGGAGATCCACCCGTACACCTGCGACCAGAACTTCACGCAGGCCCGCAGCAGCCTGGCGGGGTCGCCTTTGTTCAGCCACGACGGCAATTTCAGACCGGCAAGCAACTTTGAAAACTCAGTCATTCTCAATCTCCACCGTTAACCCTGACAGGCGCGGGACCGACAGTTCGCTGACAATATCCGTCAGTGAAAAATGCAGTGAATCGACAACCGGAAAAGCCTTGTGGATCTCGCGGCCCAGATTCGAAAAGGAATAGCGCGAATAGGGCTGCGTCTTCTTAACGTCGTAATTGGCGTTCTCGCGAAACGCGCAACGAATCAGGTCGGTAATACCTGTTTTTAACGCGCTCAGGTCTTCCGCTTCCATGTTTTCCACGCTTTTGACGTATACCGTTACCGCCAGGGTGTGGCTGGTTTCCGGCATGGCATAACACTGCAAATCATCACCGTGTCCGTGGTGGCCCTGGGTATTCACATAGTCGTTAACCGCATCAATAAAGGGTTGTGATATTTCGCCACTGTCCAGCAACAGGTAAGCATTTGCCGTACCCGGTCCCCGTGGGGCATCGTGCAAAAAGTAAATGCGATCAACGCTCAGGCCCAGCACGCTGGCAATCATGCTGCGGTAAATAGCGTCAGAGTGATAATTCCCCACCAGATTAAACTGGTTGCGGGTACGGTCGCGCAGCTCGTCGTCGCTTTCCTCGTTGGCTCCCGGCGAAATCAGCCATTCGTCCTCATTGACCGCGCTGGCAATCCCGGCCACCGCAACGGGTAAAATCCGGTAATAGCCTGGCGCAAGGTTATAGCCGCTGCCGGTGCCGGTCGCCGTGACGGTAACCAGCCCGCTTTCAACCCCGGCAGGCAGCGTCACGTCTTCATTCACCGCCAGCACGTAAACCACGCCGTTAATGCGCTCGGTTTGCACCAGTGTTCCGGCAGGCACGACGACCACATCCGCCGCGTTCAGCTTGTAGAACCGCAGCACGCCAGCGGCAGCGCTGGCCGGTTTAGGCACGATATGAACCGCCCAGGCCAGCAGGCGCAGCATGGGACCGGTGGCCGTCGCAACAAACATATTGCGTAGAACCACATCGATCATCGCCGCCCGCAGCCATAACACCGGCGTGGTGACAATCTTCGAAATCAGCCGCCAGAAAGGCGACATCCTCGACGTGTTTGTGACGAACCCTTCCGCCTGCACGGTGGCTTTAAACGCTGCCTTAATTTCGGCCTCTGTCGCAGGCATCCCGCTGTCATTCAGTACCTTTTCAAAATCAACGTCGGGTTTCTCAGTCATAGTTAACCTCTGTACTGACAGGGCCGAAATCGTAGGTTTCCGCCGTGATATACAACCTCGAAAGGGTTTCTTCGGTGATCACTATGGTTCCTGGGACCAGACGTTCGTCGCTTTCCACCAGTAAGGACAGTTGCGTCAGCACGTCACCGCGCATTGTCGGGCTGCGTTCACCGATCAGGCGGGTGGTGATACCGCTTTCCAGAATGCTGTGAATAATGTCCTGGGTGATGCTGTCGCGGTTATCGCAACGGCGCGGCTCGTTGCCGCTATCCAGCGTGAAATCGCCGTCAGTGATCAAAAGGTCGATGTATAACGGTTCGGTACTCATCCTGCGTTAAGCTCCTGCCATTCAGCCAGCTGGGCCGGGGTGATTCCATTGGGGGCGTTGATGTAGGTATCGCCCCACGTTTTACGGTTATCAACAGCGGTTTTGCTGTCGCTTTTAACCTGACTCATCAGGCCGCCGCGTGGGATGCCTGCATTAATTCGGTTCCCCGTCAGCACGGACGGGCTGTTCAGCTTCGATGAACCTGCAGCACTGTCAGGAATGACCGCATTTGCCGGAACGGCAGCCGGTGGCGAAACGGTTTTTAGGTCGATGTTTACGCCGGGGATCTTGTTTAACTTCTCAACAATCCAGTTATAGGTAGACGCAAAGGTATTTTTGAGGACGTCAAAAAGTTTGCTGAATACCCCGCCGATGGTTTGTGCGAACCCTTCAAAGGTGGCAAGCGGGGAAAGACCGGCAAAGAAATCAACCACCACGGCCCAGCCGTCTGTGATGGACTGCCAGACCTGCGCAAACACCTGGCCTACCTGTTCAGCGACCGACATCACCCAGGCAAAAGCCGACGTATCCATGATTGCTGCTGCCAGTTCTTCCCAGTGGGTGATGACGTACCAGACCCCCACGGCCAGAAGTGCCAGCCCGGCAACGATCAGGGTGATCGGACTCATCAGGAGTTGCATTGCCGCCCCGGCAAACATGGTCGCCGCACCGTAAACCCGCATGGCAATGGCTCCGGCCTTTAACGCGATATTCCATGCAGCAAGCGCGATGCGGCAGACGCCCGTCCACAGCGCCAGTAATTTTGACTGGATCCACAATGCAGCCAGACCGATGCGCGTCGTCAGCAGGGACGGACGCAACAGGTTGAGCGTCCATAACAGGAGTTTCCATGCCCCGCCCAGCACTTTTGCAATTGCGGCCAGCCCTGTCATGGTGAAGCCAAAGACCCCCATCACGATATTGACCGCCGCCCCGGCCAGCCCGAAGGACAACACGCCCAGGGTGATGTAACCCAGCCAGCGGGCAATATTCGGGAACATATCCAGCCAGCGGGCAAATTTTGCCCCCACGTCGGCAATACGGTTCATCAGCGGCGACAGAATAGGGATCAGCGTGTTACCAATCGCCACGCGAATGGCAAAGAATGTCGCTTTGATACGTTTCCACGGCTCAGCCATTCGTTCGGCCATTTCCTGGGCGCGTTTCATCCCGTCATTTCGGCCCAGCTCGGTGATGCTGCGATTTAATTTATCCTGCTGACCGTACAGCTTTTTGATAACGTCAGCACCACCACCGAACGCGGAATCCAGCGCCTGTTGTGCCTTGACGTTCCCTTCAATGCTCTGCCCGTATTTGTTCTGGAGTTTTTGCAGAATGTCGCCCATCGGCAGCATTTTTCCGGTGGCATCGACAAAGCTCATACCCAGCTTTTCAGCGGCAGCCGGGGCGCTGCGTAAAAACTGCTCGTAGATCCCGCTGGCCTCAGTACCCAGCGTGCGCGAAAGCGTACCCAGGACGGCGAACTGTTCATCCAGGCTAACGCCAAAGTCAGCACCGGCGCTTTTCGTCCCCTCGATAAGCTCCTGCATGGTCTGCATTTTCACGCCGAAGTTTTGCACCATGTACGCCGTTTTCCCTGCCAGCTCTTCGGCAAAACGCACATGGCCCAGACTGGACAACTCCGCGTTGAAGCGTGACGCCATCGCGCCGATGTATTCTCCTGCCTCTTCGCCGCTGGCCTTGACGCCTGCCGCCAGGGTATTGGCCGCGATGGTGACGCGGGGCAGGTCCAGATCGGACAGACCCGCCATTGCGCCTTTCATCGCGTAGCTTGACCGGACCACATCAACGGCCCCTTTGCCGTAGCGCATACTGAATCGCATGGCTTCGCCGGACAGACGCTTCAACGCGTCCTCTGCCACGCCTTTGGAACCTACTTCTGCAAGTGCGGCGTTCATCTCATACGCCGGCCCCACCACGCCCGCGATGGACTGTGCCACGCCCCAGACAGCCGCCGCACCGATCCCGATTTTTGTAAAAGACGCCTGCGATTTTTCGGCAAAGCCGGACAGCGAAGACTGGGCCGTCTTTAATGGCCGCGTCAGCTTATCGATCAGGCTCAGGGTAAAATCCAGGTGGCTCATATCAGTTTCCGTTAAATGCGATTGCTATCCCTTCCGCCGTCTTACTGGCGCGGGTCTGGGCGAAATATTCATCCAGCCACAGGGCGCGGGCGATGCTTTCTTCGTCGTCGGCTTCGTGCGGGAGGTAGTAGCGGCGCAGGGCAAGGTATTGCTCAAGCGCATTTGTGCGAATGGCCGCTACCCGCGCCATCAGTTTTTTACTTCGATCTCAAGTTTGGGGGAGTAAATCTCGTTAACTTTCTCGACGATCTGCATTTCGCAACCCGGATAATCTTCCATCAGCTTGTTAAGCGCCTCTTTACACTCGGCATCAACAATGCGGCCCAGATACGTCACCATAGGGGCAACCTTATTGGTCATGGTCATTTCGTTAAGCAGGTTGTTAAACGCGGTTTTATTCGGCTCAAAGCTCAGATTTACGCCCGCCACGGTCATGGCGATTTTTTTCGATTTGCTCATTGTGCTAATTCCTTACGTTGTCGAATGATGCCCACCAGGGCGTTATGTCGGGCGGCGCAGTCGGTATACATCAGCCGGTAGGCTTTCAGCGCCGCGTCAAAGTCATTTCCGGTCGGTCCGGCCAGACGTGGCAGCGTGACCGGGCAAAGTGTCAGCTGGTTTTCCTGATAATTTTCGTTCGGCTTGATCTGCACTTTCGTTGAACAACCGGACGTAATCATCAGAAGCGCAAACGTTGCTAAAAACCGGCTTAATGGTTTCCGTGCGGATAACCCGTTCCGTGTGAATTTCATTGGCCCTCAGCTCCGCGAGTTTTGCTTCCAGCGCTTCACCAGACTGCTGCGTCACCTCAACAACAATCTGGCGCGTTTGTTCTGCCGCTTCACTGGCAGCGAGTTTCAGCTTTGCGTCGTGCCAGTCATGCGCCTGCCAGCCCGCTGACATCGCAGCGACCAGAATCAGCAAAAGACCCAGCAAATTGCGCATCAGCGAACCCCGTTATGCTCAAGACTGAAATGGTTGCCGTCCGGCTTACTGAAACGTCCACCCCACGATCCGCCGATAGATTCCCAGTATTCGCCCAGGGGGCGGTATGCGGCGCTGTCGGTCTGGTATTCGCCGTTAATAAACAGGTTAAAATCCACCGCGAGGCGCTGGGTATGCAGGCTGTTAGCAATGCCACTCCCTTTTTTTGCGTTAAGCGCGGCCTGTTCCGGCGTGCGGTACGCTTCGCCAAACGTCAGGCGATAGCCCTTTTCTTCGGCAAAATGAATCAGGTTGGCGATCATCACCGTGAAAAGTTGCTGTTTTTCACTCAGTTTCATTGCGCTTGCTCCCCCATCGCTTGATATACATATCCAGGCAGCGCTTTAACCCGGCCTCAATAAACGCACTTCCCAGAATGCCTAGGGCGCAGGCCAGCCCAATGACGACCAGTTCCGGCATATCGGGGAATTTCAGCAGCGGGATTGCGGCCAGTGGTGCGACCGCAGATCCCAGAATCATCCGCCCGACCAGCAGACGGGTTGTGATTCGCTCATTGCTGACCATCAGTTGCCCCAGGCCGATCACGGCCCCGATAAGCAACAGCTTTTCAAGCAGTGACGTTTCTCCGTTCATCATCGTGTCAGCCTTTCAGATCGCGAGTGTCACGGGCTGACAGGTACGGAACGCCGTCAATCGCGACAAAGTCCGGGCTTGTCACCATGAATTTAATTTTCTTCGTGGTTTTGCTGGCCTCGTTGGGGTTGATGTTGACGATGTCGGACAGCGTCGGAACGCAGCCAAACACCTCGATTTTTTCTTCGTCGTCCCCGGCGTTGGCGTAGAACAAAAAGTCCTTTGCCGGAATGGCTCGCCAGGAACCTGCGGCACGGGCAACGGCGGTAAACTTTTTAAAGTTCTGGGAATCGACTTCGACTTCCACATCCGCCGAAACTGACCCTTTCGTGTGGCCGTTCGGGATGCCACGCGACTGCGCAACGGCGCTGTTGTCCGTAATGGTGACGGTGGCGTTTTCGACGTGAATCATGATGCTGTCGTAGTTCACATCGAACGATCCGCCGCTAATACGTTCAGTCATTGATTAGCTCTCCAGTGAGGTGTCCAGTTCGATGCTGACGCTGATTTCTTTCGCGCTCTCATACGGTCGAACCACAAGGTAAATCTGTACCGCTTCGCTACTGGTCCAGGTGATGGTGATGTCACCGTCCTTTGGTGGCTTCACTTCGCCCGGAAATTCGACGCCATTGATCTGGGTTGAAATCGCCATTTCACGCAGCGGCTTGCCGAAATAGGTTTCATGCGCGGCAATGCTGCCCGGTGTGCTGTTCAGCGAACGATCGGCAATTTTGGGGATAGCACGCAGACGGACGCGGCGGGATGCTTTATCAACCACGCGCACGTTTTCAATGACCTGATAATCGCCGCCTTCAACGTCCAGGGTGCGACCGTCAGCCCAGTAGATGCCGTCATAGTCGTGATACCACATCGGCACGCTGTAGCGGTTCGCCTGCAGGGACTGCAACACGGACAGATCAATTTCGGCTCCCGTCCCGTCAACCGGCAGTGTGTCACGCCCCAGCGCGGTGACTGCGCCAGTTGCAACGCGGGCGGGGCTGTCTGCCACCGTCACCGAACGGTTACACAAGCGACCGGCCAGGACGCCGGGTTCATTGCCCCACAGACGCGGGACCAGTTGCACACCCGGTGACGCAATACCGTCCTGGAGTTGTGCCAGGCGCGTCACATAATCGGCCCATGCTTCGCCCTGTTTTGGCCCGCCTATCGCAAGGCCAAACCAGATAAATCGCCCATAATTAGCCTGCAAGGTGATACGCATTTCCATTGCGCGGTTGATGGTTGCCACTTCGTCGGTATCAAATACCAGGAAAACCCCTTCCACGGATGCCACGCTCTGGGCCATCTTGACCGCGTTCATCCAGTCTTCGTCTGGTTTATAGCCCTCGGCTTCCTTGTCTGGCTCTGCCAGCACATGCACGTAAGCAAACCAGTTCTGACCGGCGTTATTGGCCGCTGCGGCCACCATATTTTTTAACGGGCTGTCTTTGTCGCCCAGGGCTTTATCCAGATCGCTGTCGGTATTCAGCGACTGGGTTTTCCCGATGTTAGTGTCGCCGTAACCCACAAAGAGGATGACGCGCTCGACGTCGTTCGTTGTGCCGTTGAAGCGGTTTTTCTGACTGACGTTGACATTCGGCCAGGTCATTTTTACCCCCTGATTTGCTGCGCGTTGATGTCCCAGCCGAAGCCGATTGCCTGCATTTGCCGCGCAATAATTTGGTTAAACTCATCGTCGCTCACCCCCAGAAAAACGCGCCCCGGAATATCAATGGTCCATGCGCGTTTTGAGGGTGTGCCTTTCAGTTTTCGAATCAGTAATCCCGCCTGGGCCATGCTCATGGTTTCCATGATTTGCCTGCTGGACGGCTTAACCCAGCGCTTGCCCTTGCGGGTTTTGTAGCCCAGCGCCCGCAGACGCTTGGCCTGTCGCGGTAGCGCGGGTTTGTCGGCCTGCGGCTTGCGCGGGGCGTTACTGGCTTTCATCTGGATCCGTGCGCCGTCCTGCTGGGCCGCACCGACCAGACCCGCCGCAATGGGCTTCGTCCCGTTCCGGTAGTTCCCGCCCTTGAGGTAAATTCTTACCCCCTGAATCTCCGGCATTTCACGCACGGCCAGCAGTTTGGGCAGCCCTTTTAGCATCTTCCCTTTGCCACGCTTACGCGGCTCCCACGGCGTACCGTCCGGGGCCGCCTGCTGGCGCTGGTGACGCTTTGCCGCTGCAACAATGCCCAGCTTTGCAATACGCCATAAAAGGCGCTGGCGCTTACGCGGGGGAAGGTCAGCTTTTGCCAGCGTTTCCCGCATCTGCTTTAGCTGTTGCTGGTTCAGCTCCCCACGGATCACGACGCGTCACCACGCTGGACAATAAATTCCAGTTGCGACGCCTCCCAGATTTCGGGGTTTACGATGTCCCATTTCTTACCCTTGAAGGGGATCGGCCCTTTTTCCACTTCGCGCAGGACCAGCGGATCAACCAGCGGGACAACCACATCCAGAATGCATGACCCTTCGTCGTCGAACTCCGGGTCCACGGTGGGATCGGCTAACTTCAGCTCGTCGCGCAGCTCGTTGGCGAATTCATCCACCCAGGCCAGCACCAGGGCATAAATCAGCCCCGGCGAATATTTGCGGTAGGGGAAGTCATCCCACGACAAACGGGCGGTATAAGTCAGCACCCCGATCCGGCGCTGGTTGTTCCCCAGCGCTTTGGCGTTGCGTACCAGCTCGCAATCCTCCATTGAACTGGAAAACATCTGCATGGCATCAGGCGGCAGATTTGCCGTAATAAACGCCGTCAGGCTTTCAAGCTGGCTCATATCAAATGCACCCCAACGCGTGGTTGTCGCAGCATGTTTCGCATCACGTTGGCCGCCTCGGCCAGCAGGCTGGCGCGGGTGTCCTGGCTTTCCTGCCCCGGATGCGATTCACGCCGCCCGATGGTGGCGAACTCCCCCAGTAAATCGGCCTTTGCGCGGGCGTAGACCGCTTTTTTGTACTGGGCTGTTAACTGGGTTTCGTCGCCCATCTTTGCACCCGGTACATCTGCGGCCCGCTCGCAGGCTTTCGCGTTCCAGTACGTCACCACGTCGGCCAGCGCGTCGTTTACCTCCGCAATAGCGGCCAGCAGGGCCACGCCTGCGGTTTCTGGCGGCAGATCAGCGGGCAGCGTGCGCACCTTCTGAAACTCGGCCAGATCGAGATCGGGCCAGAACATCACGCCGTTGGTGATCGCTGTTGGCGTCACCGTCACTGGCTTGCCGCTGATACTGAAACTTGGGCCACTCATTGGCGTACCTCGGTTTTGCAATAGAAACGGGCTAACGGGTTCCACGGCCAACAACCGCATGGTTGATGCCTCCCCCGCGCCCGTCCCGGCTAGCGGGAGTCTTTAAAGCTGGGTCAGGCCGTTAATCCGGGCACGGATTTTTTCGCGCATGGTCTTAACTCCGGCGTTTTTGTTGTACGCCGCCGCCTGGGCCAAAAGGGCGTCGGCCTGCTCCAGCGTGTTCACATCATCCACGGCAGTGACTCGCGGCTGCCCCTTCTCGTCGCGCAGCAGGTAAAGACCGGCGAACTTGAACCACTTCGCGTTAATGTCTTCGTGCAAACGCCACTTTTCGCGGATGTTTTCAAAGGTGCGGCTGAAATAGGGCTCGATGCTGTGACCGGCTTCCGCCTGCATGATCGCCCACTCCAGCACCGTGTCGGCCACAAAGGCAGGCAGGTTGCTATTGAAGTTTTCCGGCGTGGCCTGGCTCTCACTGATAGCCACATCAGCCCAGTCCAGCGCCTTGCCCATTTCCCCCGTATCGAACAGCCAGATCACGCAGTAAACCAGGGCCGGATTGGCAAAGCGGGCATCACCGGAAAGGTATGCTTCAACGGTTGGCATCCAGCGCGGCAAAAGAACATCGCGCTTCATGTCCATACGGTCAGCGCGTGTCAGATTGCGAAGCCGTTCAACATCCTTTTCCAGTTCCAGCATTTGAATGTGAAAGCTGACCGGCGATGCCGTCAGGGCTTCGCACTTATCCAGCGCCTTTGCGGCTTTAATGCGTGCTCGGTGTCGCTGACACGGGGTCATAGCCATTTTTACGCGCCCCCTCCCGGTGCAACTTCGCCGGTCGCAAGGGTGATTTTGTCGAATGCCGCATACAGCTCGTCATGCTCGACGCCGTAACCTTCCATGCGCAGATAGTTGTTCTCGAAGCGCTTGCGGTCGTCGTTCCATTCCGCTTTACGCTTACGTGTACCCTGCTGGGTGTAGATATGCAGGTTGTCCAGCGTGGTGACGATAAGGCGACCCTCCGGCATAAACGGCGGGGTGTACACGGTACGGCCAGCAATCTGGCGGCCAATAAGCTGCGCGGCAACTTTCTCAGTCGGGCGATCAATCTTATTCATCATTGTGGTGGCGTCGTTGCCGATAAGGTCAGCGGAAGCCAGCACGACCAGGCGTGGGTCATTGCGGAATGGCTCATAAATGCAGGTGTGCACAAGGTCCGTGACTGCCGCGTCCAGCCCAATAAAGTCAGCCCCTGACGCACCGATAGTGACGGCATCAGAAATAATCTGCTCAGATGAACGGTCTTTAACGATTTTGTGCCAGCCGATGTTGACGTCTTCGCCGTTCGGGTTAGCTTCCGGGTCGGTGTCTTCTGCAACACTCGTACCGTTGAACGCCACGCGTAACATGTCCAGCGCGAAAGATTCGTTGCTGAATGCCTGAATACGCTGGAAAAACTCCTCTTCGCTGCCCGCGTTCGCCCAGACAACCAGCAGGGAGTAAGGCAGATACGAACCAGAATCCGTTTCTACCAGCTTGTACTCGTTACCGGACACACCCAGGGCGCGAGAGAAACGACCGTCTTTTTTACGTCCGGTATAAATACCCGGTTTACCGGTGCTGACCACCTGGCCGGTGATCTGGTCCACATCCAGCACGTTAGGCAGCAGACGCAGGAACTCAGAACTTTGCAGCAGGGCATTGCGCAGCTGGGTTTCTTTCGGATTGGTCAGCGAGAAGTAGCGCGACGTGTCCACCTGGCCGTTAGCTTTCGCCAGGCCTGCGGCAAACTTACGCAGCATCTGCTCTGCTTTTGGGGTTAATTGCATAATCTTTTATTCCTGAAAAGAATGGCTGTTAAACAAACTCAAACGGTTCTTTGCTTCCGCCTGGCGCACTGCCAGGGCGGCGCGTATTGCCGTTTTCCATCGCTGACAACTTGGTCAGGACGGTAGTCAGCTGCGTGGTAAGGTTGTCCATCTGGTTGCCAGCTGGCTGGCGACGGGCGGAAAAGTCACGGCGACGGCTGGCGCGTGGGCGCTTCGCTGGCGTCACATTGAATGACTTCATGACTTTTGCCAGGTTGGCTTTGGCGGCGCTGAATTCTTCCGCTTTGACTTCGTCTTCCGGGTTTTCGATAACGTCCTGCGCCAGCTCGGCCACCTCGTCGGCAGCATCAGCGATCTGGGCGGCAACATCTGCCACCACATCAGCGGCCTGTTCCGGGGTATCAACCGTGTCAGCATCACCCGTTGCGGCGTCTTTACCGCTTTTAAGCAGATCCAGCATTTGCTGAATGAGCGCTTTTAATTCTTCCATTTTTTCTCCGTCGCCCTCGGTGGGCTTATCAGTGTTTGGCTCTGGCGTTGGCGTAAAATCTTTACTGGCCGAAAATAAACGCGACCAGAAAGAATCTTTTTTATCCGGTTTACTTGTCTGTAATTTTCCTAAGCTGAATGTTTCCAGACTCCCGCGCTCGGCGTCTTTTTCTTCACCGGCTAAAACAAATTTAAGTTTTTCCGTTCCCAGACTTGCCGGAATATCCGTCACAGCCAGCCCGAAAAGATATTCACGACCACTGCCTGCAAAATCAGTGACAAATTCGGCTGACGTAAATAACTTTTGCCCCATACGGTTGGCATCAATTAAAAATTGATTCGGGATTAACTGGGCATATAACTTCGTGACGTCACCTTCCGTTTCCACTTTCAGCGCGTCCACTTCACCCAGGTTGCAGGTAAATTCACGCTCGCCGATATCGTATTGCGGGTGGTGCGGCCAAATCATGGCGGTGTAGGTTTTGCGGGTGTAGGTTTCTGCCGCATCAATCAACCATTGCGGTTCAATGGTGCGACCGTCCACAGCCTGTCCAGATGTGGCAATACATAGCCAATCCGTGCGGTAATGAGATTGCGGCATAGCTGACCTTTAATAATGAATTTAAATAACAATAATTCGTTTGTGGTGGTTAGTATTGCGAATTGATTAAAACAGCGCGACCGCTTTATTTCTTATGTATTCGGTTATAACTGGATAGCCACTTTATACCGATATTTAATTATAAATTCTGCAAAATAATCCCGCCATAATAGCCGCATGGCTAAATATTCCGATGAATTAAAAGAAGCGGTCCGCACGCTTTATATAAAAAGCTGGACGCCGAAAGATATTGCGCAGGAACTGAATATTCCACCGCGTACAATTTACCACTGGGCTGACGTCGGGAAGTGGGCATCACTGCTGCCTGTTGAATCGGTGGAAAATGTCATCGCCCGCCGTATCGACCAGCTCTCCCGCCGCGAGAAAAAAACGGCGCTGGAACTGGAAGAACTGCGCGATCTGATTGCTCACCATGTGAAACTCATGGCGCAGCGCAACAAGCACGCCGAAAAGCTGGCAGAAATTCAGGCCCAGAAAGCGGCTTATGATGGTGAAGGGTACTGCCTCAGCAGCGCAGGCGGGGAACCAAGGGAAAGAAAGCGCCGGTATAAGAAAAACGACGTTTCCGGTATTACAGCGGAAATGCTCGACACCTGGGCGCGGGAACATCTCTTCGAGTACCAGCTGCACTGCCGCGAACATAAAGGCGAAGACTGGCGCTTCATTCTGAAAAGCCGCCAGGTGGGTATGACCTATTATTTCGCCTGGGAAGCATTTGAAGACGCCGTCATTACCGGTGATAACCAGGTCTTTTTCTCTGCAAGCCGATCCCAGTCGGAAATCTTCCGCGAATACATCGTCCAGATCGCCCAGAACCATTTCGGCGTGACGCTGACGGGTAAAAATATCCGCCTCAGTAACGGCGCAATACTGCGCTTTTTGTCCACGAACGCCAGCACCGCACAGGGCTTTAACGGCCACCTGTATGGCGATGAGGTTTTCTGGATCCCGAAATTCACGCGCCTGCATGAAGTTGCCAGTGCAATGGCAACGCATAACAAATACCGCACGACCTACTTTTCGACGCCCAGCGCGAAAACGCACCAGGCTTACCCGGTCTGGACTGGCGAAGCCTGGCGCGGTGACGACCCGAAACGCAAAGGTGTGGCGTTCCCGACAGAAAGCGAAATGCGCCAGGGCATTCTCTGCCCGGACCAGATCTGGCGCTACATCATCACGATGGAAGACGCTATCGAAGGTGGCCTCGGTGCGCTTGTCGATATTGAACGGCTTCGCAACAAATACAGCCCGACCGCGTTCGCCATGCTCTACATGTGCCAGTTTGTTGACAGTAAAGACGCGGTTTTCAAGTTCTCCGCGCTTGTTGGCTGTGAAGTGGACCGGGCCACATGGGGCGACTTTGATCTGACTGCTGCGCGGCCCTTCGGCAATCGCGAAGTATGGGCAGGTTTTGACCCGTCGCGCTCCGGCGACAACTCAACATTTGTGTTAATCGCGCCCCCTATAGAGGACGGCGAGCGCTTCCGCGTGCTGGCCGTCTGGCAATGGCAGGGTTTTAACTTCAGCTGGCAGGCCGACCAGATAAAGCAGCTTATGCGCCGCTTTAACATCACTTACATCGGGATCGATACAACCGGCATAGGTAAAGGCGTTTATGACCTGGTCAGCAAATTTGCGCCACGCGAAGCCACACCCATTCTTTACAGCGTCGAAAGCAAAAACCGCCTGGTGATGAAGATGATCGACGTTGTCGAGCGTAAGCGCATCGAATGGGCAAAAGACGCCGTAGACGAAACGAACAAGGAGCGCGTCGAAATTCCGGCCAGCTTTATGGCTATCCGGCGCACGACAACCAACAGCGGCAACGCGCTGACGTTTGTTGCCGAACGTTCAGACGCGACCGGCCATGCAGATGTTTTCTTCGCTATCTCGCACGCCGTAATTAACGAACCTATCGATCACGAATATGACCGCCCATCGGGCTGGTACTTTGGGAAAGCAGCATGACAAAGAAACAGCGTAAAAATAAAAAATTCAGGTCCATGACCGGCAGCAAGGTTGAAACCTTCACGCCAGGGCGCGGAAGCGTGATCACATTTGGCGAACCCGAACCCATCCTGACGACCGGCACGGATTATCACAATATCTGGTATGACAATGAATATGACCACTGGCGACTCCCGATTGATCGCCTGGCGCTGGCCCAGTTGCCGAACCTTAACGGCCAGCATGGTGGGGTGCTGTATGCGCGGCGCAATATGGTGGCCGGTGGCTATATTGGCGGCGGCCTGACACCTGACCAGGTCGAACAGGCTGTCTTTGATTACCTGCTGTTTGGTGACGTCGCTATCCTGAAAATTCGTAACGTATTCGGGGAAGTGATCGACCTGCTGCCGCTGCCGTCGTTGTATCTGCGCTGCCGGAAAGACGGCTCGTTTGCCGTTCTGCAGGAAGGGCCAGCGCTTATCTATGACCCGGAAGACATCGTTTTCTTTAAAATGTACGACCCGCGCCAGCAGGTATATGGCCTGCCTGACTATATCGGCGGCATCCATTCGGTGTTACTCAACAGTGAGGCAACCATCTTCCGGCGCCGTTACTACAATAACGGGGCGCATATGGGCTTTATTCTCTATACCAGCGATCCGAATCTGACGCTGGAAATGGAAAACGAAATCAAAGAGAAGATCGCCCAGTCCAAAGGGCTGGGTAACTTCCGCAATATGTTTATCAACATCCCGAAGGGCGACCCGGAAGGGGTTAAAATCATGCCTGTGGGCGAAGTCAGCGCAAAGGATGAATTTGCCAACATCAAAGGGATCACCGCGCAGGATATCTTTACCGCTCACCGTTTCCCCGCAGGGCTGGCAGGTATCATCCCGACCAATGGCGCGGTAATGGGCAACCCTGAAACCGCCCGCACAACCTATCGCAAGGATGAAGTTATCCCGTTGCAGCGCAAGCTAATGAACGGCGTCAACAATGACCCGGAGATCCCCCCACATTTGCACCTGCATTTTGATGTAGATATCCCGGCAATCACCACCGAAAAGGGCGAAAAATGAGCGCAGTTAAGTTAAAATCATCCCCATTGTTAGCAATGGCGTGCGGGATGGTGAACATGCGAGTTTTTAAAATTAAATGTCCTGAATGCGGCTCACCGGCCATCATTCGTAAATCTGACTGGAAAGACAAAAAACTGGCTGATTTATACTGCGCCTGCACGGAAGTTGAATGCGGCCACACCTTTGTTTTTAACGCCCAGTTTTCACATACCCTAAGCCCCAGCGGACTGACCGGCAACAAGCTGGTTAAATTTCTAATTGATCGACTCAAGCCGGAAGAACGCCAGATAGCATTGGAATTACTTCAACAATAAATACTCCGCCTTTAAGGCGGAGTATTTATTTTAGGCTTGCTGTTTATATAAATAACTTTCTTGCGTTAAAAACAAGTCAATTTCTTCTAACATGATATCAATTGCTGCTTTCACTGCATCGATGTATAACTCAATATTTTCCTGAGTTGGTAAAATCGAGTTTTCTCCATGTGCAATACAGTTTCTCACTTGAACAAGACGATCTAGAGTAACAGTTACGTCACTAAATCTTTCAAAATCAAAAGCAAACATTTGACATAGTTCTTTCAATACACCACTATGCAAATTCGATTTAGTTTCAATTTTTGTCTTAAATTTAACGGTTTTTTTTAATAACTCATTAAATTTATCAGTGAACTCACATCGTTGTTCAAATGATTGCTTCCCACTTAAACTTCTATATGTGTCACCTAATCCAACTACAACTAATCTAGTAGGTATTTGTAATGGGGTTAGTTCTAATTTATTTAAATGCTTTAAAAGCATTTTTAATGAACTAACTACAAAACCCTCCCAGTTTGCATAAATCATCGGTACACACATCCGCCCCCATAAAACAGGGTCTACTTGATGGGGGTTGACTCTAAATTTAGCAAACTCCCCATCTCGCCAGGAGTTTGTTTCATAAATTTCAGCCACTAAACTATGCACTTTTGAAAATCTCTAAAGCTCGATCCATCCGATTACGAGTACGTGCAGTTGAGAATGTGAGCACGCTAATACTTTGATATTTTTCGTCAGTAAGCAATGTATTTATAGCTTCTGTAATTTTTTGCTCATTACCAATGACAGTATCGAATACTTTTGGCAAAGCGTATGATATAGAATCAAAAAGATGTAAGGCAAAAGGTCCATTAGGTCTAAATAACTCCTTGCCGCCATGAGATATTAAGAAATCAATTAACTCAACAAATGATTTTTTTTCACAATCTAAATCAAAAGCAATGTCACCTTTCGACACGGAGCGCATGAAGTCTGAAAGGAAATTAGGAACAGTAGTATTAAAATCACCATCAAAATGTTTAAAAGCAAAATAGCGAAGCACTAACTCCTCTAAAAACATTTCTTCTTTTTTAGCTGCTGAAGGGTTAATCAACTCAATGAAATTTGGCATAACTGCAATTTCACGCAATATTTTATTTAAATCAACAGGGTATGATCTAAAAATACAGTTTCTTATCTCTTGATCAGATAACGGGCTAGCCCCTGTATTCAGTCGATTAAATAGTTCATACCTAATATCTTCGTTACTATCCCAGCGAACAATCTCAACTCTACAAACTGCTCTTTTAATGGTTGTTTTTAATCTGATTGGAAGAGCATCAATAGTTATATTTTCTAACTCGGCAACCATTTCTCCTTTGCATAGTTTCAGGTTGTTTTTTTCTGGGAGATTAGTAAGAACACCAAAAAATGAAAAAATTGTTGATATACGCTGTAAGCCATCAACAACCTCCCATTTTCCCTTATCATCTTCTGCTACAAAAATCGGGGGGATCGGTATTCCCAATAAAACAGACTCAATAAATCTTGTTTGTTGAAAATTAGACCAACGAAATGCCCTTTGATATTCAGGAGTGATGAATAAATCTCCGTCTTCAAACATATTCATCAATTCACCAAAAGACATATCTAAACGATCGGCCTTTAATGAATTTCTTTTCTTAGTAATAACTTCTTCTATATCAACCATTATTGCTCCATCAAAATCTAGCTTACCTGAAAGATAATCGGTGGTAGGTGAAATACCATAGCATTATTACAGTTTCTATCTAGCAGAAACAATACCTTTTGAGGCATATTGAACATAGCATTCCTTTCAAGTGGCTAAATTGACTACCGGGCTCTTTGCCGCCCGCACCCGCAGAATCACGCCAACCGACGCAACCAGTTGCGACGGCCAGCGCGATTGCATTCATTCTTTTGGGAGACGACCTTCCACACCCGCCAGCATTTTTTGATACTCCCCGACCGGATCAAAGCGCAGGCGCGTGGCATCAATGCCGTGGTTATCCCGCAGGCGTTCCCATAATTTATTTATCGTCCGTGCATCATCGGGTAATTGACGTGTTATCAACTGGCCGTCAGCGCTGGCCTGATAAACTTTGCCGTCTATCTCCAGACGGCTCCCCATTAACAGCGAAACGGCCTGAATCTCTGAAATCTCAACCGAATACAACGTCGCATCAGCCAGCAGGCTGGCAATCGCAGGGGCAAGAGCCGCCCGTCTGGCTTTTTCAGCCTCCGATCTGGCCTCGGTTTTTTCCACGGCAGAACGCCAGGCGACATCTAATTCGCTGCTTGGCTCATAAGGTGATCCGCTTTGCTGCCTTTTGAATGGTGTTTCACGTAGTCGCCGCATCAATTTGCGCCGCGTTGGCTGGTCCATATTTTCAAAATCGACGATTTCCTCTTCTGATTCTTCTGTAATACCCTCCACACCAAGCGAAAAATCGGTGATTTTTTCGTCTTCCGTAGAGTTATTGACAGAACTCCAAGCGCCGCCGGTTGGCGACGGCAAAAGGTCAACCCCCAAACCGGGGCCGTTTCTGGCCCCGGTGGCGGCTTTGGATTTGGCGCGGATTTTCCATTTAACCAGACGGGTGCTAATACGGGAGGCATCACCCAGACGCGGCGACCAGACCCCGAAAACCTTTTCGGGGATCTCACAATAAGCATTCATTTCATCAGCTGGCTGATAGGCCAGACGGACGACATAGTTTTCACGCGGGATCAAAACACCCCCCTGGCGGATGATGTAGGTAGCAAAGCACCCGACATCGGCAGCGGCGCAAACCGCATCCATTGCAGGATCCACAAGCAACGGCGCACCGCGCTTGAAGGTATTGTCAATTTTCTGGCGGGTCGTGATCTGATTGCTCAGTTTGCGCAGCTCGCGGTAAACCGATATGGGCGGCTGTCCGATGGGCTGAAACTGGCGGATGCGGTGAAGTGACGCCCAGGCCATTGCATATTTGGCTGTTTCATTCAGCGGCTTGCCGCTTTCGTCGTCCAGTTCACCGGCCAGCGCGTGGCCGTCGATATTCTTCGAAATGTATTTCGCGATATACGCCGTTGCTGACCCTTTCCGTGGGTCCATTTTTTTTGACTTGAAACGAGCACCGGTATTGCGGCCCAGCTCGTCGCGGTCTTCCGCAATGAAGTAGGCGCGAAGGATCGCAACCGTAGCTTTAACTTGCTCTTGTGGCATAAATAGCAATGCGTGCCAGTGTGGTGTCCCATCATGATGCGGCTCAGCGACGCGGAAGCCGTAAGGGCGCAAATCTTCGCGTTTCAGTTTGGCGGTTGCCCGGTTCCATACTCGGCATAAATAGCGCTGCGCCTGGGCGACGGTGGAATGATTCCATTTGGCGTTATGGTGGCCGGACGCAATATTACTGTGATATTTCGACGGGCAAGTGATGGTCAGGAAGATGCCAACATCGCCGCGACTTTGGGCGACAAGCTCAACCCCAGCCATTCGGGCCATAAGCTCATGGCGACGAATAGCCGGGTTAGACGTGGATTTATTAATCATTTCCTCAAGCGACGAAACGTTGCCGTATTCGTCTACCAGTTCATGACTTTTGAAAAAATCCCGGTTTTTACGGCGCTGTTCCTGCCACTCGATCAGGCTGGAAACGCTAACGTAGGCGTGCGCTTTTTTATTTACCGCGCCAACAGCACGCAGCTGGTTCTCGCGCCAGTCACAACGCAAGCGCCAGATTTTACGCCCCCACCAGTCAGGCGAAGCCATACGCAAAATGGCCGTGCATATGCGCTCGCGTTCCCACGGCGCATACCATGCAGGCGGTACAATGCGAAGCGCCAGCATTTCGCGGCCCAGGTGGTAATAAAGCCAGTCCAATTCTTCGACGTTCATGTCTGAAACATTCCGTCCCAGGGCTTCGCATTCCGTCCCCAGCATTTCAGCCATGCGGCTGGCGATCTCATTAGCGGCGCTCAGTGCTTCCCGCTTTGTGAAATCAGCCAGACGTTGCCAGCGCCCGAACCAGTACGCAGCCAGTTCGCCGGTGATATCAGGCGAAACACCTTGCCTTGTGCGTACAACATCAAGACGCAGCAATGATTTTTTCACGGTCCCCATAAGAAAATCATTGGTGTGTCTGGTTTCACGGTTGACCCGTAACCACTCAATTTTTTTACGCCAGACTTCACGAATGAAGAACGGCTCTGATAATAAACGCGCTTCGACACCCTCCGGCGTATTGACCCAGGCTGCCGTCGTAGCTTTAGCGGCTTCCATTTCCTGCCGGATTATATTTTGATGGGCGGCCAGTAGCAGGCCGCACGGTTCGTGCCTGTCCAGCGCCTGGATAAGCGCGTTACGGTCCCGAACCTCGTCGGGGTTGTAACCGGCGCGTTTGAAGATGTGATCGATGTGTTTTTTTACGGCTGGATGATGTACCACCGCCCCTGCAAGCGGGGCGATTTTTTTCGGTTCGTAGGTGTACAGGCCAATAGCTGGGCGCGGCGCGTTCCAGGGCCATGCAAAAGCGGTGTCAGACATTGGATGCCCCGCTATCACCCTCCCGCTGGGAATGCTTTTCGATTAGCGGGTCGAGTAACACATTGAAAGAAATCAACAGCGTGTTTGCGGCTTCACTTCCGGCGAGAACACCCGCCAACGTTGCGTGTGCAAGGGCCAGTGTTTTGGCTTCGTTAAGCGCAGCCAGTGCGCCGCGCTGGTATTCCGAAAGACCGTTATTAATTTTGCTAGCCATCAGAAGAGCACCTCGTCAGCCGCTCCACCCCACACGGAATAACCAGCACAAGGGCCGCAGTCAGGACAGCACCCACCACCGGCACGGCGACAAGTCGCGCAGACTTTGAGGACGCCGATCACTTCACTGGCGGCCCCTCTGGTAATGGCGTTCGCGCTGACAGAACGGTTAACGATAATTTCCTGGAAGTTGAAAGAGCGATAAATCTCGCGGGTGGCTGGGGTGTCGCTATTAGACAGGATCACCGGCGAACCAGTAAGGCGGTTAATATCCAGCTGAGCGGCAGCTAACTGGCGATGCTCTTTAATCCCAAACGGGGCGGTGTGGTATTGGGTGAAATTAGCGGTTTCGCTTGTTGGCAGGTATGGCGGATCGCAATAGATAACCGCGTCACTACCAATCATGATTTTTAACGTGCTCTGGAAATCGCAGCACACGAAAATAGCTTTCGTGTCGTTAGCTTTTTCAGAGAATAAACGGATTTGTTCTTCCGGGAAGTAAGGCGGGGTTTTGTGACGCCCAAAGGGAACGTTATATCCACCCTGTTGGTTGTAGCGTACTACGCCGTTATATCCGTGACGGTTCAGGTAAAGAAATTGTGCTGCACGAAGAATCTTGCCCGCGTCCGGCCCATCTTCAAACACACTGCGCAATGACAGTAGGTCACGGGCGCGGGCGTTGAAATCATCGCGGATCCACTTATAGCCGTCTTTATCGCCGTACACTTTAAACAGTGGGCGAGCAGCGTCGATCACCGCATCAGGCCAGCGGGTTATCTGGCGATACAGGTTAATTAAATCTGGGTTGATATCACCCAGGATATAACGGCGATATTCAGTATTGAGGAAAACAGAAGCACCGCCGACAAACGGTTCCACCAGGCAATCGGCTTTCGGCAGAATCGGCAGCAAATCAGGCATAACGCGGCCTTTACCACCGGGCCATTTAACGAGAGATCGAATCATTTTTACTTTCTCCAGGGTGCAAGAAGCCCGACGCGTTAGCGCCTGTTTCTTTTTTGTGGGTAGTTAGTTGTTAATTTACTGCGTTATCTGCCGCGGGTGGTTTGTCTCGTATCGCCTGAATTTCGGCGCGTGGTGCGGCGTAGTCCTCAAATTCCCACGGCATTGATGCTGCAAATTCGGAAAGGCGTTTAATGCCCATCAAAAGGCACGTTTGCTCCTTTTCGGTTAGATTTTCGTAAGTACAACCCAGCTGTTTGGCGGTCAGCTTCGGCATTCCGACTATGTATCTGGACGCATCGTTTGCCAGGATGAAAATCACCTTTTTGCAGGCATGATCCAGGCGGTTAAAACGGGTTGCAGTGTCATTCACGCGTGAGGCGTTCAAACTTGCTTGCAGCCGCGCCCGTTGCTCTAAGAACTGGCGGCGACCTGGCTGTTGTTCTGTCTTATCCATCAACATAACCACCTCCCCGAACTACGCAAAGATGCCCATTAAGCGGGAAAACCAGCGGCGCTTATTACGCGGGCGCGACATGAACGGTACACGGCAGTTTTTAACAAATTGAACATCTACCGCTTTCGGCTGGAAGAACCTCCCGTCCGGGGTTTCAATCCAGCCACGTTGATGCTGACGGTGGGTGATCTGCTGGCCGTGCGTGAGCAGACTGGCGAGTGAAGGGCATTGTGTTAATTCCATGTTGATCTCCGTCATATTGAAAAGATGCCGGGATACGACCCCACGCCCGGCGCGTGTTTCCTGTGATAACATCGCTATGCCTGTGTAACTTTGAGCGGTGAATCAGGCATAACAATCACCAACACAGAAGGAGTTGTAATGAAATTCAATGTATTTTTTAAAAAAGACCACGGATCACACTGGGTGCTTTCCGATGGTGCCCCCCTCTTTGAAAGTCCACTATTTGAAACAAGACCTAAAGCCATTGATGACCTTGAGAAATTTGTAGGCCTTATGGAATCGCCAATCTTTATTAAGGCTGGTGACGATATTAATTCTGGCGATACAGAAAACTGTCCATCTGTAGTTATTTCTTTAAAACAGCATGAATCGCTATGGGGCTGGGAATTATTTATCTCAAAAAATGGACAACTGTCTAAAGTTACCGAAAGTTCAGGAAATGGCTTTGACTCATTAGAATTAGCAAAGCAAAATGCCCAGTTTTTCCTTAATGCCATTATCGACGCTCCTATTCTGGATCAAGCCGATGTCGCTATCCCCGGCATGCACTTCTCAAAATCTTTCGAGGAAACGCACCACATTGGTGACACTCACCCATCTAGTAAATGGTTCAAATAATCCATCACTGTGGCGTTATCGTTTTTCTTGTGCGAGGTGGTACATCTCGCACTGTTTCTTCATCAACAATCAACTCATAAACTCTGATGCTGTTATCACCTTTTGATACGTCATCAAATACCTGAAAAAGAAAACTCATGAATTGCTCATAAGTGACGCTGGGTTCAACATACCCACCAGTAACCTCAATTAATGGTGTTAGTCCTGAATTATCTGCTAACGAAACGCAGTCCAACTTATCCAAACGGAAAAAGTAATTACCGCAAGGTGTTCTTTTATCCTTAATCCGTATAAACACATTTGATAACGCTGTATGACTATCTGAGAGTTTAAAGATTTTTGCCGTGTCCATTTTATTCAACCCTGTAAGTTGCTTATGATGGATTGCCCAGACCCAACCACATTAACCACCCTTCCCTAATTTCCTTCGGGCGGCTCTCATACGCCATTTTCATGCCGTTGTTCCAGGCTGGAAGATAGACCCAGTACTCACCTGCCCGCCCGGAAGTTGATTGCGGATCGGTCATTTCAACTACAGGTAGCTTTCCTTTTTCAATCATCCCCTTCACCGCTGCCGGTGTTTTACCAATGAGTTTTGCGAACTCCTGATATGGGACGGCATCTGTGCTTAACGCGATCTGTTTAACCATTTAAGGCCCTCACAAGTTTAAGAATCGTCACCAATGGCTTATAGTTGCTTTTGATGTTCATTTCTAAACATCAAACAGTCTACATCTAAATCAAATAGTATTGAGATCTAAACACCATGTCAAACGCCTTAAACGAGAAAATTGTACTCATCAGAAAGTCTGAGTATCTCAGCAGACAGCAACTTGCTGATTTAACAGGCATTCCCTATGGCACTTTAAGTTATTACGAAAGTGGTCGTTCTACACCGCCCACGGACGTAATGATGAGGATTTTGCAAATGCCCCAGTTCAGCAAATACACGTTGTGGTTTATGACCGATCAGGTTGCTCCCGAAGCCGGTCAGATAGCACCGGCCCTCGCACACTTTGGGCAAGATGTAACAACATCGCAGCACTCAGACCAAAAGATTGGTTAACCATTCACCAGGCGCATCTTTATTACAAAATTTGTTTACTTGTTGCCAAATACAACAAGCACAACAATTTTGTGAAATCTAAGCGCAAGGGAAAATTAACAGCAGCAAAGAAAACTCAACCTAGCACCATTCATTTGGGGGTCTTATGACAATTAAGAAACTCGATGATGGTCGTTATGAAGTGGATATCAGACCTGCAGGGCGCAACGGAAAGCGCATCCGCAGGAAATTTGACAAGAAAAGTGAGGCTGTAGCTTTTGAGAAACACACTCAATACAACCATCACGATAAAGAATGGCTAGCTAAACCGACAGATAAGCGGCATCTGTCTGAATTAACAAAAGTCTGGTGGGATCTGAAAGGCAAGCATGAAGAACACGGAAAATCCAATTTGGGTAAGATTGAAATCTTTACCCGGATCACTGATGACCCTTGCGCGTTCCAGATAACCAAAGCGCTTATTAGCCAGTACAGCATGACTCGCAGAGGGCAAGGCATAAAACCGGCCAGTATTAACCGCGACCTTACCTGCCTGAGTGGTATGTTTACTGCGCTAATTGATGCGGAACTGTTTTTTGGCGAACACCCTTTCAGAGGGATGAAAAAGCTCAAGGAGCAGAAACCAGAAACAGGCTATCTGACGCAGGAAGAAATAACATTGTTACTTGCCAATCTTGACGGGGACAACAAGAAAATCGCGATCCTCTGTTTAAGTACCGGCGCTCGATGGGGTGAAGCCGCGAAACTGAAAGCTGAGAACGTAATACAGAATCGGGTGACGTTCGTTAAAACAAAGACGAACAAACCGCGCACAGTCCCTATCTCTGAGGAAGTTGCTGTAATGATTGCGGGTAAAGGTTATCTGTTCCCTGATGCCTCATATCCGAAGTTCAGGCGAACAATGAAAGATGTAAAACCAGATCTACCGGACGGGCAAGCAACTCACGCATTGCGTCACAGTTTTGCTACCCACTTTATGATTAACGGCGGGAGTATCATCACCCTGCAGAGAATACTGGGACATTCACGCATAGAGCAGACAATGGTCTATGCGCACTTTGCCCCGGAGTATCTTCAGGATGCTGTTTCACTCAATCCGCTACGTGGTGGCGTTGACTCCATGAGTGTCCACACTGTGTCCACAGTAGGGTAGTTTATTATGGCTTTCAGTGGTCTTGCGTGCCGCGCAAACCCGCATTGCACCGCTGAAAGCCCATGTTACCTACCCTGAAAAACGCCCTTACACGGGCTTATTTTTTATGCATAAGCCCTATCCCTGGTCACCGTCTTCCATTGACCACATCGATAGAATCTCCCTTCATAGCACGATGCCTTTCACGTAACGGCATCGTGCTCGCACAGGTTCCGGCTAAGCACAACCAGAACGCGCATGTTTGACGCTTACCAAAAAATATTCTCACTCTCCACATTTGA
>ERZ791875.685-NODE-685-length-32143-cov-15.706495_pt1 | contig 32143 bp, 27 predicted proteins | sample MGYA00510278_ERZ791875 | MGnify/ENA primary metagenome ERZ791875 (study PRJEB30046, sample SAMN00792078) | human gut metagenome | study: EMG produced TPA metagenomics assembly of the A metagenome-wide association study of gut microbiota in type 2...
TTTCATCTTTATTTTCGATTTTTGAAGTGTCAACTTATTCAGTACACTACAAAACCAACGCTTGCCCCATATGATACTGATACTTGAATTATATGGACTAACAATTTAGCGTATAACTGATTCGAATATGAAGCTTTCCGCTGTTTGGAGTTGATGTCTTTATTTTAAAAGGGACGCCCCCTTCCTTATGAAAAAGAAAGAGGCCGTGGGGATAAAAAAAGACTGGTGGGGTATTTATATATAGATTAGGATTTATTGTTTTTGCTTAGATGTTGGGTGAATATCTCTTCTGACTGATATTCTTCTGCTATCTGTTTTATTCTTTCATCAGTTTGATCTAATATGTAATTTAGTTCTGTTTCGTCGAAACAATCTCCTAAGTGTATGGGAGTATGTAGTAAATCTGAATTCTGATTTGTTTCTGTTGCTAATTGTTGTCTATGAACTGTGACTTCAATTTCTCCCTTTTCATCTGTAGTGAAAAGTAAGTTGTATTTTTCTATCAGGGCAATGAATTCTTTTAAGAACTTGTGTTCTGTTTCGGTCAATACTTTTATCATATTTGTTCGTTTGGTGTTTATTTTATACTTGGCAAAGTTCTAATTTCTTTTTGAACTTTAGAATGAAAGTAATATGATTTTTATTCCATTTGCTAAGTTGGAATATTCCTTTTATTCATATTACCACATCTATTCGTTTTTTTCGTATATTTGCTTCGAACGAAACTTTTCATTTGTATATTTGTTGGATTTTAAAAAGAAAAAAGAATCATGGAAGCAGAAGAATTAACTGTTGGGAGAGTTCATCATGGACATAACATACGTCGTTTTCGTATAGAAAAGAATATGAATCAGGAGGTTTTAAGCCAATTAGTACATTTGTCACAATCAGCAGTATCTAAATATGAGCAGATGAGAGTGATTGATGATGAAATGTTACACCGCTTTTCACGGGCATTGGGAGTTCCTTTCGAGTATCTGAAGAGTTTGGAAGAGGATGCGCAGACGGTGGTGTTTGAAAATAATACGGTGAATGATTCGGAACAATATACAGGTGGAGCAAAGATTAGTTTGGGTACAGTTAAGTCTTATACAGAAGATAGTGACAATAGTGTTGATAATAGAGTGAATAACTTTAACCCTATCGAAAAAATCACTGAACTCTACGAACGTCTGCTGAAAGAGAAGGATGAAAAGTACGCAGCACTGGAACGTCGTTTGCAAAATATAGAGCAGAGCTTGCAGAAATAAAGAACAAATATAATGAAAGGAATCGTGATATGATGAAACAAATACCCTATGGATTGACGGACTTTGCCCGAATTCAAAAGGACAATTATTATTATGTAGATAAGACCATGTTCATCGAGAGAATCGAGATGCAACCGGCTTATCTTTTCCTGATTCGTCCTCGTCGGTTTGGAAAGAGTTTGACTTTGGCTATGTTGGAGGCTTATTACGATGTAGTATATGCTAATGACTTTGATGAGCTATTCGGGCATCTTTATATAGGTCAACATCCAACCCCGAAGCATAATTGTTATCTCATTATGCGGTTCAACTTTTCGGAAGTAAGTTCTAATGTCAATGAAGTAGAGCGATCATTTAAATTGCATTGCTGTAGTAAACTTAGGGATTTTGTGTTCAAATATGAAGATCTTTTGGGAAAAGAAATTTGGGATGTTCTCGATGAAGAGATACAGCAAGATCCGGGTGCTTTTTTATCAGCAATCAATACTTATGTTACTCGTAGGGGAAATCTCCCTATTTATTTGTTAATTGACGAATACGATAATTTTACCAATACTATTCTTGCGACTTATGGTACTGAGTTTTATCGGACTGCAACACATGGTGAAGGATTTATTCGTGGATTTTTTAATGTGATAAAAGCTGCTGCTACAGGTAATGGTTCTGCGCTTCAACGTATGTTTATTACAGGAGTGAGCCCTGTCACAATGGATGATGTAACCAGTGGATTTAATATTGGCACTAATATCACAATCGATACTTTATTTAATTCATTAGTTGGTTTCAATGAGAAGGAATTAAGGGAAATGTTGGTCTACTATAAACTTCATGAAGTTTTTAAACTTTCAGTAGATGATATGCTTGGTATGATGAGGCCATTCTACAATCATTATTGTTTCTGTAAAAGCAAGTTGGCTGATTGTGTATTTAATCCTGATATGGTACTTTATTTTATGAAGTCGTTTTTACTACATGGAGAGAAACCCAATACAATTGTTGATCCTAATATTTGTACTGATTTCAATAAATTATCTTATTTATTTCGACTTGACCACGGATTGGGGGAGAACTTCTCTGTTATTAAAGAAATAGCCGAGCAGGGAGAAATAACTACGGACATTGCTACACACTTTTCTGCATTGGAAATGACGGATGTACGCAATTTCAAGTCTTTGTTATTCTATTTCGGACTTCTTTCTATTAAAGGAGTCGATATGGTGGGAAGACCCATTCTGCATGTCCCGAATCTGGTGGTCAGAGAACAGCTTTTTAGCTTTTTGATCCAAGGATATATCAAACATGATATTTTTAAGATTGATATGAACCGGATGACGATGTTATTTGAGAACATGGCTTTCAGAGGAGACTGGAAACCGTTGTTTAATTTTATAGCAGAGGCTATCCGTGAGCAAAGCCGTATTCGCGAATATATAGAGGGCGAAGCACATATTAAAGGCTTTTTGTTGGCTTATTTAGGTATGTACCGTTATTATCAACTGTATCCGGAATACGAACTGAATAAAGGTTTTGCCGACTTCCTTTTCAAACCTAGTCCGTCGGTTCCTGTAATGCCGCCATTAACTTATCTGCTCGAAGTGAAGTATGCAAAGGCTGGCACTTCGGAGAAAGAAATAAGGGCACTTGCCGATGAGGCGCGGGAGCAGTTACTTCGTTACAGTCAGGATGAATTGGTAGCGGAGGCGAAGGCTAAAGGTGGACTAAAACTAATTACGATAGTGTGGTGTAGTTGGGAACTTGTGCTACTGGAAGAAGTACTTTAGATTCCTACTGCCTTTATCCCCTTCAAGTAGTTCCAGCATTAGTTTCAAGCGAATGAAACTTTCAGTGAGAGCAAACGTTTGCTCTCACTCTGCTACCACAGTTGCTCCCATTGCTGTAACCCTCATGAATAAAGGGATATAGATAAACTGTTAGAGCATGAGAGCAAAACTGCTATCAAATCACTGTGGAGGCTATATAATGTATCTGCCCGAATCATTTATACTGTACACGAAAAAACAGTAACAATTGAGGTGATTGCCGTGCGGAGCTAAGAGCCTTACAGGTAAAAACAAAAATGGCTACGTTTGTTATTTATAGATTTGTACAGGAAGTTCCCCTCTTAATGCCCCTAAAGCATTAAATGCTAATGACTCCATTTCCCCTTCACCGGGATAGACATGTATAGGGGCTAAGAAAGAGATTCTTTTCTTCAGTCTTGAAATGATATAGTCCGAATAAGCAATACCTCCTGTCAGCAGAATGGCATCTACTTTCCCGTAGAGTACGGTGGCGGCTCCGCCAATGGCTTTCGCAACATTATATATCATGGCATCCAGTATCAGTTCAGCTTTTTTGTCACCTTCTTCTATGGCTTTGATAATGGCGGGAACATCGGTAGTGCCTAGATGGGCCGTCAGTCCGGCACGTCCGGAGATACGCTTCTTTAATTCATCTTTCGTGAACTGTCCGCTATAACAAATATCGATCAACTGACCGGCAGGAAGGGTGCCAGCCCTTTCCGGCGAGAAAGGCCCTTCGCCGTCTAAAGCATTATTGGCGTCAATGGCTTTGCCATGCTGATGAACGGCTATAGAGATACCGCCACCTAAGTGACAGATTATCAAGTCCAGTTCTTCATATTTCGTTCCCTGCTCCTTTGCGAAGCGGCGGGCGATTGCTTTCTGATTCAAGGCGTGCCAGATGGTGATCTTAGGCATCAGCGGAGAACCCGAAATACGCGCTACATCTTCCAGTTCATCCACCACTCCCGGGTCTGCGATGAAAGCCGGGCAATCAGGAAGGGAAGCGGCCAGTTCGGCTGCAATCAGTCCGCCTAAGTTGCAGGCATGGGTACGCATGGCGTGCAAAGTATCTTGCTTCATGGCTTCGTTGACTGCGTAGACTCCTCCCGGAATGGGTTTGACGAGGCCGCCGCGTCCGATGACAGCATCGAATGCAAAGGGTATTCCATTTGCCTCTAATTCCTGAAGAACCAGATTCTTACGAAATTCAAACTGGTCTATCACCTGCGGATAAACGGATAATTCTTCGACCGTATGCTTGATGTTACGGACGAGCAACGGAGTTTCGTTCTCGTAGACTGCTATCTTCGTAGAAGTGGAGCCGGGGTTGATGACCAGAATCTTCATATCTTTGGAGTTATAAGGTTTGAATTATGATTAACGGTTCAGGTTGAGCTTCTCTCTGCATTCGCAGCCGGCCACTTGCAGGCAGGCCATTGCGATGCTGTAATATTTCGATAAGCCGGAATCACTGCGGGAAGGGAGCACTACCGGGCAGATAGGTCCTTGCAACAATCCGGCCATATCCGCATTGGCAAACAGGGAGACGGACTTGTAGAACGCATTTCCCGATTCTATATTGGGAAAAATCAGCACATCCGCCTGTCCGTTGATAGGCGAAACAATTCCTTTGATGTCCCCGCTCGCCTGCTCACAGGCAGTGCGTACATCCAGCGGACCGTCGATGATTACATTTCCGAATTCTCCCGCTTCGGCAAGTTCTACGATGTTTACGTAATCCAGCGAATGCGGGAATTTGGCGCTCACTTTCTCGGTACAGTGTATCAGTGCAACGCGAGGCTGCTCGATACCGAAATGGCGGCAAGTGCAGATGGCATACCAGATCATTTCAATCCGTTGTTGCAGCGTGGGGCGTGGAATCACTGCGGCATCGGAGAAGAACAGCAGTTTATGGTAAGTCGGAATCTCCATCACCGCCAAGTGCGTGAGGATTTTCCCTTTGGGGAGCAGTCCTTTCTCTTTGTCAAGGATGGCGTGCAGCAGATTGTCCGTGTTGATGATACCTTTCATTAAAATATCCGCTCCCCCTTCACGCACGATGCGGACAGCTTCACGTGCCGCTTCGTCCGAATCTTCGATGTGAATGGTCTTCACGTAGTCGGGATATTGCTTCAAGGCAGGATATTTTTCCAGAATAGCCGAATCCCCGATCATGAGAAACTCTGCAATTCCTTCTTCCAAAGCACGGGTAATGGCATATTCCGTATTAGGGTCGTTGGCGCAGACTACGGCAATTCGTTTCCTACGATTCTGTTGTTTAAGATGGGCTGTTAGCTGGGCAAAGTTCTGAATAGGTTCCATAACGTTAGATTTTTAGCAAATATCAGAAAAATCATTGAGAAAATAATACTCATAACCCGAAAACTTGCGCCTGTTATGTAACATTTTGTTATATTTTAGTTGTTTTAGTGTGTAGATATACACCGAACCGTTTTTTCCTGTATTTTTGCAAATGAATCCCCCTTAAACTTTAAAACAAAATGAAACAGTTCAGAAATCTATTATTTATTAGCACATTACTCCTTTGTTGGGTACTCGTTTCCTGCAAAACGACAAGAGTTTCTTCCTCCGGCTGGTCGCTGGTATGGGAAGAGAATTTTAATCAGAAAAAAGGCTTTGACCCGCAGGTCTGGAGCAAGATTCCGCGAGGGAAGGCCGACTGGAATAATTATATGACGGACTTTGATTCCTGTTTTGCCATGCGCAAAGGCAAGTTGGTGTTAAGAGGCATTGCCAATCAGACGCTGCCCAATGATACGGCACCTTATCTGACAGGAGGCGTTTATACCAAAGGTAAAAAGGCATTCCTTGACGGACGCATCGAGATATGCGCCAAGCTGAATGCCGCAAAAGGAGCATGGCCGGCTATCTGGCTGTTGCCCGAAAATGCCAAATGGCCGTCGGGAGGCGAAATAGATGTGATGGAGCGTCTGAATGACGACTCTATCGCTTATCAGACAGTTCATTCTCATTATACGTACACTTTGGGCATCAAGGATCATCCCAAGTCACACTCCACAGGAGTCATCCATCCCGATCGCTATAACGTTTTCGCTGTAGAAATGTATCCGGACAGTCTTTCGTTCTATGTCAACGACATGCATACGTTTACTTATCCCCGCATACAGACGCAGAAGGAAGGACAATTCCCGTTCGACCAGCCGTTTTATCTGCTGATCGATATGCAGTTGGGCGGTTCGTGGGTCGGAGCAGTCGATCCCAAAGACCTTCCGGTAGAAATGGAAGTGGACTGGGTGCGTTTTTATCAGCGAAAGTCACTCAAATAAAACATTAAATATGAATATTCAACTTCCTTCTTTTTTACAGAAAGGTGACGAAGTAGTGATTGTGTCACCTTCCAGCAAGATAGACAAAGAGTTTCTGAAACGTGCGAAGAAACGGCTTGAATCATGGGGATTGAAAGTCTCTGTGGGGAAATATGCCGGTGGCTCTTCCGGACGTTATGCCGGAACAATCCGGCAACGTCTGCAAGACTTGCAGAGTGCGATGGATGATCCGAAAGTGAAAGCTATTCTTTGTAGCAGAGGAGGATACGGGGCCGTGCATCTGGTGGACAAGATTGACTTCACCGCCTTTCGTGAACATCCGAAGTGGTTGCTGGGATTCAGCGACATCACTGCCTTGCATAATTTATTTCAGAAGAATGGATATGCCTCCCTGCATTCGCTGATGGCGCGTCATCTGACCGTGGAACCGGAGGAAGACCCTTGCGTGGCCTATCTGAAAGATATTCTCTTCGGCAATCTGCCTGTTTATACTTGCGAAAAGCATAAGTTGAACAGGCAAGGTACGGCCGAAGGTATCCTGCGTGGCGGAAATATGGCGGTAGCTTACGGGCTGCGCGGCACTCCTTATGATATTCCTGCCGAAGGAACTATCCTGTTTCTCGAAGATGTCAGTGAACGTCCTCATGCGATTGAGCGCATGATGTACAATCTGAAACTGGGCGGTGTGCTTGAAAAACTCTCCGGACTCATTATCGGTCAATTTACCGAGTATGAAGAAGACTGTTCGTTGGGTAAGGAGCTATATCCCGCTTTGGCCGATTTGGTGAAAGAATATGACTATCCGGTTTGTTTTAATTTTCCGGTAGGGCATGTGACGCATAATTTGCCGCTTATCAATGGCGCGAAAGTGGAATTGACTGTTGGAAAGAAAAATGTGGAGTTAAAGTTTATTTGTTAATAATCCATTCTATCTGAACGATACTGTGGTGAAAATGACTAATTTTGAGGCTTCATATAGATAAAAGGACGATGAAAAAGAAATCTATGATAGTATTGACGAGTGCCTTTGTATTATTATCTGCTTTTTCTTGTGGAGGAGGCAGCAAGGCAACTGGTACGAATGAACAAAGTGAAAAAGTGGTGGTAAATGTACCTCAGTTTGATGCGGACAGTGCCTATTTGTATGTAAAGAATCAGGTAGATTTTGGTCCCCGTGTCCCCAATACGAAGGAGCACGTAGCTTGTGGCAATTATCTGGCCGGAAAGCTGGAGGCTTTCGGTGCGAAGGTAACGAATCAGTATGCCGATCTGATTGCCTATGACGGCACACTGCTGAAGGCACGGAACATCATCGGCTCTTACAAGCCGGAAAGTAAGAAGAGAATAGCGTTGTTTGCACATTGGGATACCCGTCCGTGGGCGGATAATGATGCTGACGAGAAGAATCACCATACCCCTATTCTGGGAGCCAACGACGGAGCAAGCGGAGTGGGAGCTTTGCTGGAAATCGCGCGGTTGGTCAACCAGCAACAGCCGGAACTGGGCATTGATATCATCTTTCTGGATGCGGAAGACTACGGAACTCCTCAATTCTACGAGGGAAAGCACAAGGAAGAGGCTTGGTGTCTCGGCTCGCAGTATTGGTCACGCAATCCTCACGTGCAAGGGTATAATGCCCGTTTTGGTATCTTGCTTGATATGGTGGGTGGTGAGAACAGCGTATTTCTGAAAGAAGGATATTCCGAAGAGTTTGCTCCGGATATCAACAAGAAAGTATGGAAAGCGGCTAAAAAAGCAGGTTATGGGAAAACCTTCATCGATGAGAGAGGCGATACCATCACCGACGACCATCTGTTTATTAACCGTCTGGCTCGTATCAAGACAATCGATATTATTCCCAATGATCCGGAAACAGGCTTCCCTCCGACTTGGCATACCATTCATGATAATATGGACCATATCGACAAGAATACGCTGAAAGCCGTCGGACAGACAGTGCTGGAAGTGATTTATAATGAAAAGTAAATAGTTAACTAGTAAACCGTAAATAACTTCATGTCAATTAATGAATTACAAGACGAAGTGATTGCTGAATTCAGCGACTTCGATGACTGGATGGACCGCTACCAGCTGCTCATTGACTTAGGTAATGAACAGGAACCGCTCGACGAAAAGTATAAGACCGAACAGAATCTGATCGAAGGCTGTCAGAGCCGTGTATGGCTTCAGGCGGACGATGTGGATGGAAAAATCGTGTTTAATGCGGAAAGTGACGCTTTGATTGTGAAAGGAATCATTGCTTTATTGATCAAAGTCCTTTCGGGGCATACGCCCGATGAAATACTGAATGCTGATCTTTATTTTATCGATAAGATAGGTTTGAGAGATCATTTGTCTCCTACCCGTAGCAATGGGTTGCTGTCGATGGTAAAGCAGATACGTATGTATGCGCTGGCATTTAAGGCAAAAGAAGGGAAATAAAGATAAAAAGGTAATATAGAATGAACGGTGGATATCCTGCGGACCAGGTATCTACCGTTCATTTTCTTTTTCCTCCTCCTGATATTCCAGTATATCTGCCGGCTGGCAGTCCAGTACTTTGCAGATAGCCTCCAGCGTAGAGAAACGGATTGCCTTAGCTTTTCCGGTTTTTAATATAGAAAGGTTGGCGGGGGTGATATCTATTTTCTCCGCCAGCTCGCCCAGAGATATTTTTCTGCGCGCCATCATGATGTCAAGGTTTACTATAATTGCCATAATTTTATTTTCTCGGTTTGGGTTAAATGGTCAGTTCCTGTTCTTCTTTCATTTTCAGTCCGATAGCGAATGTTTCGGCTACAATCAGGCAACCGAGTCCCAATAATAAATCAGTCGTCTGTAGCGCCAGGGGAGCGATGATATAATGTTCAAGCGCGAATACTTCTTTCAGTCCCCAGTAGTTGACGACCTGCGGAATCAGGTAAAACACGAAGGACATAATCAGCAGACTACCCAGCCAGCGCAGGCGGCGGACATTCTTCCATTCGAATATCTGCGATTTGTTGATGCTCAGAATCAGCATGACAAAGATAATAAGTGCGGAGATGGTGAGCAGTGCATTCATCAGCGAACAGGAACTGCTGATAATCAGGTAACTGTAATTCACTTCTTTTCCGGTGCGTACCGCCATTTGCGTATACATGACGGGCACTTTCTCATTGTTTTGGGCATTGATGATCGTATCCGGTTTGATCATGGCGATCGTAGGTACGACATCCACAAAACGGAAATCTCCTGCAAGCATAGGTCTGTCACATGCTTTCGATTCCTTGTGCTGTTCTTTGGCCAGACTCATTCCGGCTTTCATTCCTGTTCCGAACTGGTATCCTGTGGTATACAGAGAAAGTCCCAGAACAATGAATACCAATATGCTGAGAATATTCAAACGTCTTTTCATCGCTGTTATTTTTTAGTCCGTGATATTTGTTTCTTCTTTCCAGGGATAGCGGACGGTCGTACGACGCATCGCCCAGATAACTCCTGCCAGTATCAAAACTGCTACAAAAATAGCAATTAGATAGGAGCTAGTGTCCATCAGATCGCTCATATTTTCAGCTTCCGGATATTTCGTGCTGAGAAATACGGATAACGAATTATTCAGTATATGCATCAGTATGCAGGGGATGAGGCTGGCGGTCTTGTAATACGTCCATGCAAACAGGATACCGATCAGGAATGCCGGAAGTATCTGGGCAGGATTGATATGGAAAACACCGAATAAAAGGGCTGAAAGCAGAATCGCCTTTGTCGGGCTGTACTGCTGTAGCAATGCTTTGGTGATGGCTCCGCGAAATAGCAGTTCTTCGAGTACGGGACCTATGACGGCTATGGCAAGAATGCCTCCCCAGCCGGACTGGAGGATATCGAAGGATTGTTCCATGATGTTGGGAATCCACTTCATCAGTTCTGCCAATGCGGATACGACGAAGCCACAGGTGAGGACAGCCAATGCGCTGAAGAACAGATACGAGGATGAAACGGGCGACCAGGTTATTTTCTTTGTGCTGATGTATCCGGCTTTCCATAAATAGATACCCATCATCAGCTGACCGGCCAGTTGCGCCGGAATCATAAGCATGGTAATGAGCGTGTCTTTGTCTAAGTTTCCGGTAGTGGCTACCAGATAAATCACACAGGGGATCATGACTAAAATGGGAGCAATGATCTGTGCGATAAGCAGATTCAGTAATATCAGTTTAATAGCAGTTCTCATATTCGTAGTATTCTTAGTATTCTTGGATGGGATACAAAGATAATCGTTTGTTATTTACTGGCAATGAAGCTGCACAGAAACATGGCTATCATTGAGATGGATACTACCAGCATCGATATACTCATTAATGACTTTTTCATAAAGTGTTATTTTTTAATAGATGATTAAATAGAAAATGTTTGTTTTTCGATGATTATTTATCGTTTATCGATATGCAAATGTAGAGGTAAGTTTTGAGTTGGCAAAGGAAAAAGAAATTTTATTTATCGAAAAACAATAAAAAAGATATGTTTTTCGATATTAACGGACTCGTTGCAGCCGAAAAGAGGCTTATTAATGTGGTTAATTTAGAGAAAAAGGGGGATCATTTCTCCTGTTTGGCGGCGAGTAGAATGGCTTCAGTTTCTTCCGCATCCTTGTGAAGCTGTGCGATTAGTTCGTCAATACTATCGTATTTCAGTTCGGGGCGTGTCCGCTTCACGAAAGTAAGCCGGATAAATTTGTCGTAAATGTCGGAGTGGAAGTGAAGGATATTCACTTCGATTGTGCGGTTGGGACCATTGCCGATGGTAGGGCGGACGCCTATATTCAGCATTCCCATATAGGTCTTTCCGTCGAATGTGACCCATACGGCATAGACTCCGTCTGCGGGAATCAGCTTGTCGGGATCATCCACGCTTAAATTGGCAGTCGGAAAACCGATCTTCCGGCCTACCTGATAGCCGCCTACTACCGTTCCGTCCAGAAAGTATTCGTAGCCCAGACAGCGGGCAGCTGCGTCTACATCTCCCTGATGCAGCAACTTGCGGATTAAAGAAGAACTGACCGGGGCACTTTGGGTGGTATCTATCTGTATATCATCTGTGTAAGCCTGTGCACGGATAACCTCAATGCCGATTGCCTGCCCGTAGCGTACATAATCGTCAAACCCTTCGCTGCGGTTGTGACCGAAACGGTGATCGTATCCTATCACCAGATACTTTACCTGATAACGTTCTTTCAGTATCTGAGTCATGAATTCTTTGGCGGTCAGACGGGAGATGTCGGGCGTAAAATCGAGCATCAGGCAATAATCTACTCCCGTGCCTGCGAGCAGGTTTGTTTTTTCTTCGGGAGTAGTTAAAAGTTCCGGATGGTAAGCGGCGTTCATCACTTTGCGCGGATGAACGGGGAATGTGACCAATGCAGAACGCAGACCTTTGGCTGCCGCTATCTCCTTCACCTGTTGAATCAGATAGCGATGTCCCATGTGTACTCCGTCGAAGAAACCGATGGTAGCTACGCATGGTTCGGGAATCATAGCCGATGTGTCATTTATAATCTGCATACTTACACTCTCATTTTTTTCTGAAAAGATGGCTCCAGTCTTCACCGGCTTTCGGTGTGTAGGTCGAGATACCCAGTTCCTGAGCTACTTTACAGTTAATTTCGGAATCGTCAATAAAAAAAGTCTCTTTCGGGTCAATACCCGCATCTTCGGTCACTGCCTTGAATATTTCCGGTTCGGGCTTGGCCATTTTCATTTCGTAAGAGAGATACGTTTTCTCAAAATAGTCCTCTACTTTGAACGTACGGTAGGGGAAGGCATTCTTGCATACCCATTTCCAGTGGATGTCATTTGTGTTGCTGAGCAGATAGACTACGTATTTCTCGCGTAGTTTGAGCAGCAAGTCGAGTTTATAGGTCGGGATGTCTACCAGAAAGCTGTTCCAGGCGGCGTCGATCTGTTTGTCGCTTACCATCTTTCCCATCATCTCCCGAATGCCGTCACGGAATTCGGCAGGAGTGATCAGTCCTTTCTCCTGCTGCAAAAATATTCCGTCCAGCTGGTGGGTGCAGAACTTTTCTTCTATGTTCTGGAACCCGATCTTTTTAAAGTTCTCAATACAACGTTCGCGGTCGAGATTTATCAGTACACCGCCTAAATCAATAAGTAAGTTTTTAATTCCTTTACTTTTCATTATTTTCTCATTTGTGAATACTACGTTGAACAAGGCGAATAAGTTCTCCAACCCATAACACCGTGGACGAAACGCCTATAATCAGAAGCCACGTCTGCCAGTCGAGCGGCTCTGTGCGGAATACAGCTCCACCGAACTGTACGATCAGAAATTGTCCGACCAGAATGGCCAGAACAATCAACTCCATGCCATACGATTTGGAAAGTCCCTTGAATGCCGAGTCGGTAGTGCCGAATACGCGGGCATTGAACAGGTTCCAGAATTGCAGCATGACGAAGAAAGTGAAGAAAATGGTGAGGTTATGTACATCCATACCTTGCGCGCTGTGGTCGAAATAATAAATCATTCCGAGCAATACGGCGAGGAAGATCGTACCTACACCTAATATATTGTTACGCATCGCTTTGCTGATGATAAAGTCAGTGCTGCGGCGCGGCTTTTCCTGCATGACGGTTTCGCTGGGAGGGATGGAAGCGAGGGCCAGAGCGGCAAAAGTATCCATAATCAGGTTCACCCACAGCATTTGTGTCACTGTCAGCGGAAGTTCTGTTCCGATCATCGATCCCAATAACACGATTAGCAAGGCTACAAAGTTGATCGTCAGCTGGAATACGATGAAACGCTGAATATTCTTATAAAGAGAACGTCCCCACATGACAGCGGTACCGATGCTGTTGAACGAGTCGTCGAGCAGTGTGATGTCACTGGCTTCTTTGGCTACTGACGTACCTGTACCCATTGACAGACCGACTTGGGCATGATTCAGGGCAGGCGCATCGTTCGTACCGTCTCCGGTTACGGCAACTACGGCTCCTTTTTGTTGAAGCAACTGCACAAGACGTTGTTTGTCCGTCGGGCGGGCGCGGGACATGATTTTGAGGTCCATCACACGGTCCAGCGCTTCTTCGTCACTCAGTTCGGCAAAGGCAACACCGGTGATACGATTCCGGTCGGTATCTGTTTCCGGTTGCCACAGTCCGATCTGACGGGCAATTTCTGTGGCAGTTCCCGGTGTGTCACCGGTAACGATCTTGATACCGATACCAGCCGACTGGCATTTGGCCACAGCGGCGGGTACATCCGGACGAATCGGGTCTGAGATGGCTACGACTCCTAAGAAATTAAGGTCGTTGGCAGACACCAGTTCCGTGCAGTCATTCGGTTCGTTTTCTCCTACTATTTTGAAGGCAAAGCCGAGTGTGCGCATTGCCATATTCTGATAATTCAGCAACTGGGCTTCTACTGTCGAACGATATTCGACGGCATCTACCCGTCGGCCGTCCAGCACGACTTCCTTACATTTGCCGAGCACGATTTCGGGGGCTCCTTTTATATAAAGTACTTTCTTCCCGATGATCGGAGACTCGACGAGAGTCGCCATAAATTTACGTTCGGTCGAGAAGGTGAGCTGGTCGAGGATGCGGGCGTGTTCACGGAGTTCGAGATAATTTCTTCCCTGACTGTCGAGCCATAATAACAGGGCGACTTCCGTAGGGTTACCGACACCTTTCGGCTTTTCGCCCGTTGCCGCTTCTTCGAGGAAAGCGGTTGAGTTGGCGCTGATTCCTTCTGCGACGAGAGCGCTGATGTCATCATCGCCCAGGTTGCCGCCATTCTTGATTCCGTAGAAATTGGGTTCGTGTACCTGCATCAGGTTTTGAGTCAGTGTACCCGTTTTGTCCGTACAGATCACGGTGATAGCTCCCATCGTCTCGCAGGCGTGCATCTTCCGCACCAGATTGTTGGTCGAGAGCATACGACGCATATTTAGGGCCAGGCTGAGCGTTACGCTCATGGGCAATCCTTCGGGGACGGCTACTACAATCAAAGTAACAGCCATCATGAAATATTTGAGGGTCCGTTCGAAAACCGGAAGCCACTCGTGCCAGCCGTTCAGCGAACTGAAATCAAAGTACAACAGTACATCTTTTACAAAGAAGATAAGAAAGGCAAGTCCGGCAACGGTAAAACCGATTTTACCGATCAGGTTCGCGAGCTTGGTCAACTGTATATTCAGAGGGGTCGGTTCCAGATTTTCTTCGGTGCTCTGGCGTGCTACCTTGCCGATTTCTGTGGCATCTCCCACGTGCAGTACGCGCATGGTACCGTGTCCGTCCACCACTGTCGTTCCGCGCATCACTAAGTTGGAGGCATAGGTTGCTTCTTCGTCAAAGTCCGCTTCGATCACAGTCTTGTTGATTACCGGTTCTCCGGTCAGGTTGGATTCGTTCACTTGCAGGGAGATCGCTTCCAGCAGCTGGCCGTCGGCAGGAATCTCTTCGCCTGTTTCCAGTATGATAATATCGTCTACAACGACGTCTTTACGTGGGATTTCCTGTACGTGTCCGTTGCGAATCACTTTTACGAGTGTTTCTTCATTGACGGCGTTCAGTAAGTCGAATTTTTTATTGGCATCATATTCGAAAAAGAAGCCGATGCCTGTGGCCAACAAGATGGCCGCTATGATTCCGATAGTTTCGGCATATTCATTTTCGATGATGGAAATGATCAGTGAAAATACGGCGGCTACCAACAATACCCGCACAACCGGATCTTCAAACTTTTCGAGATAGAGCTTCCATAAGGAAGGACGCTTGGGGGGTGTTAACAGATTGACACCGTTCTTTTCTCTGCTTTGTAGGACTTCGTCATCCGTAAGGCCTACATGATAATAATCGTCTTTTTTTGTAGTACTCATGCAAATACATGCGTTTGATTAGGACCGCAAAAATACAACATAAAATTGTGATAAAATGTTTAATTAAAACTTTTTATGAAGTTACTTTATTCGGGACGTCCGCAAGTACGATAGGGAATCGTAAACCAGAACGTTGATCCCTTGCCTTCTACGGAGTCTGCGCCGATTTGCCCCTCCAATTTGTTTACGATGGTTTTAGAGATGGAAAGTCCCAGCCCCGTTCCTTTCTTGTCTTTGTTCAGCTTTACGAAGCGGCCGAAAACTTCCGGTAGTTTGTCGGCAGGGATTCCGGCTCTGGTGTCGGTGACATAAAAATAAAGTTCGGTATCTCTTGCCTCATAACCGATGCTGATCGTTCCCTCCTGCGTGAATTTAATGGCGTTGGTGGTAAAATTGGAGAGCACCTGCGCGACACGGTTCCGGTCGGTCTCTATGCTACAGGAGGGAAGGCTTGGTTCTGCAATTATCCGGATGTTTTTTCCTGCGTCGTTGACTCTCATTTGGAAAAGCTGCCGCAAGTCGGATAGTAACAGATTGATATCTACCTTTGTATATACAAATTCCAGTGTACCGGCTTCTATTTTCGACATATCCAGGATATCGTTCACTAGTTGCAGCAGCAGATCGGCATTCATCTTTATGATCTCCTGATATTGTGCCTTTTCTTCTTCTGTATTGGCGCTGGCGAGTACTTCTGCAAATCCTGTGATGGCGTTGAGAGGCGTGCGGATTTCGTGACTCATATTGGCAAGGAAGGCAGACTTCGAAAGGTCGGCATTTTCTGCTTTCTCTTTGGCAAGTGTCAGTTGCTTTTCTGTTTCTTTAAGTTGGGTGATATCGTGCACGGTAAGTACCATATTCTCTTCTTCGTTAAGGAGAAAATAGGAACCAGATATCACGGCGTCACATTCTACGGATTTCTTTTCGGAAGTAAGCACGTTCAGAGTAGCTTCCAGATCAGTGAAGCCTCTTCTTTGTTCGAAAGCCTGGCGGATGGCACAACGTATGGGGCAGGAGCCACAGTAAGCATGAGTACCGCAGCCTCCTTCCGCCGATAATGCGTTGCGGCATTGCAATAAGTCGCCCACTCTCTTTTCTTCCAGACCTTTCTGAGTTCCGGTGAGTTGATAGTAGTTTGTTTTTAATACTTTGAAGTCGTTATCTATTAATAAGATATAGGCATGGACATTTTTCAGAATGGCGCTGGCGATGTGGTTGGTATGTTCCAGCTTTCTGGATTCCCGGAATAGTCGTTTTTGCATCCGAAGACATTTTCTCCGTTCCCATAGATAGCTGAGCAGGAGGATTGCACATATAATTAGCAGGATAGGTAGCAATGCTATTAGCATGATGTAACTTGTTGGTTTTGTTCTACAAATATGTTGCAAAGATAACTTTTTTACTCGGGATAAGAAATAAGTTCGAACAATTTGCATTTTATTTGCGTTATATTATTTAGTAAACCAATAAAAAAACGAACGTTATGAAAAAGTACATTTGCACAGTCTGTGAATACATTTACGACCCCGCACAAGGAGATCCCGAGAGCGGAATTGAACCGGGAACAGCATTTGAAGACATTCCGGATGATTGGACTTGTCCACTTTGCGGAGTCGGAAAAGAGGACTTTGAACCGTACGAAGGATAAAAAAATTAAGAGAGAGAAGAGATTATTAAAAAAATGACCGGAAAGCAGTGCTTCCGGTCATTTTTGCGTTTCAGCTCATGCAGAGCTTTTTTTGTTCCTGTTTTTATACTGTCGGGTCAGGTGCTTCCTCATCGCCGCCGTCACCGCCGCCGTCGGGGTTGGGAGGAGTAGGAGTGTTTCCGTTGTCAACGATCTCGCTGCCGGTTACCAGTTTTTGAATACTTGCCTTTTTCAGCATATCCTTAAACTTGTATCCCGGAGTAAATACGATCTTCACCCGACGAATCGTGTCGGAATCCACTGCCGCTTCCGTCTCCTGACTTTCGCTGCTGATGCCGGGACGGAATTGACCGAAATCACCCAGTTGTACGGAAATACCTTTGTTTAAGTTTATATTCAGCGTATCGATCAGTGCATCGAGTACAAACTTGACCGCTCCGCTGGGAACCATTCCCACTTTTGAAATCTCATCACACAAATCCTTGAAATTAACCGTATTGGTAATAAAATTCTGTGCTACATACTTTTCGGTTTTCTCTTTACCGAAACCAATCATTCTTTTTTTAACGACATACCTAAGTGCCATAATCTTTTTTGTTTTTTAATAGTTAGTAAATCTGTTTCTTTTGTTTTGTGATCACGATGCAAATGTATGTGTTTCCAAATGAACTGCCAAGCAAAAAACTCAAAGTGCGTTAATAAGTTTCTTCAACTAAAGAAATGGTCAGATGTTTTTTTGTTGTTCTCTTTTCATCTTTTTCCGATTGAAGATTGTCCTTTTCATATCATATCCATACCTTTGTAGATTCAAGAATCCAACGTGACTCCGGTGGCTCAGGAGCCGGGATGTCCGGAGAACGACCGGCTAGGCGATGGAAAGGGAATGAAGAATATGAATCAAGAATTAACGGATGTAGTATAAATGATGACTTCCTGTTTATTAAGAATACACAGTTTACGCTTTTTCGACGGAGGCTTGCATGAGGTTCCTGTAGAAGAAGTGATGACGGTTGCGCTTATTGCGATATTCATCTTTGCTCCGTGCCTGTGGCTTGTCCGGTATTTAAAAGACAGGGGGCTGGACTCGGACGAGAAAGACAAGTTTATACAAATACATATTATCTCGACCATTGTCCTGACTATTGCGGGCGGTGTTTTTGCACGGATGTCCGGACTTGTCAATAAATGGATCGACGAACAGCCATTGATTATCGTTGTTTACATCGCTTTGGCGCTTAGTTCCTTCGGTATCATTGTTGGAAAAATGATCGACTTTGGGGTGTATTGTCTCCGAAAGAAAATGTTTTAAAGTCTCTGTATATAGATCCCTGTTGCCTCTGCCCGAAGAAGGTTGGAAACAGGATTTGTCCGGTATTTATTGCTAAAGTACGGTTTTGAGTTTCTCTTTGTATAATTGATATTATTGCTCCTTCTATCATTCTTGTTGACTTAAGAATAGTTGACTTATTTTTTTTATAAAAATATGTTATTCAACATTTATGAGAAATAACGTATACTATAATTTTGTTTTTAATAGTAAGTTTGTTAAATTCATGAATTCATCTAACCTAAAAAGATTTTGTGCTATGATTAGTAATCATTAAGAGAATGGTTCATTTGCTCTATGAGTAAGTATAACAGGATCAAGGTATGACTTCGCTCCTAATGTATGAATTGGATTATATGAACAAATTGCGGTTGATTATTTTAATTGTCTTGTAAAGACAATACTTTTTAGGACTTTTTTATACGAGAAGCTATATAAATCAGCTTCTGCATTTATAGGCTTTTAGTAAGTACAGGTTATTATTGCAGAAAAAATGTTGATTTTTCTCTCTATGTCGATGTAATATAGAAGTTGTTTGTTATTGTTGTATGAATTATATGTGCTTCATGAAAAGATTATCTTCTCTGTTTTTTTTATTTGTATGTTTTTGTGTACAAGGCAATACAAAGGAAGTGAGAGACTCTGTATGGGAAACGTCACTATATTCATCTGAGTTTGGTGCAGAAGACCCATTGGTGCCTCAAGTAATCCCTCTTTCACCGCAATCAGCTGTTTATCAGAAATACTTGAATCATAAAATAAATGAATGTACAGGAATACCTGATATTCGTATTCTTTTATATGAATTAGAAGTAAGAGGTCTGAAAATTCCTATTGTTCTTTCTTACCATGCCTCTGGTATCAAAGCCCATCAATATGACGGTGATGTTGGGGCTGGGTGGAGTCTAAATGTCGGTGGCTTTAAAGTCATGAGATCCGTATATGGTGAAGAAGACGAAAGAGTTGATAGATATAGCTATGCTACCTGGAAATCTAATTATGCTAATCTGGACGGATACACCAGTACTGCACAGCAACGAATGGACAAAGATACATATTTAAGCCGATTTGTTTTGGGGGCACAAGATGGGGAACATGATCATTTTTCATATATACTACCTTCATCATCTGGACATTTTATTCTTCAAAACAGTACGAGAACGGGGCAGGTCAGGGCATTAATCGCTGAAAATAATCGGGATAGGATCTCTTTCTCAGGCGGGGACGGTACCTATTCATTTCGAAATATAACAGTCACTGACGGAGAGGGTTTTATTTACGAAATGAGTGTTGATAATAAAGAATACGCATCTGACAATAACACGATCATTGGATGGCCCTTATCGAAAATATTAACTCCTTATAATGAAGAAGTTAGATTTGAGTATTCCAAATATGCAACAATGTATAATGAAGGTTGGGCTACTCATTTTTCATATACTGAAGCTCCTTTCTACACAAATTGGATTCCATATGATAATGTATCTCCTGGCGATGGCGAACTTACCGGAGATAGATTTTCTTTTCCTTATTCTTTTACAGACTATCAGACTTCGTCCTTATTGGTACAAAAAATAGATGCACCTAATTGTAAAATAGTGTTCTTACGAAGAGGGATGCCATATCCGAGTGGGTCAAATACTGAACAACGTTATCAATGGAACCAGCTTGTCAGTGATATTGAGATATACAATATGAGTAATGAATTGATTAAAAAAGTACATTTCGATTATGAACTAGTAACAAAAGGAGGAATCAATCGACATAATTTACTAAAGGCGCTTGTTATTAGTGGACAACTGCCATCTTCCAAAGAAAAATATGCCTTTTCTTATTATCCGCCTTTATCTAATTCAGTCACAAATGAGTGGGGATACGGTGGAGCTGGAACATGGATACATGAGTTGTTCCGAACCTATCCACAGCTGTTATATAAGAAGAAAATTTCAGGGATAGATGAATATACACAATTTGAAAAAGTTGTGGATTCTTATTATATAAAGGGGTTCGGAAATCGTTCTGCCGGTACGAATCCGACATCCAACGAGTATTCTTTGCAGAAAATAGTATTTCCAACCGGTGGTTTTACCGAGTATGAATATGAATCACATGAGGATGATGAGGGAGTAAAAGTAGGAGGATTGCGGATAAAAAGAATAACTTCTAAAATAGCAGAGGATTCAACTCCAATTATAACGGAATATCAATATGGAGAAGCTAAGGTAGAGGTTCATCTTTCAGCTACAGATTTTGCGGAAGAACAATATGGCTTATCTTTTTTTGAACAAGTTGAGGCTCCAGGTTTTGGGAATATAGCATATAGAGGTACCAGGACACTAATTTTCTCTACAACTCCAATACAAGAAGAATTGTGGGGCTCATCTGTCCGATACGGGAAAGTCAGTATATTGCAATATGATCAAGGCCAAAATAAATACAACGGGAAAACTGTGATGCGGTTCGGGCACATCCCATTCAATGAGAGAAAATCTATTGCGCAAAGAGCCTATATTACGTCATTTGCTGGGGATTACTCCATTAATTTGATAATGCCGAACAATACTTTTGGCAGGGGATTTTGGGTAAGTTCGTATCTAGGTTATGAACCAGTACTTACAAACCGAATATATTATGACCAATATGGTACGATAAAAAAGGAAGAAAATTATGTCTATTCAGGTGTCGATAAAGAAGTTTCTAAAGAACTGAAGGTGAAAAATAAAATAAAAGTAACTATTTCTGGCAATTTTAATCCAATTAATGTCTACCGGTTTGTGTCGACTTGCTACGATTATATAGAATATGACCTTCATATGGGTTTTTATCGTCTAGATGCAAAAAATGTCATTGATTATACTGATAGTGGAATCGTGACTTTTAATGAGTCCTATTCTTATAATCAAAATAATCAATTGAAGGAAAAGACGGCCTATCCAATTGTAGAGCAATATAATTACCCTGAGGATTTTACCGATGCAATCTATAATAACATGGTTACAGCCAATATTCTGTCTCCAATTATTGAAAGAATAAAGTATAATCTTAGTTTCTCCCGAAACGAAATAGGAAGAATGAAGACAAATTACTCATCATTTGGCAATATGTATTTACCTTCATCCAAACAAAGCAAAATATATGGTGATTACCGTACAGATATCTTTTATGACTTGTATGATATGCAAGGGAACATCCGGCAGTATACGACTCTGGATGGCACTAGCACTGTTTTGCTTTGGGCCTATAAAGGGCAATATCCGATTGCAGAAATAAAAAATACCACTTACAGTCATGTATTGGGAATTCTCAATGAATCTACTTTAAATGCTATTTCATCCCGGATTGCTCCGACTGACTCAGACTGGGTATTGATTAATAATCTTCGCTCTGATCCCGCAATGAGCAATGCCTCTGTAACGACATACACTTACAAGCCACTGATTGGCATTCTGACAATAACAGATCCGACAGGCATAACGGTTTACTATGAATATGATTCTCTAGGTCGTCTTCTTCGGGTTAAAAATGATTCAGGTAAGGTAATTGAGGAATATGAGTATTATCATGCAGAATAAAATAAAAAAAGGAATGAAATCAAAATGGCTTATTCATATATTAACGAGCTTATTATTGATAATGAGCTTGCCGAATGTGGATGCACAGGTGGTGTATCATCCGGAGTTTCTGCCAGCGGCAGATAATGCAGTTTACTTTAATACAGAATGCCAGGCATTATGTTGGGAAGAATTCTTGTGCAAAGGAAGCATTTCCACAAGTGGTATTAACAGGGTTTTCACAGAAATGGAATTTAGTGTTTTTGGCTCACCTCTCTATATAAGTTTTAATATAAATTATAATGGAAGCGGTTTCCCACGTTTTGCAGTTGTTGACAGACAGTTCAATCTCAAACCGATAGCATCTTCTACTTTCTCTAAAGGATATCTTCACTTATCTTTGGATACTATATCCCAAGTGCCGATACCAAGCACACCGAATGACAGACACCTGCTTGCTTTAGTTTTCTACGTTGTAGATGCTGAACATAAAGACACACATATTACTAGTATAGATCAGCTTTTTCCAGGTAGTGAAATCTGCATGCCTATGAATGGGGATTTGTTTTTTGTATTACAAGCCACCCATCAAGAACCACAATCAATTCCTGAAATAGAATCATACGATCCTGAGCCCGTATTAGGTCCAATAAGTCCTAATCAAAATTATATTCGTACTCGGACAATGAGGAGTGAGTCAGGGGATACTTATCTGGAACGTAAAGATTTCTTTGACGGACTTGGCAGGCCTGTACAGTCTGTGCAAACAAGAATTACTCCTACATATGGCGATTTAGCCACTATGCAACAATATGATGTTTATGGTAGGGAATCCAGGAGTTGGCTACCTGTTTATATCAGTGGAAATAATGGTTCTTACGTTCGTCCTGACTCTATAATATCGAAAGCTGAAAGATGTTATAATGGTGATTCTCAGGCTTATAACTTCCCTGTTTACGAAGACAGTCCTTTAAATTTTATCTGTAAGCAATATGGAGCCGGAGAAGATTGGCACAGGAAGAGAAAAGGTGTTACTTATAGCGACTTTACTAACTTGTCGGATATTGATTCCTTAACGTGTATAGAATATGCAACAACGGAATCATCAGTCAGTGATACAGTGTTAATTATCAATAAGATTGGTACTTATAGCGCTAATGAGCTAACTGTTGCCCGCGTCGAAGATGAGGACGGTAATGTTTCATTCGAATTCAAGAACAAACAGGGACAGAGGATACTAACCCGATGTTGTGTAAATAATGGGAATATAAGGACTTTTTATGATACTTATTATATTTACGATACATTAGGCAATCTAAAAGCTGTACTTCCTCCATTGGCGTCCGATGCAATGAAGACAGGGACTACATGGTCTAATATGGGAAATGATTTTATTCGGGATTACGCTTATCTATATAAGTATGATAACCGTAATCGATGCATTGCTAAACGTATACCAGGGGTACAATGGATATATTATGTATATGATAAAGCTGACCGGTTAATACTGTCACAAAATGGCGAACAACGAAAGAGAAATGAATGGCTTTTCTCAATTCCGGATATCTTTGGGCGCGTTGTTTTAACTGGTATCTGTACTGATGATCATACTCCAGCAATTGATTCTCTTGCTGATAGTATAGTGAGAGCAGAATGGTATCCGGGGCACAGTGATGAATTGATGGGGTATATAATAACAGGAATAACACTCGCTTCGCCCATTGTAATGACAGCGAATTACTATGACCATTATGATTTTCGTGCATTAGGCGGATTTTCAAATGCAGGTTTATCATATACTTCGTCAGGTATAGATGCCGGTTATTTGAAGCGTTATGGAGATGACACTTCACAAAGCAAATACAAACACAAAGGATTATTAACAGGTGTAGCGATAAGTGTATTAGCCTCTGATGGCAGTGTATCCAATGCTTATCTTTATAATACGATGTATTATGACAAGCAAAAACGTCTTATACAGTTAAAAGAAACCAACTATTTGGGGGGTATAGAAGCGAGATATACAGCATATAATTTTGTCGGACAGCCTGTACAAATCACTCATACACACACAGCGGAGGGAAAAAAGGAACAAAAAGAAGTTCTTACTTATACTTATGATCATGCGGGCCGCTTACTTGCTACTACACATAAACTGAACAATGGGGTAGAAGTTACACTTGTTAGCAATGAATATGATGAATTGGGGCGATTGAAATCTAACAGTTATAATGGTCAAAGCAATTTTAAAACGAATTATACATATAATATTCGTTCGTGGATAAAAACAACCTCTAACTCATTATTTACTCAAACGTTATATTATAATGATCATCGTAGCAGCGGCACGAATAATCCTAGTTACAATGGTAGTATCTCTGGTATGGATTGGAAAGTGGCTAATGACAAGAATCGTGGTTATAACTTCTCTTATGATAACCTTTCACGCCTTACCGGTGCCGATTATCTGGAGGGTAATGTAGTAAGTGACAAATTTAATACTTCATATTGTTATGATAAGCATGGGAATATGCTGAGTTTGAGTCGTCATGGTAATGTAGGAACAAGCACCTATGGTATTGTGGATGACCTTACTTTGGGCTATAATGGGAACCAGTTGGTTAGTGTCGAGGATAAGGGTACGAACCCCAGCTTATCTATGTCGATGGATTTCAAAGACGGTTCCCATAGTGCTGTTGAGTACAGTTATGATGGGAATGGCAATATGGTGAAAGATTTGAATAAGGGAATTAGTAGGATTGAATATAATTTCCTGAATTTACCCCAGCAGATAAGTTTTAGCGGAGCGAACAATCCGGTTAATGAGTATGTTTACTCAGCCGGTGGTAAGAAGCTTTCTGTCATTCACAGGTCATCTACTGTGAAGCGTACCGATTACGTTGGTAATATGATTTATGAGAATGGTTCTTTGAAACGTATCCTGATTGATGGAGGTTATATTGAGAATGGGGTATACCATTTCTATCTTCAGGATCATTTGGGAAATAACCGTGTTGTTGCTAAGTCTGATGGAACAGTGATTCAGACGAATCATTATTATCCTTATGGTATGTATTTTGCAGAGGGCTCTTTTGCAGACAAGCAGCCTTATAAGTATAACGGGAAGGAGTTGGATACGGAGAATGGGTTGGATATATATGATTATGATGCCAGACAGATGGAGGCAACGCTAGGCCGTTTCACTAGTGTCGATCCGATGGCTGAGAAGTATTATTCAGTGTCGCCGTATGCATATTGTGGTAATAATCCAGTGATGTTGGTTGATGTTAATGGTAAGGAATGGGGCATTGTCCTGAATGCTAATGGCACTATGACTGTAACTTTGGCTGTAAATCTAAGGACTAGCTCAGACCTCAATTTGACCAGTTCACAAATCGGTGAAATTAAGACGGCTATAAGTATGCAGCTGAATAACACTTTTCAGGATGTGTCGGGAGGGAGAATTTCCGCTTCGATGAGTTTTGATGGTGGGAAAGATCCTAACCGTTTAACTCCTACAATAACTTTAAACGGGGATAATGACATTATGGGGCTAGGATTTACTTATTATGGGGATGTTCAATTAAATGTCAGCAATATAAGTGAAATGACGGAGTTGGGCGAAACAGGCGTACATGAATTATTCCATACGCTTAATTTGCAAGACTTGACTGATACACCGCATATTTCAGATACAAAATTAATTAAAACAGATAATGGATATGTGACAACATCTGCAACGGCAAATAATATCCACAAAAATATGGTAGTACAAAAATAGATGGAAAAAGTTATAAAGAAATCTATAACTCACGTTCAGGAATGAATCAAATAACTAAAGGTCAGCTTTCTTTTTTGATTAAATCGATAATGATGCAAATGAAAGGGTATGGTCAAAGACCCATTAGGAAGGAGAATGAAACAACGGAGGAGTATAATCAGAGATACATAGAGTATTTTAATAATTATTGGAATAATCCATAAAACATATAAGTATGAAGAATAGTTTTAGAATATTAATTATCACAATCTTATCTGTAGTATTAATATCATGTAGAACCGTAAAAGCACAGTGTGGTTTTTCACTTATGCGTGATACAGTTACAAAAATGGATGTTTATCAAGTTGTTGATGAGTTTCCTAGTTATCCAGGTGGTGGAAGTGCTTTGCTACAGTATGTGGGAAAGCATTATCGCGTACCTGAAAATGATGTGCAAAGTACATTCAATTTGACTTTTGTTGTTGATAAGACTGGTAAATTGAAAGGGGTTAGAATCCACAAGAAAAACAGAAAGGAATATAGTAATGCTGATAATGCTATGATTAAAGTTTTTAATTCTATGCCTGCATGGAAACCAGGAATATGTAACGGAAAGAAGGTGAATGTTTTGATGACTCAAAGAATAAATGTTCACTTAGAATAGCACTGTGTAATATTTTTTTGTATTGTTGTTAGCTCAAAAAGACGAAAATATACGGAAAAAGATATTTCTCAGAATAACTATCTTTTAGTAGTATTGACATTTATCGAAACGGTATGTCACGCCCAAGAACAGAGAGGTAGGCTCGTACTAGTACGCGATTCGATCACTTTTTTAAATGTCTATGACTTTGTTACTGAATTTCCTACTTTCCCAGGTGGAGAAATAGCATTCTTAAGATATGTAACTAGAAACTATCTTAGGGCGGAGGATGATATACAAAGTACATTTCAACTAAGTTTTGTTGTAAATAGGAATGGTAAAATAAAAGGCGTAAGAATTTTCAATAAAAAGAAGAATGAATATACAAACGAAGAGAAAAAGATGATTAAGGTTTTTGAATCAATGCCTCTTTGGAAGCCTGGTAAATATAATGGAGAAAGAGTCAACGTTCTACTTACTAGAAGAGTAAGCATTCGTTTTCAATGATAATTAAGGATATGCTCTTATAAGTGCTCATTTTTAGTGGATATTTTCTACTACATCTGAACAAGATAGGATTATAGGAGATAAGTTTACAATTGTTGGCTAAAATGATATTCTTTTGTTGTGATCCTAACGTTATGCTAACAGCGGTCATTTGATGTTCCGCTGCTATTTTCTCTAGGTATTTTGCTAAAAGTCTTCTTCCCTAATACCATCCAGTATGTTTTCATAAATATTGGCTATCCATAAAACATATTCTTCTTATTCATCTAATGAGTTCAATTAGGGACATACGCTATATGCTTCACATTTTCTTCGCATAAACCACCTGTTTTCCTGCTCCGTAGCGCATCAGTATCCCTTTTTCGATAAAAGCGTTCAGCTCTTTTAGTGCACGCTTTTTGTCGTGACCGGTCATATAGCAATAATCAGTGCGAGTCATGCAAGGATATTTTTCAAGGTGGGCGGTTATTAATGCCAGACATTCCGCTTCGCTACGTCCATTACCTTTGGGGCGGGTGAGAGATTCGGTACGTTCCAATCTCATGTCATACCCTACTTCCCGCTTGAATTGTTTGGTCGGTAGATAGTTGATGTTTTTTAATTTGATTGATTGTGCACGCACATCTTTCTTGTGCATTACGGGTGGTCCTTGCAGCGATACGGAGAAATAGCCGATCTCGCCTAATTCTACAATCCAGCCGTTAGCCAGTAAATCTTTTAACTCATTTTGAAAAGACTGCATTGCTCCTGCCAGCAAACTACGGCTGATTCCTGTAAATTTGTGTACGCGGTCTAGAAATTCGTCCTGACCGATAGTCCCTTTGGGAACAATGCGGGGATGAAGGGGTTGTTTTTCTCCTGTCTGCTTGATATCGGGAGTCTCGTAAAGGTCATACTGTGCGCTCATAACTTAAGTTATTTTGTTGTGTTATTAATGTTTCCGTTCCTATAAACTAAGGAATCCGGCTTAAATATTAATTCGTTCTACTACAGTTCCCCGTGCGGACCACTAGAGTGGGACACAAGGGGAACTATAGTTCTTCTTTCGTGCCACTATAGTGGTACGAAAAAAGATTTGCATACAAAGTTATTAATATTAAAGAGAAAAGGGTTAACCTTACGAGGTTTTTGCGTTAATTATTTATTTCCAGCCGCAATTCCTCTTGCATCACCTTGCTTTTCCCATCCTTTGTGTATCGGTACGACAGCAGAAATACATTATAAGTATGACCGAAAGATTCCTCTACCTTGAATGTATTGGGGTATTTGGAGTCACCGTCTATCTGAGTTACCTCAATATCCTTGTACGGCTTTATCGTGACATGATTGTTTTCCTCCACTTGCAGTATGATGGCGGTTTTGTTGATGTGATCCACATTGCTTTCAAAAGACTCCGTTCCGGCTATCACGCGTACGCTGTTGTGGGTGAGTGGAAACATCTTCTTGTTACCTGCGGTTGCCATCCCGTCTGCCAGACCGGTCATTGAATAGTAAACGTTTTCGCCCTGCGTTGCATAATCGTTCTTGATAAGTATCTGATATAGAATGGTGTTTTTGCTTTCATTAATCTCGACACCGGAGATATCCGTAGCTTTTAATCCTACGAAGTAGGTAGAATCCGGCGACAGTCCTTCGGGACGTATCTTGATCATGGTTCTGCCTGTCCGTTCGCCTGCATTGATCTGAATCTTGTAATCTACGATCTCGTATTTGTCACTGGACAGGAATTTGGCATAGCAGGCTTCATCGACGTCATAAAGAGACCGGTTGTAGAATTCCAGTGAAGTCAGGTCTTCTTCCAGCCCGATCACCATGTCTTGCTTCGGGGAATGGGTACCTCCGGTGCAGGCTGCGATATATCCTGTCGCCTCTTCTCCGGTAGGGGACAAGGTGACTACTTCTTCAAACGTGTTATAGTAGTCACTGCTGATCAGGGCTACTACATTCTTGTACATTTCCTTCTCAAACAGCGCATCGTCATTGCATGACGAAAGCGCTGTCATAAGTGCGAGTATCGTTATAAAATCTCGTTTCATTTTCTTTTTTGTTATTTAGATTAATAACCCGGATTCTGGTCGAGAGAAGGCAGTCTTCTCATTTCGTTGCGTGGTATGGGCACCCAGACAGACCTTTTGTCAACCACCCTCGTCAGGAATGAGGAAGAACTAGGGATGACACGCTGGTAGTAGGTCTCTTTGGTTGCACCGTCGGGATTCATTCCACGGATAGGTTCCTGCTCTGTCTCTTCATAAATACCCCAGCGGCGGACATCATAGAAACGTCTGTTTTCCCATAAAAACTCTACCATACGTTCGCGTTCTATCTGTTTCTGTACTTCCGGCGTACTGTTGAGTTGATTGGCTGTCAGCCCCGGCAGTCCGGCCCTGTAGCGGACTTGATTGAATGCTTTTTTAATTTCCGCTTTATCTCTGCTCATGGTATAAGGCTGACCGTCCAGTTCTACGGTGTGGGGGCCGGTCAGGTTGTTGAGTGCCTCCGCATATGATAGCAGGATTTCCGCATAGCGGATGATGGGATAGGCTTTCTGGATATGGCGGGCTCCGGTGCCGGTCCAGGCATCCATCGGGTTATTGTACTTTTTGATTACGTATCCGGTGATGGGATAGTTGGGCGAAGTGGCTGTAACACCGCCACGACCGTCTTCATCCTGATAGTAGTACTTGGCTGTGTGGTTGTTGAGAGTCGAACTGGACAATGCCTGCCATACTGCCTCATTGAATCCTACAGATGCGTAGAACCGCATTTCACGATTGGCGTACATCTTATATACACCGGCGTTGAGGGGATAGCCGGAAAAGTTACGCGGTTCGGAAGTGAAGCCTGTCTCCGAGTAATATCCGTCGGCGGCGGCTTCTTCTTTCGTACGGCCGTCGTCCATCAGATAGGCGTCTACCACTTTCTGAGTGACGCAGAAACGTCCCCATCCACCCATCGAGGGAGGGAAAGAACCTTTGCTGATGGTTTCGTTGAGGTACGTCGTGTTTCTTCCCCAGATCAATTCCGGGTTGATGGACGCTACGGCTTCGCCGGTAAAGATGTCCGAATAAGATTTGAAAGGGTCTATTCCGTTGGCTCCGTTCGGGTAGGCGTCATAGAAATTGGGGTCGGAAGTGACTCCGGCGGGAAGTTCCGGCGTATTGTCGTCTTTTGCATATGTATAGAGCTTGTACGCTCCCATATCCATCACCCGTTTTGCGGCGGCGGCAGCTACTGCCCACCGGCTTTCGTCATATTGCTGGGAGACATAATGCACACCGTCGGTCTTGCGTTTCCAGTTGCCGAAATAGGAGCTGGCAACAGGCCCCCCGTTGAATAGCGGGCTGGCGTGTATCAATCGCAGGCGGGCTACCAGGCCGAGTGCGGCTCCTTTGGTGGGGCGTCCGAAGTCCAGCGTGGAAACATCCTGAGGCGAGGGCAGCAGCCGTGCCGCTTTTTCGAACTCCTCACAAGTATAGTTCATTGTTTCGTCATAGGTGGCTCTGGGGCGGTCGTAGTATTCGATAGGTTCGTTGGTATTCACTACTTCGTCTCCCAGCAAGATTGCCGGACCGTAATCGACCAAAAGATTGTAGTAGGCGAAGGCACGGATAAAACGTGTGTATCCTTCCAGTCTGAGCCGTTCCGAGTTTGTCAGGTCTTTCGGGCGGTCGAGGTTTTGCAGGATGCTGTTGCACTTACGGATAATTTTGTAGTATTTGCCCCATTGGTTCAGGTTGGGGGAGCCGTCTCCGAGGAAATCCTGTGTGATCTTTCCGTTGGCGAAATCCATGCCGTGATAGATATTGGCCGTTCCGCTTCCGGTCAGTCCGTTAAATCCTTCGTCAGTCGCCATCGGTCCCGGTGTGTACCCGTTACGGATGGTCTGTGCCTCATCCGGGAACATGGCTGCCGCTCCCCACATATACGCTTCCATATATCGGGCATTGGTGAAAACCGAGTCGATGTTGAATTCATCATCAAAGTAATTGTCTATGTTTAAGAAGTTGCTGCAAGACGTTACCAACATGACTGCCTGAACCAAGAAGAACGTTCTTGCTGTTTTTTTTATTAAGGATGTTTTCATTTTATCGTTTATCGGGTGATGTATTTATTAGAGATTGACATATAATTGCAGGGAATAGGTGGAAGGGATGGGATATACACGGCCGTTCCAGCGTGCCTGTTCCGGATCGAAGAGTTTCACTTTATCCCATACATAGAGGTTGTTACCTACGAATTGGATATCCAGTGAAGAAACACCTATGCGTCTCAGAAAAGCTGTCGCAAGATGGTAGTTCAGGGTGATTTCCTGCAGGCGTATGTAGCGTGAATCGCCCTGCCAAAAGGTGGATAACTGGCTGTTGTTGCTGTTATTTCCATATTGCAGGCGGGGGAAACGCGCGTTCGGGTTTTCGGCAAGGGATGGGTCGATCCCGTGTGCGATGGCATAATCTCTGGGAATCCATCGGTTGACTGGATTGGCTGCCAGGGTGAGTACGTTTCCGGTGTTACCCTCGAAGAAAGGCATGTACCCCATTCCGTTGAGGCGGGTTTCGTCGTTCACTGTCGTCTTTTGACCTACATAGAAAAAAGAGGTCTTGCCGGTTCCCTTGAACAATACACCCAGAGTCAGATTCTTGTAGCGGATTTCTGCTCCCAGGCCGTACATCAGCAGTGGATAAGTGCTGTGCGTCAACGGCACCATGTCCAGCTTGTCCACCATACCGTCTCCATTGATATCCTTATATTTGATGTCACCGGGCATTACCTCTCCGAAAGTCTGCTTGGGACTGTATTTGATGTCATCTTCGTCCTTAAACAGTCCGACTGCCTGATATCCGCGGATGGAATTGTACGGGAAATTATTGTATTCCAGGTAAGGATACTCCAGATAAGCCTGCTCCCAGTTCTGTACTTTATTTTTGGAGTACGTGAAATTACCCCGTAAGGTGAAGCCGAAATCGGGAGTGAAATCCTGTGTGAAGCTGATGTTTCCGTCGGCACCGTAACTTTTCATTTTACCCACATTCGCGTATGGATTGGAGACTACTCCTACGAACTCGGGCACCTGTACCCGTTGCTGGAAAATACCGTTACGCTGATCATGGAAAATATCGACAACGAAATCGATCTTGTTATTAAACAACTTTCCTTCAATACCCACATTGGACTTGATGGCCTTTTCCCACGCCAGATTATCAGCTCCGATACGTGTCTCACCGATAATCTCGATGTCGGGAACGCCCCAAGCCGATCCGGTGCCCTCGTTCACTTTTGTAAGGTAGGGGAAGCGGACATCGGTAATCCGGTCGTTACCTACCGAACCATACGAAGCTCTTATTTTAAGATAGTCGAGCCAGGGGAGCGCCTCTTGTATAAACTTGTAGCCGGTAGGTACCCAGCCCAATGCGACGGATGGGAAGAAACCGTATTGTCTGCCGGGCTGGAAGTTTTCGGAACCGGTATATCCGA
>ERZ791875.694-NODE-694-length-31846-cov-3.261363_pt1 | contig 31846 bp, 25 predicted proteins | sample MGYA00510278_ERZ791875 | MGnify/ENA primary metagenome ERZ791875 (study PRJEB30046, sample SAMN00792078) | human gut metagenome | study: EMG produced TPA metagenomics assembly of the A metagenome-wide association study of gut microbiota in type 2...
CCGGTATCCCTTGATCAGTTCGACTTCTTCCCGCGTAAGATAGAGTGTATCGGCAGTGTCGATCTCCATGGCATACGTAAAGGGACCTTTCTGTTCGAGGATCAGTCCGTCTTTTGTACAGGGATGATTGACCAGCTGGTCGAGAGATACTCCATAGATATCAGCCAGACGCATCAGAGAATCCAGATCCGGTGTCCGTTTACTGGTTTCGTAGTTGGAATAAGCCTGTCTGGAAATATTGAGCAAGTCACTGATCTCTTGCTGAGTGTAGTGATGTGCTTTACGAAGACGGTATAAATTTTCAACAAGCTGAATATTAGACATTGCTGTACCTCCATTTACAGGGAATTGTTAAAAGCTTAGTAAATTATAACAATTTTCCCTATAAATAGATATCTATGCGACAAAACGTAGCGAAAGAACAAAAAGCCACAAAAAGTTGATATCAGAGTTTGCTGAGTGTACTGTTATGATAGGAAGAAGAAAAGGTAACGTCTTCGCCGAACCATTTGGGTGGAGTAAAGTGATTGGCAGTCTCTTCATCAGGAAATTCTACTTCCGCAAGCATCAGAGGCGCAAGGTCTCCGGAAAAAATATCAAGCTCAATAAAGAGGGAATCCTTAAGAGGGATCACATATCTTTTTTTCGTGATGAGCCGTCCGTCGATTTTTTCTTTTAAATGTTCATAGGATTCTTTTGTCAGCGGAAGATTGTATTCTTCCCGGATCATCATTCCTTTGGATTTGTAAGTCAGAATGTAGTCATTGTTGTCCCGGCGGATACGTACCACAGGTGCAGTGGAGAGATATCCCTGTTCGATCTTGCGGCATGGATATGATGAAAGAGCAAAGGGGACAGATGAAATCAGATATTTGCGCTCGATTTCCATGAAAAACTCCTTTCTTTGAAAACATCGTTTGTTGTTTGATATCCGGTATCATCATAATATGAAAAACGGAAAATGTAAACGGGGAGGCATTGCATTTTTAACAGGGATTTGCTACACTTTTTACCATATGAAAGAAATGAAAATCAGGTTCAGATTTTAAGTCAGGAGGAAATGATCATGAAACAGATTGCGGTATTTCTCGCAGAAGGATTTGAAGAAATCGAAGGACTTACGGTTACGGATCTGCTGCGCAGGGCAGGTGTTACTGTGACGAACGTATCGGTCACAGGAGAAAAGACAGTACATGGCTCACACGGAATCGGTGTCGAGGCAGACGCCCTGTTTGAGGAGATGGAGTTTGAGGGAATGGATATGCTCGTACTGCCGGGTGGGATGCCGGGGACAAAGCATTTGAAAGAACACAGAGATTTGTGTGCGCTGCTCAAAGAATTTTATGCAAAAGAGCGTTATCTGGCAGCAATCTGTGCAGCGCCTACTGTATTTGGAGAACTGGGATTTCTGGAAGGAAGAAAAGCATGCTGTTATCCGGGCATGGAGTCAGGACTTTCTCACGCAGAGACAAATGAAGAGCCGGTAAATGTAGACGGGCATATGATCACAAGCCGGGGACTGGGAACCGCGATTCCATTCGCATTGAAGCTGATCGAGCTCCTGTGCGGAAAGGAAAAGGCAGAAGAAATCGGGCATGGAGTAGTTTATTATTAAAAAGTACTGGAAATATTGAAGTGACTATGCTATACTAATTCAATGACTGCGAATATACAATTTGCGTTTGAATGGTACGAATCAAGGAGGAAATAGAAAGATGAGTTTACAGGTAGAAAAGTTAGAGCATAATATGGCGAAGCTTACAGTAGAAGTAGCTGCAGAAGATGTAGAGAAAGCACTGCAGGCAGCTTACTTAAAACAGCGCAAACAGATCAACATTCCGGGATTCCGTAAAGGGAAAGTTCCGCGTCAGATGATCGAAAAAATGTACGGACCGGAAGTATTCTATGATGAAGCAGCAAACAACATGATTCCGGACGCATATGCAAAAGCTTATGATGAAAGTGAACTGGACATCGTGTCTCAGCCGAAGATCGAGGTTGTACAGATGGAAAAAGGAAAACCGTTCATTTTCACAGCAGAAGTAGCTACAAAACCGGAAGTGACACTCGGAGATTACAAAGGACTGAAAGTAGATAAAGTATCTACAAGAGTGACACAGAAGGAAGTTGATGAAGAGATTGAAAAAGAGCGCGAGCGCAATGCAAGAACAATCGAAGTGACAGACCGCGCAGTTCAGGATAAAGATGAAGTAACATTAGATTTCGAAGGATTTGTAGACGGTGTTGCATTTGAAGGTGGAAAAGGAGAAGATTATCCGCTGACAATCGGTTCCGGATCATTCATTCCTGGATTTGAAGAGCAGCTGATCGGAGCTGAGATCGACAAAGAAGTAGAAGTGAATGTGACATTCCCGAAAGAGTATCACTCTGAAGAGCTTGCAGGAAAAGATGCTACATTTAAGTGTACAGTACACACAATCAAAGCAAAAGAACTTCCGGAGCTGGATGATGAATTTGCTTCTGAAGTTTCTGAATGTGAGACAATGGACGCATACAGAGCGGAAGTAAAGAAAAACATCAAAGAGCGCAAAGAGAGAACCGGAAAAGAAAAGAAAGAAAACCAGGCAGTAGATCAGGCAATCGAGAACGCACAGATGGATATTCCGGAAGCAATGATCGAGTTCCAGGTAAGACAAATGGCAGATGATTTTGCACGCCGTATTCAGCAGCAGGGTCTGACCGTAGAACAGTACTTCCAGTTTACAGGAATGACAGCAGAGAAGATGATGGAAGAGATGAGACCACAGGCTGAAAAGAGCATCAAGACAAGACTGGTTCTGGAAGCGATCGTAAAAGCTGAGAACATTGAAGTTTCTGATGAGCGTGTAGAAGAAGAACTCACAAAAATGGCGGAAGCATACCAGATGGAAGTTGAAAAACTCAAAGAGTTTATGGGAGAGAACGAGAAGAAACAGATCAAAGAGGATCTTGCAGTTCAGGAAGCAATCACTCTGCTTGTAAACGAATCTGTAGAGGGATAATCTGTTCTGGTACATAACAGTACCGTGAATCCGCAGTGAGAGGGGGCCGCAGGCAGCGGCAGATTAAGTCAGCATAATAAGGAGGAAAAGCAAATGAGTTTAGTACCTTATGTCATTGAACAGACAAGCCGTGGAGAGCGCTCTTACGACATTTATTCAAGACTGTTAAAAGAAAGAATCATTTTTCTGGGAGAAGAGGTCAATGATGTATCTGCGAGTGTGATCGTAGCACAGCTTCTTTTCCTGGAAGCGGATGATCCGAATAAGGATATCCAGTTATATATCAACAGCCCGGGAGGTTCCGTGACAGCGGGACTGGCAATCTACGATACCATGCAGTACATCAAATGTGATGTTTCTACAGTCTGCATCGGTATGGCAGCAAGCATGGGGGCATTCCTTCTTTCCGGTGGAGCGAAGGGAAAACGTTTTGCGCTTCCAAACGCAGAGATCATGATTCATCAGCCATCCGGCGGAGCACAGGGACAGGCAACTGAGATTTCGATCGCAGCAGAGCACATCCTGAGAACCCGTCAGAAATTGAACGAGATTATGGCAGCAAACACAGGGCAGCCATTGGAGACGATCAAGGCTGATACAGAACGTGATAACTTCATGTCTGCAGAAGAAGCAAAAGCTTATGGATTAATAGATGAGGTAATTGCCAAACATTAATGTTGTGTCGGCAATATGAGGTGAGAGTGATATGGCAGGAAAAGCAAGTGATGATATAGTAAGATGCTCCTTCTGTAATAAGCCGCAGTCTCAGGTGAGAAAGCTGATCGCAGGGCCGAACGGCGCTTATATCTGTGATGAGTGTATCGAGGTCTGCTCGGAGATTATAGAAGAAGAGTTTGAATACGATGATGACAGAAGAGAATTTGATGATATCAATCTTTTGACACCAGAGGAGATCAAGGCATTCCTTGATGAATATGTAATCGGACAGGACGAGGCAAAGAAGGTTCTTTCTGTTGCTGTATACAATCATTACAAGCGGATCATGGCAGGTTCTGATCTGGGCGTGGATCTGCAGAAGAGTAATATTCTGATGCTTGGACCGACCGGATGCGGAAAGACTCTGCTTGCCCAGACCCTCGCAAAGATACTGAATGTTCCGTTTGCCATCGCAGATGCGACAGCTCTGACAGAGGCCGGATATGTGGGGGAAGATGTAGAAAGCATCCTCCTGAAAGTGATTCAGGCAGCGGATGGCGATATTGAACGTGCAGAGCATGGTATTATTTATATTGATGAGATTGATAAGATCACAAGAAAGTCTGAGAATCCTTCCATTACCAGAGATGTATCCGGAGAGGGAGTTCAACAGGCGCTTTTGAAGATCATTGAGGGAACCGTTGCATCTGTTCCGCCGCAGGGCGGAAGAAAGCATCCGCATCAGGAACTGATCCAGATAGACACGACCAATATTTTGTTTATCTGCGGCGGTGCATTTGAAGGGATTGATAAGATCATTGAGACCAGACTGGATAAGAAGTCGATCGGCTTTAATGCAGAGATAGCTAAGAAGCATGAGGAGGATGTAGATGTACTGCTGCATCAGGTGCTTCCGCAGGATCTGGTGAAGTTTGGTCTGATTCCGGAGCTGGTAGGACGAGTTCCTGTTACAGTATCTCTGGATCTTCTGGATAAAGAGGCTTTGATCCGGATTCTGACAGAACCGAAGAGCTCTCTTGTGAAGCAGTATCAGAAACTGATGGAACTGGACGGCGTAAAGCTGGAGTTTGATAAAGCAGCTCTGGATGCAATCGCAGAGACCTCTCTTGCAAGGAAAACGGGAGCCAGAGGATTAAGAGCCATTATGGAAGATATTATGATGGATACAATGTTCCGTGTACCATCTGATGATACCATCAAAGGATGTATGATTACAAAAGATGTTGTGGAAGGAAAGGGGCAGCCATTGTATGAGTGCGATGGAGAAGAGCGAAAATCTTTTCTGACATCTGAAAGTGCATAGATAACACAGGCGGGTGCATAGGGAGGACCATGTACCCGCTTGTTTTGATTTTGGATAAAACAAAAAGCAGGAGGAAAATACAGGTGAACAGAGAAATAAAAAGCCTTCCGATGGTAGCTCTGCGTGGAATGACTATCATGCCGGAAATGGTAGTACATTTTGATGTGAGCAGAGAAAAATCAATCGCAGCAATTCAGGAAGCCATGGCGGGAGACCAGAAGATTTTTCTTGTGGCACAAAGATCAATAGAAACAGACGACCCTACACAGGAAGATGTTTACGAGGTGGGAACTGTTGGAACGATCAAACAGATCATGAAGCTTCCAAAGCATATCGTCCGGGTACTTGTTTCAGGAGAAACAAGAGGAATCTTAAAACAGCTTCAGCAGGATACGCAGTATCTGCAGGCAGAGGTCGAGGTGATCGATGAGTCCGATCTTGTCATTCAGGATGATCTAAATGGAGAGGCAATGGCAAGGAGTCTTAAAGATACTTTTCTGGACTATGCCGCTCGCAACGGAAAAATGTCAAAAGAAGCAGTGGCAGAGATTTTGGAGATCAAAAGCCTGAAAAAGCTGGTGGATGAGATTGCTGCAAACACGCCTTTTTATTATGTTGATCAACAGGAAATCCTCGGAAAAGTGGATTTTTGGGAGAGATATGAGACATTGGCGTTTAAGCTGGTCAACGAAGTGCAGATCATGGATATCAAAGATGAACTGCAGCAAAAGGTGAAGGAACGTGTGGATAAGCATCAGAAAGAATACATTCTTCGGGAGCAGCTGAAGCTGATCCGGGAGGAGTTGGGGGATGATTCTACATTGTCCGATGCGGAAGAATTTGAAAAAGCAGCAAAGAATCTGAAAGCGCCAAAAGAAGTGAACGAAAAGCTGAAAAAAGAAATCAGCAGATTTAAAAGCTCACTGAACAGTCCGGCAGAAAGCGGTGTGATACGGACCTATATTGAAACATTGCTTGAGATGCCGTGGGATAAAGCCGGGAAGGACAATCAGGATATCAAATATGCAGAGGAAGTGCTGGAAGCAGATCATTATGGTCTGGAACAGGTCAAAGAACGAATTCTGGAATTTCTGGCAGTACGTTCTCTGACGAAAAAAGGGGAGAGCCCGATCCTGTGTCTGGTGGGACCGCCGGGAACAGGAAAAACATCGATCGCCAGATCTCTTGCAAAGGCACTGAAGAAGCCGTATGTAAGGATTTCACTTGGCGGAGTGCGGGATGAGGCAGAAATCCGGGGACACAGAAAAACATATGTAGGAGCAATGCCCGGACGCATCGCAAATGGAATTCGTCAGGCAGGTGTCAAGAATCCGTTGATGCTTCTGGATGAAATTGATAAAGTCAGCACAGACTATAAGGGAGATACGTTCTCTGCGCTTCTGGAAGTACTGGACAGTGAACAGAATTACAAATTCCGTGATCATTATCTGGAAGTTCCGCTGGATTTGTCGGAAGTGCTGTTTATTGCCACTGCAAATTCACTGCAGACGATTCCGCGTCCGCTTCTGGATCGTATGGAAGTGATCGAGGTGACCAGCTACACAGAGAATGAGAAGCTGCATATTGCGACAGAGCATTTGATCCCAAAACAGCTGGAGAAAAATGGTCTGAAGAAAGAACAGCTGAAAATAAGCAAAAATGCAGTCTGGAAGATTGCATCCAACTATACAAAAGAAGCGGGAGTACGTCAGCTGGAGAGAGAAATCGGCAATATTTGCAGAAAAGCAGCAAAAGAAATACTTACAACCGGGAAAAAGAGTGTTACAATTACAGAGAAGAATCTGTTCAAATATCTGGGAAAAGAGAAGTTTACGTATCAGATGGCAAATGCAGCGGATGAGATCGGGATTGTGCGTGGACTGGCATGGACAAGTGTGGGTGGGGATACCCTCCAGATCGAAGTGAATGTGATGCCTGGAAAAGGAGAGATCATGCTCACTGGTCAGCTTGGAGATGTGATGAAAGAATCGGCACGGACCGGGATCAGCTATATCCGTTCTGTCAGCAGAGATTATCAGATTGCGGATGACTTTTTTGAAAAACATGATATCCATGTACATATTCCGGAGGGTGCAGTGCCCAAAGACGGTCCGTCAGCCGGAATCACCATGGCAACTGCAATGCTTTCTGCGATCACAGAACAAAAGGTGCGTGCAGATATTGCCATGACAGGAGAAGTGACTCTGCGCGGACGTGTACTGCCGATTGGAGGATTAAAGGAAAAGCTTCTGGCTGCGAAAAATGCCGGGATAAAAACAGTTCTTGTTCCCAAAAAGAATCTGGCAGATGTAGAAGAGCTTTCTCAGGAAATCACAAAAGGACTCGAGATCCTGCCTGTAGAGCATATGGAGGAAGTGCTGAAGGCAGCATTTGTGTCAGAAGATCAGGATAAAATATCCGGAGGGGAGTAAACTATGGTAATAAAGAATATCAATCTGGAAACTGTTTGTGGAATTACAAGTAAATTGCCGGAAAATGAAAAACCGGAGATTGCGTTTGCGGGGAAATCCAATGTGGGTAAGTCATCCCTGATCAATGCGCTGATGAACCGAAAATCGTATGCCCGGATCTCTGCCACACCGGGAAAGACACAGACGATTAATTTTTATAATATCAACGAGGAACTTTATCTGGTGGATCTGCCGGGATACGGATATGCGAAGGTTTCCGAAAAAGAAAAGATCCAGTGGGGAAATCTGATCGAGCGGTATCTGCATACATCAAAACAGTTGAAAGCAGTCTTTCTTCTGATCGACATCCGGCATGACCCTTCGGCAAATGACAAGATGATGTATCAGTGGATCGTCGATCAGGGATTTCAGCCGATCATCATTGCTACAAAGCTGGATAAATTAAAACGCAGTCAGGTGCAGAAGCATGTGAAGATGTTAAAAACAGGTCTGAATCTGCTTCCGGGAACAAAAGTAATCCCGTTTTCTTCGGTTACAAAGCAGGGAAGAGACGAAATCTGGGATCTGGCTGAGCGGGAATATCTGTTTCCGGAAAGATTTTTGGAGGATAAAACGAAAGAATAATTTCGGAGAATGATAGAGTAAACAGGAAAAGCACGATGCGGGAAGGAGATTTTTATGGAGCGAAAGAGACCTTACTGGCAAGTGGCGGTAAGTCTTATGTTCAGTATACTGGCAACGGCTGCGTTTATTATCCTGGGCGTAAAAGCAATCGGATTTCTCATGCCGTTCGTTGTGGGCTGGATCATTTCTGCCATTGCGACACCTCTGGTGAACTGGCTGGAAAAGCGATTGAAGATCGTAAAGAAGCTGGGAACAGCAATGATTGTTATCATGGTCATTGGGCTGATCGTTTTAGTGGGATATTTTGCAGTCAGCAGGATTGCAGCGGAAGTGACAGATCTGATTCAGAACTTTCCGGATATTTATGCACAGCTGGAAGAGGGGATGCGTGAGATTGGAAATACCTTATCCGGTGCGTTCAGCAGGCTTCCCCGGGGAGTGCAGAATGGGTGGACAACGATAGTGGAGAATCTGGATACTTATATGGGGAATCTTGTTTCGAAAATCAGCGAGCCGACGGTGACGGCTGCGGGAAATTTTGCAAAAAGACTTCCGTCCTATCTGATTTCTTTCATTGTTGCGATACTGGCAGCTTACTTTTTTACAATCCAGAGAGAAGAAGTGATCGCATGGTTTCATAAAATCGCACCGCCGTCTGTGGAAAAGAGGATGATCCTGGTGATGGATAATCTGAAATATGCAGTAGGCGGATATTTCAAGGCGCAGTTTAAGATCATGGGTGTTGTTTTTTTGATCCTGTTTGCCGGATTTCTTGTGCTTGGAATTCATTATGCGGTTTTGGTTGCATTTTTGATTTCATTTTTGGATTTTCTGCCATTTTTTGGAACGGGAACTGCGTTGATCCCATGGGCAATTTACTCCGTATTTATCGGTGAATATAAAATTACAGCCGGTCTGGTGATCATCTATGCAGTTTCCCAGGTAGTGCGTCAGCTTTTGCAGCCAAAGCTGGTAGGTGACAGCATGGGAATGAATCCGCTGGTGACACTGCTGCTTTTATATGTGGGATATAAGATCAAGGGAGTCTTTGGTATGATTCTGGCAGTTCCGTTGGGACTGGTATTGATCAATATGTGTCAGGCCGGTGCATTTGATTATATTCTGGATGACGTGAAGATTCTGGTTGAAGGGATACTGGGACTTCGCGAAGAGCTTCCTCAAGGGCAAAAAGAAAATTCAGATAACACTTGATTCCAAGAATGAGAGTGTTTATAATATCAACAGAAACAAAAAAGGGGTGCTTGCAGAAAGCAGGCTGAGAGAAAGCTGGATCGCTTAAAACCCGTAACCTGATTTGGATAATGCCAACGTAGGGATATACAGAGAAAGTGATAGGATCTGAGAAGAAAAATTGCTGCTGTAATGCGTTTGCGTTGCAGCAGCTTTTTGCATACTCCGCGGCGGGCATGGAAAGGAATGCATATGAGAAACTATACAACACAGATGGAAGCAGCGAGAAAACAGATTGTGACAAAAGAACTGGAGATCGTGGCACAAAAAGAACATATGACGACCGAAGAGCTGATGCCGCTGGTGGCAGAAGGAAAGGTTGTCATCTGTGCCAACAAAAATCACACCTGTATTGATCCGGAAGGAATCGGTTCGATGCTGCGTACAAAGATCAATGTAAATCTGGGAGTTTCAAGAGACTGTAAAGATTACGATGTGGAGATGCAGAAGGTGATGCAGGCAGTTGAGATGGGCGCACATGCCATCATGGATCTGTCTTCTCATGGAAATACAATTCCATTTCGAAGAAAGCTGACCAGTGAGTGTCCGGCGCTGATCGGTACTGTTCCAATCTATGATTCCGTGATCCACTATCAAAGGGATCTGGATACGCTGACTGCCAGAGATTTTATCGATGTGGTCCGTCTTCACGCACAGGATGGAGTGGATTTTGTGACACTGCACTGTGGCATTACGCGTAAAACAATCGAGCAGATTCGGCAGCATAAGCGAAAAATGAACATCGTATCCAGAGGTGGTTCTCTTGTATTTGCGTGGATGTGTATGACAGGGGAAGAAAATCCATTTTATGAATATTATGATGAGATTCTGGATATTTGTCGGGAATATGATGTGACGGTTTCACTCGGTGACGCATGCAGACCAGGATGTCTTGCAGATGCAACGGACGTCTGCCAGATCGAGGAGCTGGTGCGTCTGGGCGAACTGACCAGGCGGGCATGGGAGAAGGATGTTCAGGTGATGGTGGAAGGTCCGGGACATATGCCTCTGGATCAGATCGAGGCAAATATGAAAGTGCAGCAGTCCATTTGTCAGGGAGCGCCGTTTTATGTATTGGGACCACTTGTGACAGATATTGCTCCGGGATATGACCATATTACTTCTGCGATTGGCGGAGCCGTGGCAGCATCGGCAGGAGCGGCATTTTTGTGCTATGTGACACCGGCAGAGCATCTGGCTCTTCCGAATCTGGAAGATGTAAAACAGGGAATCATGGCGTCTAAGATTGCGGCACATGCGGCAGATATTGCAAAAGGAGTGCGGGGAGCAAGACAGGCAGATGACAGGATGGCACAAGCCAGAAGAAATCTGGACTGGGAAGCACAGTGGGAGTGTGCCATGGATCCGGAGACGGCAAAACGGATCTGGAATGAGAGAAAGCCTGAACATGAGGATACTTGTTCCATGTGCGGAAAATTCTGTGCGGTGCGAAGTATGAACAAGGCACTTGCAGGCGAACATATTGATATTTTATAGAAACAGAATAATCAGAAAAACCAGGCAGGATATGTTCCCGTAAAAAGGAAGGCATCCTGCCTGGTTTTTATTTTGAAGCTATTGTGTCTTCTCTGCGTATTCAGCAGCAAGTGTATCAAATTCTTCTGCGTGAGTCGGATACCAGACGTCAAAGGTACTGTCTGCTGCGGCAATTCGTTTTCCGAGAGCTGCGAAAAATTCCGGGATTACAGTCTCCAGAAGAACACCTTTTTCGATGCCCAGATGTGCTCCAGGTTCTTCGCTGTCTCCGTTTACAAATAATTTGAATGCAGGTTCCATTTTTCCATCCACCCGTTTGGAGTGTCCGACAAGACCGATACTTCCCGCCTGATGGCTTCCGCAGCTGGAAGGACATCCGGAAATATGGATACATGGAAGGACTCTGTCGGCGAACTGTTCCTTGCGGACCCGCTGAATGCAGGACTCTAACAGTGCATAGGAATTGCGCAGTCCGTGTTGGCAGATTGGAACGCCAATGCAGCTGACACTGCTTTCAAATAAAGAAGCAGCTCCGTCTTTTGTGGCTTCTAACACAGCAGGTACTTCTTTTGCAGTCAGATTGATGATATACAAGGTGCCGTCCGGTGAGATCCGAAGCTCGGTTTCCGGCATCTCTTTGATCACGGCATACAGTTCAGACGGTTTTTGAGGTGCAAGCCGTCCGCCCAGCGGATGATAAGAAACCGTGTACAGGCCGTTCTGTTTCTGTGGGAGTACCCGTTTTTCTGTCAGAAGTGCTTCGGACAGAGTGCCGTCAGCAGATTTGGAAATCGGATGGACTGGTTCTACAGGCCATGGAGTCATTTCTTTTTGCGCGTCTTCCACAAACTGGAGGAAATAGTTCCGGATTTTTTCTTCGCCAAGGGTATCCTGCAGATAGCGGGTTCTGGATTTTGCGCGGGACTCATAATTGCCGTATGTGGTAAAGAGACGGATCATGGCATGGACGTAAAGGGAAACCTCGTTTGGATCTGCATTGTCTGTAATATGAACACCAAGCTTTGGATTTGGTCCAAGTCCGCCGGCACAGTAAACGGAAAATGTCCCGTTTTCTTTGGCTACAAATCCAAGGTCACGGAATGTGGCATGAACTTCATTCGCCGGGGTATTGGAAAAACCGACTTTCAGTTTTCTGGGCATGTGAAGTCCCGGCATCTTGGTCAGGAGATATTCTCCGGCAGCCTTTGCATAAGGAAACACATCAAATGTCTCATCCACAGCGGTACCAGTCAGAGGACTTGCCATGACATTACGCGGGTTGTCGCCTCCGCCGCCGTGTGTGATGATGCCGACTTTTAAGGCATCACGAACAAGCTGCGGAACAGAGTCTGCAGACAAATCGTGAAACTGGATGGTCTGGCAGGTAGTCAGTTTGAGCAGAGGAATCTGATGTTCAGAAATTTTGTATGCAAGGAATTTTAATTTCTCTTTTGTAATATGACCGCCCGGAAGACGAAGACGCAGCATATATCCTTGTTCCTTCTGTGCATAGCTTCCAAAGCCTCCGGAGATGCCTTTGAAGGTCTGGCGGTCAATCTCTCCATTTTCGAAAGCATGTATGTTTTCATCAAATCTTGTGATATTATCTTCAAATTGCTGTAATAAATCTTTTGAAAGCATGGTAAATGCTCCTTTCTTTTTGATGGGTTTAGAAACTCTGTACTAAGTATAATAAACGGGGAAAGAGAGTACAAGGGGAATTTGGAGATTGGTCTTGATTTTCTTTACGGATATTTAAATATGGAACAGTAACGAGAATAAAGATAGATTTCCACACTCCCTGTTGTTATAATAAAGACAAAACGAAAACAGGGGAAATAGACATGGATACAATTTTGATCATAGAGGATGACGCAGATCTCAGGGAAGGGCTGGAGTATACATTGAGTGGGGAAGGCTATCAGATCCTGACAGCGGAAAATGCAGAAAGAGGACGAAAGCTATGGAAGACATCTTCCTGCGATCTGATTCTGTTAGACTGTAATCTTCCGGATGGAAATGGCTTTTCGCTGTGCAGTGAGATTCGGAAAAGCAGTGATGTGTTCATTCTGATGCTGACGGCGAGGGATACGGAACTGGATGAGGTGAAAGCACTGGAAATGGGAGTGGATGATTATATGTCAAAACCATTTTCTATCGCGGTGCTGAAAGCGCGGATCAAAAAGCTGCTCTCCAGAAAGAGTGAAAAACAGTGGATCAGCTCCAATGGAATCCGTCTAGACAAAAGCAGCTGTCAGGTGATCTGCAAGGAAGAAGTGCTGGAGCTGAGTAAGATCGAGTACAAACTGCTTTTGTATTTTCTGGAAAATCCGGGACAGATATTGTCAAAGGAACAGATTTTAGAGCGGATCTGGGACAAAGACGGAAAGTTTGTGGATGAGAATACCGTTTCCGTCAATATTCGGAGACTTCGCAGAAAGATCGAGGCAGATCCGCAGAATCCGCAGTGGATCCAGACGGTTCACGGACTTGGATATATCTGGAGAGAAGAGGAGAAACGATAAAGGTATGGAATCGATCATAACAGGAATTCTATCAGCAGGATGTGTGTCCGGTGTTTTGTTTGGGATGTATGAGTATCGCAGGCGGAAAAAACTATACCGGGAGACAGATCGGATGCTGGAATCTATTCTGGAGGGAGATCCGATCCTTGTTTCGGATCTGAAGGAAGGCGAAGTGTCAGCTCTTTCCGGGAAAATCCGCAAAATCCAGGAAATGCAGGAGATGTCTGTATCTCAGGCAGAAGAGGAAAAAGAGCAGGTGAAAAGTCTGATCTCCAATATGTCTCATCAGCTGAAAACACCGCTTGCCAATATCCGGATGTACGAAGAAATCTTGAGGGAAGAAAACCAGGACGCGGAGACAAGAGAAAAGTTTCTGGCAAAAATGCAGACGCAGAGTGAAAAACTGGAATGGATCTTAAATTCTCTGTTTAAAATGGTGAAGCTGGAACAGAATGTCATGGTCTTTGAGGTTTCGATGTGCCCGATTCGAAAGACCATTCTGGATGCGGTGAATCTGGTGTATGAAAAGGCTGCCAGGAAACAGATTCCGATCAAAACAGGGTATATCCCGGATCTGTTTCTTTATCACAATGCAAAGTGGACGTCAGAAGTGTTTGCAAATCTGTTGGAAAACGCAGTGAAATATACCAGTGAGGGCGGAGCAATTCAGATTGATCTTAAGCAGTATGAAATGTACGCAGAAATCCGGATCACAGATACAGGAATCGGAATCCGAAAAGAAGAGATGCCGCGGATTTTTCAGAGATTCTATCGGAGTAAAGATGTAGAAAATCTGGAAGGAAGCGGGATTGGTCTTTATTTGTCCAGGCTGATCGCGGAGAAGGAAAAGGGATACATTCAGGTGGAATCTGTCTATGGAAAGGGAAGCTGCTTTTCGGTATTTCTGCGGATGGAAAAATGACAATTTTGTAAGAACTTTCTTTTCTGCTGTAGGATTTTTGTAAGATGGGGCTGTTACACTGATGGTATCAAAGAGAAAAGGAGAACTGGAAGAGAATGAAGATTTTAGAAGTACAGCATGTGGTGAAAACATATGGTTCCCATCAAAATCAGGTAACGGCACTTTCCGATGTCAGCTTTGCTGCAGAACAGGGAGAATTTATTGCAATCGTAGGAACGAGCGGTTCCGGAAAAAGTACATTGTTGAATCTGCTTGGAGGTCTGGATGTTCCGACAGAAGGAAAGATCAGCATCAGGGGGCATGATATCGGAAGTCTGACCAGAAAGGAACAGACGATTTTTAGGAGACGCAATATTGGATTTGTGTTTCAGAATTACAGTCTGATGCCGGTGCTCAATGTGTATGACAATGTGGCGCTTCCGGTCACCTTTGACAAAGGAAGTCATGTAGATCGTGAGCATATCAGGGAATTATTAAATGAGCTGGGATTGTGGGAGAAACGGAAACGGTATCCGAGTGAGCTATCCGGCGGTCAGCAGCAGAGAGTTGCAATTGCAAGAGCGCTTGCAAACAAACCTGCCCTTCTGCTCGCAGACGAACCGACCGGGAATCTGGATTCCAAAACTGCCGTGGAGGTAATCGGCCTGTTAAAAGCCAGCAGTCAGAAATACCATCAGACGGTGCTGATGGTGACACACAATGAAGCGTTGGCACAGACCTGTGACCGGATTATCCGGATTGAGGACGGCAGGCTGTATCAGAGAGAAGACGCATTCTACGGGGAAGGCGGTGAGCTGTAATGAAGCAGATCATACGTCTTGCATGGTCCTATCTGAAATATTATAGAAAACAGACGATGGCTCTGTTTCTGGGGATTGTTTTGTCCTGTGCTCTGTTTACCGGAATCGGTTCACTTCAAAAGAGCGGAAATCATGCAGCAAGAGAAAATGCCCGCACAAAATCCGGAGACTGGCACTATACGATGCGCTGTGACACAGACTGGTTTGAGGAGTTTGAGAAAACGTATCAGCCGGGAGAAAAAGAGCAGGGTTACTGCGTGGAAAAAACCGGTGTGCTGACGATGCGCAAAGTGACAGAGGAGCCTTATGAGATCGAGCTGGATTACGCAGAAGAAGGCTATCTTTCCATGATGGGAAGAACAGTGAAAGAGGGCAGGTATCCGGAAGAGGAAGGAGAAGCGGCGCTGGATGAATTTACACTTCGGAATCTGGATATTCCGCGTAAGATCGGCACGACATTTACATTGGATGGAGAAACATTTACGTTGTGCGGAATTGTGTCAGAGCAGCCTTCCGCTCTTACGCAGCGGATGCAGGTATTTGTGAACCCGACACTGGACTATGGAACAAACGGAACATTCCTGTATGTGAAATTTGATGAGTCCAAAGATAGTTACGGACAGATGAGCGCATTTGCAGATACATTTGGAATTTCCGAAAAGGAAATTGCGGCAAACTGGGAGCTGCTGGAATGGCTGAAAAACGGAAACCGCATCAATGCGGCAGAAGCAGTGAAGACCGGGATCCTCCACTGGAAGGAAGCGGGATTGCCTTATATCTGGGGGAATCTGGACGACAAGTGGAATCTGAAGGATAAAGCGGTACTGGCAGCGATAGGAGTATTCGGAACATTTGTGATCTACAGTCTGTTTCAGGTATCGGTACGGAAAAGGATGTCACAGTACAGTGTGATGCAGACACTGGGGATGGAGTCAAAGCGTACGTTTGGGGTGCTGACAAGCGAGCTGTGGATGATCTTTGCAGTGGCTTATCCGGTTGGATGTGTTCTCGGAAACGCAGCAGCATGGGGGATTTATCAGAAAATCGGCAGTATTTTTGTACGGACAAAGGGAATTCAGCATACGAATAAGTACGTCGCAGCAGAGGCGGCCAGAGAGGCTGCACAGGCAGGACGTGCACAGGCGGGCGCGTTTCAGGTTTCAGGAGAGGCGATTTTATTTGGAGCAATCTTTCTGCTGTGCCTGCTTACACTTGTAAGTTTGATTTTAGTGAGGCGGATGGAAACGCTGACACTGCGGGAAATGATAACAAAAGAAGGCGAAGCACAGACAAAGAGACGTAAGATCTACAGTCTGAAACGAAAGGATCTGACGGGTGTCCTGACAAAGAAGTTTATGTTTTCGAGAAAGAAAACTTTTATCGGAATTATATTGTCTCTGTCTGTGGGAAGTGTTCTTTTTTTAGGGACTGCCTATCTGACAGAAAATGCAAAGGTCAACAATGAACTGACATTCAAGGCAGATGACGGACTTGGTTCGGATATTCAGGTGTATGAAGATTCAGATTCACTGTCCAGTCTGATTCCAAAGGTATGTGCAGAGCAGATGGAAAAGATAAGCGGATTGGAGTCTGTCAGACCGGTGCGGTATATGGCGGGAGAGCTTACGATGTCAGATGATGTTTTTCACTGGCCGGAGTATTATATGGGCAGTGAGAATCCGGAGGAAAACATTCTGGATGCAGATTCGGATATGGAGGAAAAATTCAATGGAAGGCTGGTGAGAAAAGCAAACGGAGAATATGGATTAAAGGTCAATATCTACGGATATGATGACAGGATGTTAAATGAGTTGAATGATTATCTTCTGGAGGGAGAAATCGATCCGGAGAAAATGCGGGAAGAGGATACAGTGATACTGGCGACGCTGATGGACGGACAGGGAAACTATGATGGAATCAGTGTGTCTCCCGGAGATGCGCTTTCAGTCAGGATACCGAAGACTGCCCAGACAGAATTACTGAAATTTCAGGGGGAAGACTCGCTGTATCAGAATTCGGATCTTCAAGTCCAGGCAGTTGTCAGCAGAACACTGGCAAGAGTGGATCAGTTTTACGGGGATGGAGCAGCCAGCATTATTATGACAAATGAACAGATGAAGAAATATTTTGGCATCGAAGGATACCGGACCATCAGCATTGCATTGAAAGAACATGCGGATGCGGTCGCAGTGACAGATGAGATCCGTAAGGTTGTTTCCGGAGTATCCGACTGTGTCGTCAAGGATTATACGGAACAGATCAAGGTGCAGAACTTTTATCTGAATCAGAAAATGCTGTTCTTCTATGGCATTGCTTTTGTCCTTCTGGTGATCAGCCTTCTGCATATTATGAACAGTATGCAGTATCTGGTGGCAGCCAGAAAGCATGAATTCGGGATTTTAAGGGCGATGGGGATCACGGATTCCGGTTTTCGGATCATGCTGCTCAAAGAAGGGCTGCGGTATGGAGTATATTCCAGTATTGTGATGATCGCACTTTATCTGGCGGTACAAAAAGTGTTATACTATTTTATGACACATGTATTTTTGTATCTGCATCCAAAATCAGGTATTCAGATTGTGCCGATTCTGATCATGATCCTGGTGAACCTGGCAATCTGTGCAGCGGCAGTGGTGATTTCCGGACAGTCTGTGCTGAAAGAACAGGTGGTAGATGTGATACGGGAGTAGACAGGAGGAAAAACAAATGGCACATATATTTGAAAAAGAATTTGCACCACAGCCAAAGGATGATTTTTATCTGCAGGATTGTGAAGAAGGGGATACCGTTTGGACGACTGCACATGGTAAAAGATCGGTATCTGTGATCGGCGGTCAGTCTGGTCCCACATCTATTTTTCTTGCGGGGACGATAGAACCCGGTGATCAGGTGGCGTATTCATCCCCTCATTTTCATCCGGTGAAAGAAACAACCTGGAAACCGGTATTTTACAGGCAGGAGCTTGAAGAAAAATATCTGAGCATCAGGCTGGATAAATCGTGTTTGAAACAATGGTAAAATTTCCTAAAAAATGACGGTCCTTTTCTTACGATACAGTCAAAACGACAAAATGAAAAAAGAAACTTACGAAGAGAAAAAAATATCTTTATAATAAGCGAATGTAGCAGCAATGAAAAAAAGAAGGTAAGAAAAGGAGAAAAATATGCCAAAGCATAAGAGAGAAAGTTTGATTTATACGGTAATGATGTGTTTCGTGATGGTACTATGGATGAGTGTTTACAACGTGACGCTGCATATGGGGCAATTCGGTGTGGAGACTTTAAAGGAAGCATGGCTCGGCTTTCCAGTGGCTTATATTTTTGCGATGGTGTTTGACTGGTTTGTCGTATCAGGTCCGGCGAAAGCATTCGCATTCCGGTTTCTGGTTAAACCGGACAGCAGTGTGCTTCAAAAGGTGATCGCTGTTTCCGGCTGTATGGTAATTCCGATGGTGATCATTATGTCATTTTACGGAGGTGTGGAAGCCTGCATAAAAAGCGGAGAATGGGGAAGCTTACTTCTGATCTGGCTGACCAATATTCCAAAGAATTTTATTATGGCACTTCCATTTCAGCTGTTAATCGCCGGTCCGTTGGTAAGAAAAGTATTTCGAACCGCATTTCCGGAGGGAACCGTACTTTTAAAAGCAAATATCTGAATGTAAGCAATATCCTATGAAATCTATGCTGTTGGCAATTTGAATTAATATATGGAACTATGATGGTAATAAAATAACAGAGGAGTTACACGAATGAATATCAGAAAAGCGAAAACAGAAGATTTATCAAGGATAGCTGAAATATATGTATTTAACAACAGAGTAAACTATTTTCCCATATTTAAAGATGAAAGTTTTTCTTTTGCTCAGCTGCAGGTGATCTCGATAGTAGACGAGTATTTCAAAAAAGAGAAAGTTATGGAAAATATATATGTATTTGACGATGGAGTGATCAGAGGATTCATTGAGATGAACGGGACACAACTGAGTATGTGGATCCATTTTTTCAGAGTCAGGGAGTTGGTGATGCGCTGATCCGATATGCGATAGAAGAATTTGGTGCAGACAATTTATGGGCATTGGAAAAGAATAAAAGAGCAATTTCGTTTTATCAAAACCATGGATTTCAAGTGACAGGTAGGAAAAGACTGGAAGAAGATACAACGGAATATCTTGTAAAATTAGAAAGATAAGTTTTGGACAGAAGCAGTTGGTCATTATGACTGACTGCTTTTTTCTGCAGTTTTTTATTAGATTTATACAGATACGAATGCAAAGATAGAAAATGTACGCTGTTTCTATAGTTCTTCCACTTTCGGCTCGAAAGCCTGGAAGATAGAATAGAAGGCAGAAAAGAAAAATGTACGAGGTGAAACGACAATGAAAAAAACACTTCCAAAATCAATGGAGAGGTTTCTTGCCGAACTGAAAGAAAAAGCAGCAGCGCATCCGCAGTGGATGGAGCAGTTTTATACCTGCTATACGAATACGCTGGATACGACGGTGAAGAAAATGGACGATGGAACGGTTCATGTGATCACGGGAGATATCCCTGCCATGTGGCTTCGGGATTCCACGGCACAGCTTCGGCCATATGTATTTCTGGCAAAGGAGGATGCAGAAATCAAAGAACTTCTGATCGGACTGGTGAAACGCCAGTTTTCCTATCTTTGCACAGATATCTATGCAAATGCATTCAATGAGGCGCCGAACGGAGCATGCTGGGAAAAGGACGATCCCGACCAGAGTCCGTGGGTATGGGAGCGGAAATTTGAAATCGATTCGTTATGCTATCCGATCCAGCTTGCTTACTTATTATGGAAAAATGTGGGATGCACGGAGCAGTTTGATGCAAACTTCCAAAAGGGAGTAAGAGCGATCCTGCGAGTGTTTTGCACAGAGCAGCATCATGAGGAACAGTCATCCTATCGGTTTATGAGAAGCAACAGTTATGCCACAGACACGCTTTCTCGAGACGGAAAAGGCGCACTGGTCCGTTCCGGCTGCGGTCTGATCTGGTCCGGATTTCGTCCGAGTGATGATGCCTGCAGATATGGCTATCTGATTCCATCGAATATGTTTGCCGTGGTGGTACTAGGCTATCTGGAAGAGATTGCAGCAGAAATTTTAGAGGATGAAGAGCTGCGGCAGGAAGCGGGGGCGCTTAAAGAAGAGGTTTATCAGGCGATCGAGACGATCGGAAAGACAAAGACAGAAGAATTTGGGGAAATTTATGCCTATGAGACAGACGGATATGGAATGTACAATCTGATGGACGATGCCAACGTACCGAGCCTTCTGTCCATGTCTTACCTGGGGTATCCGGCGGATCAAGAGACAGCAGATCGCACAAGAAAATTTTTGCTCAGCGAAGCGAATCCCTACTATTTTGAAGGAAGTGCTGCAGCAGGGATCGGAAGTGGGCATACGCCGTCCGGCTACATCTGGCACATTGCGCTGGCGATGCAGGGATTGACCGAAACGGATCAGAAGGAGAAAGAAAAGCTTCTGGATATGCTGACACAGACGACAGGCGGAAAAGGGATGATGCACGAGGGATTTTGCAAGGATGATCCGACGCGTTACACAAGAGAGTGGTTCTCCTGGGCAAATGCCATGTACGCGGAATTATTCCTGGATTATTTCGGATATCGGCTTCGGGTGTAAAAAGTACAGGAACTGAAATTTGTACACTAAACATAGAAATTGGAAAATTGTAGAGAAGAAAAACTTTTTGTACAATACACATAGACAATCAATGAAAAAAGCCCTTGGGGCGGGAGGTATTTATGTTTTTGACAGAGAGAAAACTGGATCGAAGAATTACAGAAATACGAGAATACAGTTACAGAGATGTGAAAAATTTAGAAGAGTTTGCAGTTTGTGAGGATACACAGGGTGTTGTAAATCCGGTGGTGCCGGTTGATTTTTCCGGATGGGATACGATTCACACCGGCGACTGCTGGAGCGGAAGAGACCGCTATCTGTGGATGCACAAAGAAATTACAATTCCAGAAGAGTGGAAAGGCAGACGTGTAGTCGGCGTATTTGATTTCGGAAATACCGGAGCCGGAAATAACTCTGGTTTTGAGGCAATGTGCTATATCAATGAAAAACCATATCAGGGAGTAGATGTGAATCATAAGGAAGTGTTCTTCCCGGAAGAACTCTACGGAACAACATTCAGTCTGACATTTCGACTGTGGTCCGGACTGGAGGGCGGCGGAGTGCCAAGAGAGCAGGAACACAGAATCAACCGTGCAGATCTGGCATGTCTGGATGAGCAGGTAGATGATTTTTACTATCTTGGAATGCTGACACTGGATACAGTGCAGAATTTGGAAGACGGAAATCCGATCAAATATGACTTGAGAAATGCATTGGATGAAGCGTGTCTTTTGATCGACTGGTCATATCCGGGAAGTGATGCATTTTATGAGTCCGTACATAAAGCAGACACACTGTTGAATGAAAAAATCGATGCAATGGACAAACAGTCACTTGTAAAAGTAAAATGTGTGGGACATACACATATTGACATGGCATGGCTGTGGAGGCTGAAACACACACACGAGAAAGCATCTCGTTCCTTCTCTACCGTGCTGCGTATGATGGAAATGTTCCCGGAATATATTTTCCTGCAGACACAGCCGCAGCTGTACGAATACATCAAGGAAGATTTTCCGGAAATCTATGCGGAGATCAAAAAACGTGTGGAAGAAGGACGCTGGGAGGTTGACGGCGGAATGTGGGTAGAAGCAGACTGCAACCTGACAAGCGGAGAATCCTTAACACGTCAGATCCTGATCGGAAGCAAATTTATCAAGGATGAGTTTGGAAAAGAGGTTGAATACCTTTGGCTTCCGGATGTATTCGGATATTCCTGGGCGCTTCCGCAGATTCTGAAGAAGTCCGGTATCGATATGTTTATGACAACAAAGATTAGCTGGAACCAGTTCAACAGAATGCCGCACGATACATTCCGCTGGAAAGGAATGGACGGCAGTGAAGTGCTGACACACTTTATTACAACACCGGAACCATGGAATGAGCCGGGATCCTGGTTCTATACTTACAACGGACTTCTGACTGCAAAGACTGTAAAAGGGGTATGGGATGCCTATAGCGAGAAGGAAATGAACAAGGAACTTCTCATTTCTTACGGATATGGTGATGGAGGCGGCGGTGTCAACCGTGATCTTCTGGAGAGAAGACGCCGCATCAACAAGATTCCGGGACTGCCGTCACTGGAGACTTCCACAGCAGGAGAATACTTTAAAGATCTGAAAGAAACAGTAAAAAATACAGATAAATATGTACATACCTGGGATGGAGAATTATACTTGGAGTACCACAGAGGAACTTATACAAGTCAGGGATACAACAAGCGCATGAATCGGAAAATGGAACTGCTCTACCGCAGGGCAGAGTGGCTGAGTGCAATGCAGGCAGCGAGAAAAGGGGATTTGAGTCTTGCAGAGCAGGAAGCACTGACTGAAGGATGGAAGCTGATCCTTACCAATCAGTTCCATGATATTATTCCGGGATCATCCATTCATGAGGTATATGAGGATTCCAGAAAGGATTACGCAAAGATTGAACAGATCGCAGAGCAGGTAGTGGACCATTATCTGGAACAGAGCGTATCAGAGGATTCTCAAGGTTTTACGGTATACAATGCATCCGGATGGGATCTGGATGAGATCGTAGCAGTTCCGACTGGAAAAGAAGGTGTGTTTACAGATGCACAGGGCAATGTGCTTCCTTCTCAGAAAGTAGACAATGTGACTTATGTGCAGGCAGAAGCAGTACCTGCTATGGGACATCATACGATTTACTTCAAAGAGGGAGAAACCAAAGAGTATGACAATGTATTTTCTGTGAACGGCCGCGAGATCGAAACTCCGTTTTATGAGATTGTTTTAAATGAACAGGGACAGATTGAACGCCTGTATGACAAAGAAAACAAACGCAGTGTTCTTGCTGAGGGAGAGCGGGGAAATGTGCTGCAGATGTTCGAGGACAAGCCGCTGGACAACGATGCATGGGATATTGATATTTATTATCAGCAGAAGATGCGGGAAATCTCTGACCTGACAAAAATGGAAGTCACAGAATGCGGTCCGCTCAGACTGGTCATCCATCTGGAGTGGAGCTACATGAAAACAACGATTTCTCAGGATATGATCTTATACAGTACAGAGAGAAGAATTGATTTCGCTACAGAGGTTGATTTCCAGGAGAGACAGCAGCTGATGAAAGCGGCGTTCCCGGTCGATATCCGCACCACTTATGCAACATACGATATTCAGTATGGAAATGTACGCCGTCCGAACCACTGGAATACAAGCTGGGATCAGGCAAGATTTGAGTCCGTGGGACATCGTTTTGCAGATCTGTCAGAGCGTGATTACGGAGTGGCACTGCTTAACGACTGTAAGTACGGCTATGATGTAAAGGATAACGTGCTTCGCATTTCTCTTCTGCGTTCCGGAAAGCAGCCGGATCATATCCAGGATGTGGGAATGCATACATTTACTTACGCACTGCTTCCGCACACAGGAGATCTGGTTGACGGAGGTGTGGTAAAATCCGCACATGCACTGAACAATCCGATGCAGACAGTTGCAGGATGTGAAGAAAAAGGATCTACAAGCTTCTTTACAGTGGATAATGCACAGGTGGAAATCGATGCAGTGAAGAAATCAGAAGACGGAAAATATCTGGTGATCCGTTTCCATGATTTTGCAGGTGCAAAACAGAAGGTGCGCGTAAAACCGGAGTTTGCATTCAAAGCATGGGCAGAAGGTGATTTGAGAGAGCGTCCGACAGAAGAGATGCGTACAGAGAACGCAGTTGAAGTGTCACTGCATCCATACGAGATTATGACATTGCTGTTTGAATTATAAAAATAAAATTGTGAGAATAAAGAGAGGAGAATTCATATGCTGGGAGAGTTGTTCAACCTGGAAAGGATATTAGGTTTTTGTGAAAAATTTCTATACTTTTTGAAAATAAATTGTCTGTTTTTACTTTCCAATTTGCCGGTGCTTTTATTTTTCCTGTTTGTAGGGATCAGCCAGGTGAGAACATACCTTCCGCTGTTTCTCCTCTGTCTGATTCCGGCAGGACCGACAGTCAGCGCAGTATTTTTTTCCATGAACAGGATGCTGCGGGGTACAGAAACAGGAGCGTGGAAGGATTACAAAACAGGATATCAGGATACCTGGGGATTAAAATGTCTCCTGGCAGCGATCCAGTGTCTGCTGATCTGGATGTTCTGGACAAATGTAGAGTTCTTTTCCGTTCAGATACCGTTTCTGCCCCTCACCGTTTTATTTTTCCTGCTTTTTGCAGGAGTGGTACTGATGACGCCGAATCTGTATCTTCTGGCATCCCGTTATCAGATGAGGGTGCAGGATTATTTTAGAGGTGCAGCGATTCTGCTGGTGACAAAACCAGTACTGACCATCGGAAATCTCGCGGTTGCGGCATTTATCCTGATGCTGCTTGAGATCCGTGCGGGAACTGTAGTCCTGTTTATGGCAAGTATTTATGGATTTCTTGTTGTCTTTATGAACCGCAATGTCATGCAGGCATTGGACAACAGTACAAAATAGAAGAAAGAATGATAAGAGAGCCTTTTTTTGCGCTCTCTTTTCGTGTTATAATGAACGGGCAAAAAAGCAGGGGGATGAAAAGGTGAAAAAGAACAAAGCCAAACGACTCTATCATAAATTATTCTGGACCTATACGGCGCTGGCATGTCTGATCGTGGGAATTCTGGGCGTTTATTTTATGACTGTCATGGTGAAAAATACTGTTTCCACAAGGCAGGAAGAGTGCAGACATCTGGGAGAGGAAGTAGCAGAGTACATAGAAGAACGGGAAACGCAGGCAGACTATCTGTTTACACAGTTGTACAGGGGGACGCATGAACTGTCGGATCTGCTGGCATTTCTTACAATGGAACCGGATGCATACAGAGCTTATGTGCTGGACTATTTTTCCGAATCCAACGGGCGCAGCTACAACGGGATCGAGAAATTCGTTAGCAATGCATTTGAAGCATATCCTGAGCTGGAGCAGGTAGAGCTCTTGAGCTACAGCACCAAAAAACAGTTTTTGTTTCTGTCACAGGAAGTTGTCTATCCGTATCGGGATGGGGAGGCAAGGCTGAGGGAGATTCAGGAAGGAACCTGGAAAAAGAAAGAGGGAGAGCTGACTTATATCAAAGAGATCATAAATCCGAGTACGATGAAACAGGAGGGCTGTATGATCTTTACATTCTCTGTGAAACAGCATCTTCAGAAAATTTCAGAAAGCAGATCCTGGGCAGATCTGCTGGTGATGGAAGAGGATGGAGAGATGGTATATAGTTCTTTCGAACAAAAAGAGGATAAATGGAGACAGGAGCAGAGTGATGAGCTTGTGAAGGAAGCGGCAGGCAAATATCAGGTCTGTGTGCTGATGGATCAGGAGATGCTGCTTCAACGGTTATTTCCAAAGATCCTGGCGATTGTGGCAGTGGCCATACTCGTACTTGGTACGAGTATTCTGTGTATTGCAGTGTATATCCGGCGTCTGACCGGGCGGGTGGATGTGATTCTGAACGGTATGGAAGAAGTGGAGACCGGAAATCTTCAGGTTCGTCTGGATATCAATCGCAGCGGAGGAGATGAGCTGGACACCATTGCAGATCATTTCAATGATATGTGCGCAAAGTTGGAGGAGTATATCCAGAAAAGCTATACGGCAGAGATTGAAAAGAAGAATGCACAGATGCAGGCGCTGCAGAGTCAGATCAATCCCCACTTTTTATATAATACACTGGAGGCGATCCGGATGCGGGCAATCTGCAACAATGACAGAGAAGTTGGGAAGATGCTCTACAGTATGTCCGTGTTGTTCAGAAGTCAGCTGAAAGAAAATGACTGGATTACAGTGGGGCAGGAGCTGGATTACTGCAAGCAGTATCTGGAACTGTTCGAGTGCAGATTTCAGGGAATCTTTCAATATGAGATCGACTGCCCGGTGGAACTGCTTGGCACGAAAGTTATTAAATTTATTTTGCAGCCTCTGGTTGAAAATTATTTTATCCATGGGATACGCAGACAGGAGAATGACAATCTGATCCGGATTCAGGCGAAAGAACAGGACGGATATCTGTTCTTTTCTATTCTTGATAACGGACTGGGAATGGAGATGGATGCCATAGAAGAAAAGAACAGAGCATTACAGGATTGTGGTTTGCAAGAGAAAGAACAGGCATCGATTGGACTGGCAAATGTCAACCGACGGATTCGGGCTGTATATGGAGAGAATTGTGGTATTTCTCTTAAAAAGAATTCGATTCAGGGACTGGAGATTATCGTGAAAGTACAGATGGAGAAGGATGAACAATGAAAAAGGTAATGGTAGTAGAAGATGAAGAATTTATTCTTCAGGGAATTTTATGTATCAATGACTGGGCATCCATGGATATGGAGGTTGTACATACTGCCCATAACGGAAAAGAAGCATTGGAAAAATTCAGAGAAGAGCCGGTAGATATCTTGCTGACAGATGTGGAGATGCCGCTGATGAATGGCCTGGAGCTGATCGGAGAAATCCGGAAGTTAAGCAGACGAGTGCGCTGTCTGATTCTGTCCGGATATGATGAATTTGAATATGCAAGAGCAGCACTGAAAATGGATGTGGAAGAGTATATTCTAAAGCCCATCAATGAAGAACAGCTGGATCGTGCCTTGAAGCAGGCGGCAAAGCATCTGGATGAAATGGATAAGAGAAATGCAGTGAACCTGGAAGCAGGACTTGGATGGCTTCAGTTTTTAAAGGGTGAGGGAAAAGAAAAAGAAAAGAAAAGCTTCTGCGAGATGCTTCCACCGATCGAAGAACAAAAGATCCTGTATCCGGCTATTATGAAACTGGATTTGGATTCTTTGGAGGAAGCAGAAGGCATCAGCAATATTCTGGTGAAATTGCAGAAAAAGTACCGTCAGGTAAAGCCGGTCTATCTAAGTGCAGATGTACTGTTGTGTTTGTTCTATGTGGAAGTGGAGTGGACAGAAGAAGCGGTAAAAGCCTTTTTTGAAGAAATGCAGGACGTGCTGGAAAGTGAACTGGGAGTGATGAGTTTTATTTCCGTGGGGGATGGACTCAACTCTTATGAAGCATTGCCGCATGCATACGGTCGGATGATGGGGATGCTGCGCTATCGTCTTTTGACCGGATATGGAAGATGCATGAGCGAGGTGGATATCCGAAAGAAGAGTACAGAAGACATTACGATGGATGCAAGTTGGCTTCGAAAGAAAATCTTGGAGAAAGATCAGGACGGAGCCCTGCAGTACGTGGAAGAGTTGTTTATGAACTGCATGGAGGCAAATACGAGCCTGGATGGACTGTATCAGATCGCACTTAAGACGATTCTTCTGCTGCAGGACATCAAAAGTGAATACCATCTGAATGAAGCACAGAGCCTGAAAGGGATTTCAGAGCTGATGGACCGGATTTATCAGGCAGAGGATATTTTTGGAATTCGAACAATTCTGATGCTGGAAATCACCGCTGTGATCACGCTGCTTCACACAGAGGATTCTCAGTACACACCGGTGATCCGGGAAATTTTAAGCAATATCCAGAAGAACTACAAGGAAGACTTCAGTCTGAAGGTCTTATCTTATAAGTATCATATGAACACTTCGTATCTTGGGCAGATTTTTCAGAAAGAGGTGGGGTGTTCGTTTAATCAGTATCTGAGCAATATTAAAAATGAGAAGGCAAAGGAACTGATCTTAAATACCAATATGAAGATCAATGACATTGCCAGGGAAGTAGGCTATCCGGATACCAGCTATTTTTATCGGAAATTCAAGCAATGCTACGGTATGTCTCCGGCGTCTCTTCGAAATATGAAAAAATATTAAGTGTTAAGTGGACAAATTCTGGATCGTGATAACAGAGATTCAAAATTTGTCCATTTCCTTTTTATGGAACCTTCTAGAAAATGTACATTGAAACTGAAAGTTTTCGACTATAAGAAATAAAAAAAATCCAGTATGATAAATGTATCAAACATACAGGGCAGCATCCGGAGGCTGCAGGTTGTATGAATAAGGAGGTTACAATGTGAAGAAAAGGAAAAAGGGGAAACAGTCAGGATTTCTGACAAAGCTCAAAACAAATAAAGAACTGTTGTGCTTAAGTCTTCCCGGAGCAGTATGGTTTCTGTTGTTTGCATATCTGCCGCTATTCGGTATTCTGGTCGCTTTTAAGAAATACCGTCTGTCTGGAGGATTTTTTGAAAGTCTGATTGAAAGTGAATTTGTAGGTTTTGACAATTTTAAATTCTTGTTCAGCAGTGGAGATGCCTGGATTATTGTAAGAAATACGATTCTTTACAATGCCGTGTTTATTATTCTGGGAGTTGTACTTCCGGTCATTGTGGCACTTTTGCTGAATGAGCTGAGAAACAAGGGCATGGCAAAAGTATATCAGAGTTCTATGTTCCTGCCATATTTTCTTTCTTGGGTTGTAGTCAGCTACTGTGTATTTGCATTTTTGAACCCGGAAAAAGGATATTTTAACTCTGTGATTCAGCAGTTTGGAGGCGAAGGAGTTTCTTGGTATACAGAAAAGAGTGTCTGGCCATTCATTATTATCTTTATGAGTCAGTGGAAAGGAATCGGATATAATACAGTTGTATATCTGGCGTCAATCTGTGGAATCAATAAGACTTATTATGAGGCAGCCGTGATCGACGGGGCAACAAAATGGCAGCAGATCAAATACATTACACTGCCGCTGCTAAAACCGGTTATTACGATCCTTCTGATCATGGCAGTCGGAGGAATCTTTAAATCTGATTTTGGTTTGTTCTTCCAGCTTCCAAAAGACTCCGGTCCGCTGTACCCGGTAACGAACGTTCTCGATACTTATATCTTCCGTGCGCTGAAGACAAACGGAGAAATCGGTATGAGTTCTGCAGCGGCTCTGTTCCAGTCAACAGTCGGATTTGTTATGATCATGGGAGCTAACAAGCTGGTTTCTAAAATTGACAACGAAAACGCATTATTCTAGGAAGGAGGGAAAGATTGTATGTGGAAAGAAAAAAGAAAAGCGCGCGCGGCCGAAAAGATGATCCAGAAGCTGGAGCAGGAGCAGTGCGAATACAATAAGATTAAGAAATCAACGAATGTGCTGTTCAACATTATTTTGACAATCTTATCTCTTCTGAGTGTGGTTCCGTTTATCTTTGTTATCATTATCTCACTGACAGACGAGCAGGCGCTGGCAATGAACGGATATCGCTTCATTCCGGAAAAATGGAGCCTGTATGCTTACCAGTATATCATCGATGCAGGAGAGAACATCATTCGCAGTTATGGAGTTACCATTCTGGTGACGGTACTGGGAACTTTGATCGGATTGTTCCTGACCGGAACATATGCCTATGCGTTATCCAGAAAAACATATGCATTCCGTTCGTTCTTTACAAAAGTGATCACCATTCCGATGCTGTTTTCCGGTGGTATGATCGCAAACTATTTGGTAATGACAAAAGTACTGATGCTCAAAAATACAATCTGGGCGCTGATCTTGCCGCTGGCAATGAATTCATTCAATGTCATTGTATTGAGAACTTTCTTTAAAACGAGTATTCCGGATTCCGTTGTAGAGTCCGCCAAGATCGACGGGGCATCCGAGTGGAGATTGTTTTTCCAGATTGTCATTCCAATGGCGCTTCCGGGACTGGCAACGATCGGATTGTTCTTAACTCTTGGATACTGGAATGACTGGTTCAATGCAATGATGTACATAGACAATCAGGACTGGATTCCACTTCAGTATCTTCTGATTAAGATTGAAAGCTCCATTGACTGGCTGGCGAGCAACAAAGCGATGATGGGTGTGGATGGTATCCAGGCGGCAGCCAATATGCCGAAAGAGACGATCAAAATGGCAATCGTAGTAATTTCAACACTTCCGATCATTTTCGCATATCCGTTCTTCCAGAGATATTTTGTAAACGGATTGACGATCGGAGCAGTAAAAGAATAAGGGAGAAAAGGATTATGAAATTCAAAAAACTGAAACGTGTAGTAGCTGCAGGATGTGCAGCAGTTATGACAGTCGGTCTGTTATCCGGCTGTGGAAAAAAAGCAGAGACAAATGAAAACGGAGATGAAGTTGTAGAGCTGACCTGGTATCAGGTAGGAGATGCGCAGAAAGATGCTCAGATGGTTATTGATGAAGTAAATAAATATACTTCTGAAAAGATCGGTGTAAAACTGAATGTCATCAATGTAGGATGGGGAGATTACAACCAGAAAATGCAGGTAGTCATCAATACTGGTGACGAGTGGGATCTGTGCTTTACCTGCTCCTGGGCAAATGATTATCTACAGAATGCACAGAAGGGTGCATTTTTAGAGCTGGATGATCTGTTAAAAGAAGAAGGCAGTGAGATGTATGACAAGATCGATTCCAGATTCTGGGAGGCTGCGAAGGTAGGCGGAAAGATCTATGGAGTGCCAAGTGAAAAAGAGATCGGAAATAATCCGATGTGGGTCTTCACAAAAGAATATGTAGATAAATATAACATTCCATATGAAGATATTCATACACTGGAAGATCTGGAACCATGGCTGAAGCTGATCAAAGAAAAAGAGCCGGATGTAGTGCCGATGTATCTGACAAAAGATTATACAGCGCCGACTTATATGGATAAGATCCAGGATCCGGTCGGTCTGGAATACGGAGATGAAGATCTGACAGTAAAGAATGTATTTGAAACAGAAAAAATGCAGAGTACACTGGATACGATGCGTAAATATTATGAGGCGGGATATATCAACAAAGATGCTGCAACGGCATCTGATGATAAGTCAGTAAAACGTTTTGTGACAAAAGGGGACGGACAGCCATATGCGGAGCTGATCTGGAGCAAAGATCTTGGATATGAGGTTGTGGCAACTCCGATCATGGATACACAGGTGACAAATGCATCTGCCAGAGGTGCTCTGACAGCGATCAACAAAAACTCTGAGCATCCGGAAAAAGCAATGGAATTTTTAAATCTTGTAAATACAGATCAGTATTTAAGAAACCTGTTAAACTATGGAATCGAAGGCGTTCACTGGGAGAAAGTAGATGTACAGCAGGAAGAGCTGGATGCAGCAGAAGGAAAGCCATATATCTATGACTGCAAAGTAAAACTGGATCCGGAAAAATCCAAAGATTATTCTGTTCCATACTGGGTACAGGGAGGTCTGTTCAACACATATGTTCTGGAAAACGAACCGATCGATAAATGGGCAACATTCAAAGAGTTTAATGACACGGCGGAAGAAGCGCCATCCTTTGGTTTTGACTTTGATTTGTCAGAAGTCAGCACACAGGTGGCAGGATTTAGAAACATACTGGATGAATTCGGAAAATCTCTGTATACAGGAAGTGTAGATCCCGAAGAATATCTGCCGCAGCTTGAGAAGAAGCTGGAAGCAACCGGTGTGCAGGATGTCATTGATGAAATGCAGAAACAGATTGACGAGTGGAAAGAAGTAAAATAACAGACACGCAGTATGATGCAGAAAAAAATTGAATTATTAAGAAAAACCGGACATATCCATCAGGTGGCAGATGTGACGCCGATCGAGTACCGGGAGGGCCGGGCAGACAAGTTGTCTGCCTGGCAGGTAAAAAACGGTCCATTATCTTTTACTGTCATGCAGGGAAAGGGAATGGATCTTTCCGAACTGTCCTACAAGGGGGTAAATTTCAGTTTTCTCTCCAAACCGGGGCTGCAGGGT